>Ga0209824_10000064_pt1 | contig 75665 bp, 78 predicted proteins | sample VDWuncwatermetaG_FD_184124 | JGI IMG/M metagenome (GOLD analysis project Ga0209824, IMG submission 184124) | Wastewater microbial communities from Netherlands to study Microbial Dark Matter (Phase II) - VDW unchlorinated drinking water (SPAdes)... ... | reverse complement strand
TCGTGGAGCAGTGTAGGAGAATATGGGGGATCCGCTGAATGAATCTAGGGGCTAGAGAACGAGTGAGGACTATATGATCACAGCCAAGAGCCAGTTTCTCCAGTTGACGTTGTCGGCCATCACGTTCGTCTTTGTGATTGGGGCCCTCTCGATGATCTGGCCTGCCATCATTGGCCTCTTTCTCGGTGCACTCTGGCTGCTCCAATCGTTCAGCGTCGAGCCGGAGATGGCGGTGCTGTCATGGACCGAGGTCGGTCATGTGCCGATCGTCTTCGCCTCGCTTCGGCGACCCGGGCTTCCAACGATTCTCTCGTGATGAGTTGAGCGGTGCATTCATCAGACGGGGCATTTTGGCTAGGAGGGGATGAGCCCCGGGGTGCTCATGAGCGTCAACGCGGAGGTTCGACTCCTAATGGGACAGGCGAGATGGGCAAGGGAAGTATGCTTATTAGTCGCCGGATGTGCACGGGATGCGCGGCTTAGCGGTTCATCCAGGTCTACCAAGACTTACATGATCGAGACGATCCGGTTTGTTCGAAGAGGTTCCGACTTACTGGAGCCTGGACGAGTGCTATCGCCCATTCCCATCCAGGCTGCGGATCAGCACGGCACGGCTGTGGCGGTCGAGCCATGATTAAATGCGGTCCCCCACATGGGCCGGTCGGTCGATCTTGGTATTTTCATCATGCGGAATACGGACTTCCTGCCCCTGGGCGTCCCGAATTAGGTACGCGCCGCCTTCCACAGCCTGCACATGGCCGATGACCGAGATGGAGGATGGGGTTCCGGTGCATAGGGCCACACGTTGCTGTTCACCCAATGTTCCCGATACGATTCCCATCCCGAGATCTTCCTGCGACGAACGTCCTTGCATGGTCGAGTGGGCGCAGCCCGTTACCAAACCAGCAGGGTCGGTAGCCACACCGCACGTCGGCAAGCTGTGAGTATCAGTTTCATGAGGTAAGGCCTCCACATATGATCAAGCTGGGAGCTGATGTAGATTGGCGTGACACGCACCGCTCCAACACTATTTCATAGAGAGGCGGAATGCTCAATATTAATGAGAGAGCTCTCACTTGGAGCTGACTCAAGATGAAACAGAAAAGGAGTGGTGTCTAAGGATGTGTCATGTGAGCCGTGCTCCACATAGCATGCATGGCAGTAGGCCCGATGGGCGTTCTTTCCCAAGAGAAGAAGCGAGTCAGTTCTCTCGCGGTGCAGGGATTCTGGCTGCCAGAACAGGAAGCCTTACGGTCACCGTGGATCAGGAGCCTATGACACACGGACCTGGACGACGATCACGTGATCGACAGGCGAGGGTGGTGTCTTGGGAACGCTCATGGAGCCATGAGCGATTACACGAGTTGACACTCTTCTCTCGGGGCAGAGACCCTCGACCCATCGGTGAATTCCGGCAAGATTCTGACAAGGTGAAACGCGTAGGTCTGCACCAGGGACCATAATCCGTGTAATCTTTGGGGTCCCGCAAACGGGTTCATGAGGACATATTTCGCGATGCCTGAAAGGGGAGGACGCCCTGTGCGTACGTTCATGGCGCCGAAGTCCGGCAAGGGCAGGGCTGGAGTATCGACGACGACTCGCGCCACAACCCATGGAAGCCCATTCTCGACGGCTGCCCGTGCGATGCCATAACTTTCCATGTCCACCGCAATTGCGTCATGGAGCGCTGCGATCTCGGCCTTGGCCATGGCACAATGGATCGGTTCATCAGCAACGGTCACCAATCTTCCCTCATGCCACCGTGGGGTCTGTTTGAGGGCTTGGCCGAGACGTGGCGCTGCGGTCTCGTCGTTGTCTCGAAGCGTCTCGAGCGTAGACCATTGCTGTTTCGCCTGCCCAATCGCACGCACATCTCCTGTTACCACCCAATCCGACACCTCGAGACCCTGAAGCAACGCGCCACAGGTTCCGGCCGAGAGCACGTAATCAGGGTTGAATTGCCGGATCGCGTCGGCGGTCACCCGATAGGCTTGTTCGGGACCAACGCCGGTGGTTACCGCAATGATTTTCGTCTTATTGGATAGAGTCCCCTCAAACGGATTTTGCAGCCCGGGCACAGGCGTGGCCTGAAGCTCCTTGACAACCGGTCGTAATTCATCGTCACCTTCGATGAGTAATAGAAGAGATTTCATGAATGCCTCCTTTGAGCGCTGGTTGTTCTATGGCTGAGTCTCGAACGTATCTCACGTTGAAAATACATGTCACATGTTGTGCCAGACAGGACAGACCTCTACACCTCTGCGGGAAAATTGATCATTACACATGGTGTGACCAGATTTGGGTCGTCACCTGAGACAGCGCGAGACAAGAAGGTGTTTCACCATGAGGCAGTGATGAAACAGACGATAGCATCCAATGTTGCAAGGTTCTGATCTTCGTTCCGACTCTTCTCAAAATCAAGTTTGAGATAGGTTCTCGTTCACTCTCAGGTTGAGGGTCCGGCTCCTAAGCCATGCATCAGGCGTCGCAGCACCATGGTGTGTACCGCGAGCCGCAGGCGGGTCGTGTATCGCATGGCACGAGCACCGTAACATCTTCCAGAAACAGAAAATAGCCCAAAGTGAACACTGTGCAAGTGAGTCCGTAAGCCATAGACCCTTAGTGATGAAACTTAGGATGTCGGGGATCAGGCGAATTCAAACTGACTCACTACCGGAGGGTGTGTCGAGTTGACGAACGACTGCCTCCGAGGCCATGCAACCGGATGTTTTCTGGAACCCGCAGGTCCAGGGATTAGCATGCGGCCTATCCTCAATAACGAGTCGAGCCAGGGTGATGGTTCTCAGTTACACCATGCCGTGTGCACGAAACCATTCTATTTCTTCTTGTAACGAGGCTCGAATGGGACCCGGACGGTATCCCAGTTCACGCTTTGCTTTGTCGATGCTGACATAATGCGGATATTTCCCCATTCGCACCGAGGCCAGACAGGCCAACGGTTCCTTATTGGTGAGCCGCCCGGTGATCTCGCCTATCACACCACCGATCAGGGTCAACGCGTAGGGCACTTGTATCGTTGGCGAGGGGACCCCCGACAACTCTCCCAGTACACCAAGAAAGTCTTTCAAGGAAATGTTCTCTCCTCCGAGGATGTAGCGATGTCCGATTGTTCCCTTCTCTGCAGCCAGACAATGGCCTTCTGCGGCATCTCGAACATCCACGACATTCAAGCCTGAGTTGGTGTATACGGGGAATCTCCCTTTGAGAAATTGAATGATGGTGTGACCAATAGGGGAGGGTTTTGCATCGCCAGGACCGATCGGCGCGGCAAGATTGATGATGATCACCGGAAGCCCCTCTGCACAGGCCTCCATGGCGACGCGATCCGCTTCTAACTTCGATAGCTCGTAGACGCCAACGGCTTCATGATCGTCCTTGAGCATGGTTTCGTCTGCCGAGGGCGAATTCGTTCCACGCCGTAGGACCGCGGCGGTGCTGGTATGAATCATTTTGCGAACGCCGGCCTTGCGAGCCGCAGTGAGCACGTTGCGCGTGCCCTGTGTATTGGCGGCACGCATGGCCTCAGGATTTCTGGTGAAAAACTTCACGTTCGCCGCCAGGTGATACACCTGCTCACAGCCTTGGGTGGCCCGCTCTAAACTCGCGAGATCCAGAATGTCTCCGTGAACGATGTCGACGGACTGTCCCTTCAGCTCGCTTTGATCAGAGCCTTGCCGCACCAATGCCCGAACATCTGCTCCTCGCTCAACAAGACGTCGACACAGATGGGCTCCAACAAACCCATTCGCTCCCGTGACTAAAACTTTCATTGAATTTCCTTATTGAACAAAAGTGACTCACCTTCGGCCACTCAAGCGCGCCATAACCAAACTCGCTCGTACGTGTTGTGAAAACTTGGTGAGTGGTGGGACGGCAGGACTTACTGAAGTCTCAGCACATCGTGGTGAATTCTCGCAGAAACTGAAAAGAGAGTAAAGATGGAAAACGCGGCGAATGGCAGTCGTCTCCAGCCTGTATGGACTAGATTTCCACCACGACGCCGATTTCGACAACCTGTTCAGCGGGAATATGAAAGAACGAACTGGCGCGCTGGGAGTTACGGCTGAGGAAGATGAAAAGGCGTTCCCGCAAGAGCGCCATGCCCGGCTTCGGTGTGGCGAGGGAATTCACGCGGCTCAGGAAGAACGTCGCTCCGTCAAGATCGACGTCTAACCCCTGTGTCCGGCAGGCTGTGAGCAGGCGAGTAATGTCCGGCGTCTCCATGAATCCATATTGCACCACAACTTGTCGAACACTCTCCGCGAGCGGTTCGATACGGACATGAGGATTACACGACTCAACGAGTATATGGTGTGCATGCTGAAGGGATCCTAGCCGGTTCGTGAGGTCAGGACAAGCGGTAGGGGGCGTTCACGTCCAGCCCAGGGCTTCGCACCGGATGATCGGTTGCTGCGTAGCGGCTGAGCAGGGCAATTTGCACGATCATGACCATCAGATTTTCATCAGGTCTTGAGTCCCAAGGTGTGCTCGATCAGCTCTGCGGCTCGTGGTGCGCCGCCACCAGTCTTGATAGCATCTCGGACCTGCTCGGCTGCTGCACGGTACGATGGGTTCGACCGCACGCGAACAACCGCCGCACGCAGCGTCTGGAGCGTCACGTTCTTGTTTGGAATGGCTTCACCGGCTCCGATCCAGGCGATGCGTGCAGCAATCCCTGGCTGGTCATTCGTCACGGGGATCGCCACCATCGGAAGCCCGGTACTAAGCGCTTCGAGTACGGTGTTGAGCCCAGCATGTGTCACCGCAAGGGTAGCCCGACGGAGCAGGTTTAACTGAGGAGCATAGGAGACCACGATCGGATCCCCGGGGAGTTTGCCCAGCGCCTCTGGAGACATTCCATTCCCTGTCGAGATGACTAATTGGGCGTCAAGCCCCTCACAGGCCTCCGCAATCACCCGAAACATTCCCGCGATACGGTTCTGGAGCGTTCCCAGCGACGCGTAGATCAGTGGTCTCCCATCAAGACGCTCCCAGGGGAATGGAACCGGCTGAGAGTCAGATGATCGATGGAGAGGACCAACGAACCGGACCTGTTTCGGCAATTCACGCCGAGGGAATTCGAAGAGTTCGGGTTGTTGGCTGATTTGTAGCTTGTCGGACCAGATGTCTGAGATGCCAGTTGGGACCGAGAGACCCAGATTTCGACGGTGGTTTTGAATGCGTGTCATGATGGGAGCATACAGCCGATTCAGCCCCATCCAGGCGATCCGGTTGCGAATCCGCGCCCACCAAGCATCCCGAGGGTACCAGTGAGTAAAATAAGGCGGGATTGAGGGATCAGGGTTCAGGAGGAGCGCATTGCAGACCGTGGCGAAGGGGAGCCCTAACTGGTCGGCGACCGTCCCACCGGGAAACGAGACTTGATCGACCACCAGAGCCGTTACACCAGTGGTGCGTACTACGGCCGGCCCGACTTCTAGAACGGCATCAGCGGCACGTGCTCCGATCGCAAGTGTGTGCTTGAGCGCCGCCCGGTCTTGTAGCGAGCCGAGCTTCTGAAATTCGGCCTGGTACGCATCAGCCGGAAAGACGGTCCCACCCAGAGAGACGGTCTCGAACCCAGCTGTCGCGATCGATGCGGGAGGTTTGCCCAACAGGAAAAAGGTGACCCGGTGTCCACGGGCACGGGTCGCATCCGCCAGCGCCAGCATCGCATTCACATGTCCCGGAGTATTCGGGCAGATCACGCCAACGTGATTCATGATGTGCTCCTTCTTCAGCCTGTTCGGAGTGACCCAGGTTGAGAGTGATTTCTAGCAGGCTGGGATCCACCAAGCTCTCTACGTAAGACACACGGCAAACCATATCCCATGGGCATCACCGATTCAATGTGGTTGATGAGAAGGCGATGGAATCACTCATGAGGTGAAGTTCATGGCCTCGGCTTCCGTGTGGAAACTGGCGCTGTCATGAATGTGGAGCTGAGTTGCGCTCGTGGGGATGAGATCGATGAAATGTTTTGAAGGGACGATCGGTATTGCTGAACGCGTGGATTATGGAAAATGATCTGCTCAGAACTCCGTCTCTCTCCGTTACGCTGCTTTAGCCGGGCGCCAGCGAAGGCCGACGTTCAGGAGTTCTTGGAGTAGTTCCTTGTAATGATAGTCCGCTTTCTTTGCCGAATCGGCGAAGTCTTCATCCTCCGCGATCTGTGGGTTGGGGTTAGCTTCCAGGACATAGAGTTGTCCGTCATCTGCCATCCTCATATCGATCCGCGCATAGCCGCTGAGTCCAAGCGCCCGATATACTTGCTTCGATAAATCCTGAATGTCTTCGGCTTTTCCCTTCGGCAGGTTGTCAGCCTCTCGTGATGTGATGCCGTACTTCTGCTGATACTTCCGGCTCCACTTCACACGCTCGGTCGCAATGCGCTTGGCGTCCTCAGGCAGCTTGTCCATGATGAGTTCCCACACCGGCAGCACTTGCAGCTGGCCGTTGCCGATGATCCCCACGTAGAATTCACGCCCCTCGATATACCGCTCGATCAGGGCGCCACTGCCCACACTATTATGGATGAACGCCACTCGTTCGCTCAGCTTGTCGTCGTCCTCGACGATCGAGGCCTGAGAGATGCCCAATGAGGCTTCTTCGCTGACGGATTTGACGATCAATGGAAAGGAGAGCCATTTGGGCCGCCTGACCGTACGCCCCTGAGGGACTTCGATGAATTCTGGATAGGGGATGTGGTGAAAGGATAACACTTTCTTGGTCAGCGCCTTGTCCCGTGCCAGCATCAGGCCGCGCGGATTACAGCCGGTGTAGGGGAGGTGCAGGAGTTCAAGGTACGATACGACGTGCTGATCGTAGACGGCGATGCCATCAAATTCTTCGAGAAGGTTGAAGGCGATGTCCGGCTTCCAACTCTCGATGGCAGAGTGGATCACGTCGAGCTCGCTCTTAACGCCGAGTGGGAGGACCTCATGCCCCAGCTTCTTCAATGTGGAGACGACATCGTGCTCTGTCCGCCACGCGACGGTTTCCAGATCGTGACCATTCACCTGCTCCGGCGGGACGAGGTCTTCATGCATAAGGACGAGGACGCGCAGTCGCTTCATAAGGCCACCCGATGGCGCCCACTCCGCAGAAAGTTCATGGTGTGGACGGTCAGGAGGATGGTGAAATCAAGTTTGGCCTGCTCTTCTGCTACGGGGACGCGAAGATTCAATTCACGGCATCGCCGGATCATGTCCTCCAGCACTTGGTCGATCGTGTATTGATACTCGCCGGTCCAACTCGCGACCTTGCGTCGAACTTCGCGGCGAAACCGATTGAGAAAGGTGGCCGCACTTGGCCTATGTGCATGGTTGGGCAGGTGGGAGAAGAGCCGCTTGAGATCCGGGTCATACTGCGACTGGCGCTCAACCCCATAATGTCTTCGCTTTCGCTCATAGTGTTCGCGAAGGGTCTTCTTGAGATTGGGAAGCGGATCGATTTCTTCATGTGTGGTGACGGGAGGGGAGATGCCCTGGAGGTTGTTCATGAGGCCATCGACATATCGGAGCTTCTTCAGAACGGGCCAGCCACGATATCGCTCCTCCCATAGGGAGTCCGGTGTCAGCCAGACGGCAAAGGTTTCAGCGAAGTCTTCATCCGGATGACTCTGCGCATACCATAAATCCAAGTGGCGGACGAAACTCCGGCTATAGGGACGAGGCGAGTAGTACATCGGATACTGTTGGGACGACTTACCGAAAATCTGCTGGCGGGTTTTGCGCCGCCTGATTTTGTACGCGTTCTCGATGGCATGGCCGGCTTCGTGGCGAAGAATGCGCAGGCACCATTCCGTTGTTCCGCCTTCGACTTCGAGCATTTGGGCTAGTTCGAGTTTCGCAAGGCGAGGATGAGCGAGGTAGAAGGGAATCGCAATGCCGGGAACCCCATCGGGTGTGAACCATTCATTGGAGAGCCAGAAGTGTGGGCGAAACAGTAAGCGACGTTCTTCCAGCTCACGGGTCAACTCTGCGATTGGCTGTTCGAGAAACCCGCTCTTGAGTCCGAGGTGCAGATCGCACATCGGGAGGTCCAATAACGCGTCGTCTGGCCAGGAGGCCCATGTCGGTTCGTCGTGGCCAACAGCCGGAGTCTTGAGCACGTCGGAAACCGTACGGTCCATGAGACACTTCATCCTCCATAGGGCCTGTCGGTATGGCCCATGAAAAACTATAGCATTATTGGTTCAAGCTGCTGGCGAGGCTGATGCGACTGATCTACAAGGAGCGAGAGGAGGAACAAATTGTCCACACTTGTTCCAGTTTGAACTGCGATTACGGTTTCATGGGACCTTGGTGTCCAGGAAACTGTGAAAGTCGTGCCATCAATGCTGGTACGGATGCCCAAATGTGGTCGATGACCGACTCCACATAGTCTCGCGCTTGGACAAGATCACGCTCCCAATCTGGTAGAGCTTCGTGCAGGTCGAGAATCGGGGTTTCTTCGCCGAGTGCCACCTCATTGAAGAGTGGAGGCGTCAGACCGAATTGCCGCTGAATAAACTCACGATGGTTCAGACTCATGGCAATAATAAGATCAACCCGATCGATCAGCTCCTTGGTCAGTGCTTGTGGAATGTGCGCAGAAGGGTCGATGCCTTTCTGGATCAATGGGTTACAGACCACCAGGGGAACCGATTGAGGCGAGGCTTTGATGCCAGCTGACTCAACTCGGTAGCAGGACTGTGGATTACTCTGTGCCCGGACCGCATATTCGGCCGCTACGCTGCGGAACACGTTTCCCGTGCAGACAAAGAGAATGGACTGCCTCATAGGTGGTTCGTCTGCTCCATGTACCAGCGGACGGTCGACAGGATAGCTCCAGAGCGGCTACAATCGCGCCATGCCTATTTCTGCCGCCGCCACGCCACGTCGTAAACTCGACGAAGAAACCGAGAAGCTTCAGACACGCCTCTGCCGCCTAGTTGGGCAAGCGATCGCCGACTATCGCCTCATTGAGGACGGTGACAAGGTTATGGTGTGTCTGTCGGGCGGCAAAGATAGCTATGGTTTACTCGACATCCTACTCGTGCTGCAACCCCGTGCACCGATCCATTTTGACTTGATTGCCGTCAACCTCGACCAGAAGCAGCCAGGATTTCCAGCGGACGTCCTGCCAGATTATCTGACCAGTCGGGGAGTCCGCTTCCACATCGAGTCACGCGATACATATTCGATTGTGAAACGACTGATTCCCGAAGGGCAGACGACGTGCTCCTTGTGCTCGCGCCTTCGCAGGGGACATCTCTATCGAATCGCCAGTGAGCTAGGGGCCACGAAAATTGCGCTCGGGCATCATCGGGATGACATTGTCGAAACGCTCTTTCTGAATCTCTTCTATACAGGCAAGTTGAAGGCGATTCCACCAAAACTGCGTTCAAAGGATGGACAGCATCTGGTCATCCGTCCGCTGGCGTTGGTGAAAGAGGCCGATCTTGCACGGTATGCGGAGCTGAGAGAATTTCCCATCATTCCCTGCGACCTCTGCGGCTCTCAAGAGAATTTGAAGCGAAAGAAAGTGAAAGCATTTCTTCAGCAATGGGAGCGAGAGTCGCCCGGCTGTTCCGACAGCATCGCCGCGGCATTGACCAACGTCGCGCCCTCGCTCTTGATGGATCCACGACTCTTTGACTTTACATCGCTGACAGCAGAGGCTGGTCATCAGCCGGAAGGTGATGCGTGGTTGGATCAGGAACCCATTCCTCACCAGAATGAAGTAGTCGCGTCTTTGTCGACCAAGTTGCTCCATCACCCCTGAATACGTTGCGTCACCGTATCCCTCTGATATTTTGAGTGCACCGTCGGTCCGCCGACAGCTGCGGGCGAGGATGTCGGTGAAATATATCGCCATGTGAGGGGTTGAGTAGGTAGGAAGAAACGGCTGGAGGGGCTGGCTCATGGAAGGATTCGCGTTCAGATCGGGCCTACAGTCTGATCATTAACAATTCTTCATGAGTTCCCAATCAGATCTTCATAGTTCGAGGAGTATGCTTTGCTGCTGCTCCTCGCCTTGCGTGGCTATGAGTTATCGAAATCCACGCACTGGAGGAACTGGCGGGGCTTCGATCATTCATGAAGAGTTCGTCAATGCGGAGGGTCGTCTAACAAGGAGGTCACATTATGGCCAGTGAGAAAGCGTATGACATTTCGCAGTGGTACGATTCGAAGCCGGCGAAGCTCGGCTGGTTTGGGATGTTGGCGATCGGGGTATTTTGGGTGCTGTACCAGCGGACGTTCGGGTACTCGCACGGCCTGGACTCCATGACGCCCGAGTTTGAATCGGTGTGGATGGGGCTGTGGCGGTTTAACATTCTGGCTAATGCCGCGTTCTTTGCCACGGCGATCGGATGGATCTGGGTGACGCGGGACCGGAATCTGACGAACCTGGACCCGAAACTGGAGTTGAAGCGGTACTTTTATTTTATGAGCTGGTTGGTGTGCTACATCTGGGGCGTGTACTACGCGGGCAGCTACACGTTGGAGCAGGATGCGGCGTGGCACCAAGTGATCATCCGGGACACGAGCTTTACGGCGAGCCACATCGTGGCGTTCTACGGGACGTTCCCGTTGTACATCACCTGCGGCGTGTCGAGCTATCTGTATGCACAGACGCGGTTGCCGCTGTATAGCCAAGCCACGTCGTTTCCGTTGGTGGCGGCGGTGGTGGGGCCAATGTTCATTCTGCCGAACGTGGGACTCAACGAGTGGGGCCATGCGTTCTGGTTTGTGGATGAGCTGTTTGCGGCGCCATTGCATTGGGGCTTTGTGACGTTGGGCTGGTGCGGGTTGTTCGGAGCGGCGGGTGGTGTGGCGGCGCAGATCGTCAGCCGGATGTCGAATCTGGCGGACGTGGTCTGGAACAACGCGCCCAAGGCCATTCTGGATCCGTTCCCCAGCCAGGTCGGCCCAGGGGCGAAGTCGGTCTACTAGTCGAGAGCAGTAGCGGTGTGAGGATGCGGCCCGGAATTCCCATCAGGGGATTCCGGGCCATGTTTTTTCTGCCTTAGGGCTGTGACTTCCGTATACCCTACTAATCTGTAGGGTCCCCTTGCACCGAAAGTTCTTCCTGCCTAAAATATTATAGTACGATTCAAAGTGTCCGTTGCTTGACAGTAATCTGTAAAAGCCTGGCATTCCAAATAGTTGTTCATGTGAGTCTCGGGACGGTTGAGGCTGCGCTGGGATAGAGTTTGGCTCTTGTTCTGTTGTTAGGCGCGCTATTGGGAGTGCTTACTTAGAAAGGAGGAATTCTATGTCTGTTGAACGTACCTGTCCAACTTGCATGACTGATAAGGCACAACGCATCTGTGACATTCTGGAGCAATCGCCAGCTGCAAAAGCGTTGACTGGTCTTCCAACGTCGTATCTCCCGCCAAAGGTCCCCTGGGCCTATCTTCAGGGATTTCTGCTTGGGGTCCCTGTGTATGTTGGCATCCTGCTGACCATCGGGTCCCCTCAAGGTTCAGAAGCAGAGATGTCGGTTGCAGAGATCACCTCGTCTGCAGGATTATTGGGGGTATGGGTTGGATACGGAAGGTTGAAAACTAAGACCTATACTGAGAAGCTGGCTGAATGGAAGGCTACTATTGCGTCGAAGTCCTTGTGCCGGAAATGCAGTCATGCGTTTGAAGGATAGGCTCCTCACGGGAGTAGTAGTCGGTATCTGGTTTACTTGTGATGGAGTCAGTCTCGTATCTGCTGGTGAGACGAGATGGGTACCAATTGAGGATGCGTATCAAATACCCAGTCTATATACGGTGTATGTTGATCCTGACTTCATAGGTCTGGGTGGAAGCGTTGTCGTGTTAAGGCAATTGACGGACTATCTGTGGATGCAAGGGAATGCGGGGTTTGGACGCTTTGGACCGGGGCCTCATCGGTTTTTCTCGACCGTGACTCGCAAAGAATTTCATTGTGCAGACAAACGTGTGCGATTGCTCGCCTTCACTGAGTTTTCACACCACATGGGAACTGGTCGACCGGCAGAGGGCTCCGTGGACCAGAGTCAGTGGCTCCCTATTGAACCAGCCAGCATTAATGAAGGTCTGTGGAAGATGGCCTGCAGTCAACGCTAGCCGGGCTCCAAAGCTTACTTTCCAGTTAGCCGCCTCCCAGTAGGCCCGCGAGAGACAAGCAAGACGATAGCTGGTGATTATTTGGAATAGTGTTGGTGTCCCCAATCGGAATGTGAACCTTTCAATGTTGTATCGGGCACACCTTGTCATCCGGTTTTCTGGAGAACTTCCGGCCCGCGCCGCGTAATGCCCCTTGTAGAGCAGAGGTCTGGGCCGGAGATCCTTTGGCGTCTGGATCAGTGCGAGCCGTTTACCAGCGATCGCGCTTTCCACCACGGTCACCGCCGCCACCACCGAATCCACCACCGCCGCCGCCAGAACGCTCCATCGGTTTCGCTTCATTGACCGTCAATTTGCGGCCACCCATATCCGTGTCATTGAGCGCCGTGATCGCGGCTTTCGCCTCGGCATCCGAGGACATCTCCACGAAGCCAAAGCCACGCGACTGTCCCGTGAACTTGTCTGAGATGATCTTCGCAGAGGCCACCGTGCCATGCGCCCCAAACAACTCGTTCAACTGCTGCTCGGTCGCCGAATACGGCAACCCACCGACGTAAAGCTTCGTACCCATCTTGGGGTCCTCCTGTGATAATGACATTGTCCATGACGCGAGAGGGTTTCGCAAAAAGGAAGACGCGACCTAAGGATGGTACCGCGTAATGGGGCTGAGGCTAAACTTCCAATCACGGTCTCGGCAGGAACAACATCGGTAATAGGCCGTCTTGCGCTCGTTTCATGCGAGGCCTGACGCAATGAAACAGGCTAAGTGTATCAAGATGCATCAACAATAGAAAGTGTTCCTTATGGCTCAGGCTTTCAGTCATTTATTTCTGCGCTAGATCAGGCTTGGCTCAACGGCATCCTGCCCAGACGAGACAGATTCTTCTAAAACTGTTACCGAACTGGGTTCGGGTCTGGCGCGAGATCAGAGACGGGGAGAAGGTCTACCGCTTGGAAGGTGAAGCAACAGTGAATAGATTTTTTAACAGCTTAGCGTGCCTTGAAAGATTTGGTGTCCCCAACGGGATTTGAACCCGTGTTACTGCCTTGAAAGGGCAATGTCCTAGGCCAGGCTAGACGATGGGGACGTGCCGCGATGGATAAGCAAACAGTGGAACTCATACCACACTCGTTACGGCCCTGTCACTAGGACTGCTCTGTAGATTCCGGGAAGGGAGGAGTCGCAAACGCTCATGACAACGTGTGAAGATCGAATGTGTGGTGAGCGGCGATTAACTAGGGACTAGGTTTATAGACAGGTAACTCCGGATCCATTTCTCTGAGGCTACGGTAGGCTTGGTCTTTCGGTGAGAGGATAGGCTCATTGATCGGCCAGCGAATCCCCAACGCCGGATCGTTCCACAAAATACCTCGCTCATCCCTCGGCGAATAATAAGCAGTGCATTTATAGAGAAACGTGGCCATCTCGCTCGTGACACAAAAGCCATGAGCGCATCCCGGGGGAATGTACAGCTGATGAAGGTTCTTACCAGACAGCTCGACGCCATACCATTTTCCGAACGTCGGCGATCCCTTTCGAATATCGACGACGACGTCGTAGACAGTCCCCTCAAGGGCCATGACGAGTTTCCCTTGACCATGCGGCTCCTGAAAATGCAGACCGCGTACCGTGTTTCGAATTGATCGTGAGCAGTTATCTTGCACGAAGTGCTCCGAAATACCTGCCTCAGCGTAGCGCTGCTGATGATAGGTTTCCATGAAGTAGCCTCGATGGTCGCAGACGATGGACGGTTCGAGCAAGAGTACGCCACGAATGTCAATTGGTGTCACACGCACGGCATCCCCTAGTTCATGGTGTCGGATTGGATTTGTGAGGTGGATGACTAGGAGGATCGACGACTGGAGGATGGTCGGGATACAATTGTCCCAATCGATCGATCAATGGAGTGGCTTCAGGTGTGCTGGTCATGCGAGTCTCGCTCACCGGATGGTCCCACACCAAGGTCGTAATATTTGCCTCGTGGAAGAGGGATCGGATCGTCGCAGCGCAGGCGTCGAGCGTGAGTTCTGTTCCTCCTCGGAGGTCCAGCACGCGTTCTTGAGGGGTCGTCGGTGGTGGTTCGGTATGAATGAGGGTCCAGCAGCGATCAAAGATCGTGTGCCGAAGTTCTTCTGAGACATTGATCGTCGCCAGATCTGCCGTGCAGAGTGCCGACACGAACAAGACGAACTGGAGATCGGGCATGCCCGGATTTTGAACATCGAGAGAAGGCATACTCTTCTATTATCAGGAGAGATGGTGGGCGAGTCAACTCCCGTCTAGTTGGAGAGAGTAAGAGTTTGTGTATGGATGAGGAAGGACAGACATGGTGACGATCGTACTGACCGGACAATTACAAACTGTGGATGGGGAGTGTGATCTGGCATGCGACATCGATCGATCGATGTCCGTTCGCCAATTGATCCAGCGACAAGGAGTGCAGCTTCGTCCTCTGCTGCAGCTCCTACGGGAAAAGAAAGTCCTCGTGACTATCAATAAGAAGATCGCCAGTGAGGATTCGCTTGTTCAGGATGGGGATGCGATTCGTCTAATCGGACACGATGGGATGGGAGGCAGTGGACTCGGTCCGTCACACCACTAGCAGTATGCTGAAAAAGTCCTCCAGCGGTGTTCTCGCATCACTCAGAGGCTCAACGTACCGAAGCGTACGCCTCGCCCCTTCGCTCGCTGCGGCCTTGCTGGATGGCCATTTTTGAGCCTTCTGAGATGTAGCATGACACAATTCTTTCTGTCACCGTGTAACGGTGGGCGAGGCAGAACCCGAGTTTTTCAGCAGACTGCTAGGTTGTCGGCAGGAAAATCCGGGGGTCGAGACCGGATCGGTCTCGACCCCCGTGTGTGCCTGAGAAGCAGGGGATGGACCCCAACTCAGTAGATCTGGCGCTGTAGCAAAACTGGGACAGGAATTCTCTTTATTTCTTGCCGAGAATTGCGTCCTTGGCGGCCTTGGCTACACGGAACTTGACTACGCGCTTTGCCGGAATCTTAATTTCCGCACCGGTCTGAGGATTGCGACCGATGCGCGCCTTGCGGTTCGCCAGCTTGAGCTTGCCGATACCGGGTACCGTGAAGACATTCTTGGCTTCGCGATAGGCCAGTGCTGCAAAATCATCAAGAATCTGCACGGCCCCTTTTTTTGTGATGCCAGCTTTCCCGGCGATGTAATCTGCAATCTGCGATTTCGTCATTGATTTTGCCATTCGTGGACCTCCTTGAGGGTAAGGGATAAAGTAAGTCGATGTCTCGCCTGACGCGCCTCCTGAAAACACATCCTGGCTCGTTTTGAGTCGCCGGTGTGCATGCTCGTGATCACATCATCAAAACCCGCGAGAGTGTAGCCAAGAGTCGGAAGAGTGTCAACGAGAAAAACGCACGTCTGGCGTGGAGAAATGCATACACTACCCCTTGCGGTTGAGGCAAATGGAAGGGTAGAGTAGAGCTGGATGGACTTCGCGGCCCAGCATAAACGGCTCTTGACCATGGTGAAGGTGCGTGGGTAAAGACCTGCCTATATTACCCTTAGGTGCAGACAGTCAAGCATCCGACCAGCCGGAAAGCATTCTTTATACTCGGGTTTTCTGTCAGAAGGAAAATTCCCCTCCACTGCAACTTTTGATCGACTTTCTGAAGTCGCGCGGACAAGCTCCCATCGCTCCGGTCGATCTCCAGGAAGGAGCTCTCGAAGAATGGGCCTGGGTGCAGGTGACCTTGGGCTACCATCGTGAACGGAAACCGATTCACCTCTTTTGCGTCCGTGATCGTGGCAGCTATCGAGATGTCTTCGACCAGGAAAAAAAGGTCTTCCTGGATCTCCTCACCGCGCATTCTGATATCGAAGCGCAACTTGCGATTGAATATGTGACTCGTTGCCGGTTTATCTTAACGACGCGCATAATAGAGAACGATGTGACCGACGAGGGCTATGATTTCAATGGATGGATCCTTGAATTCTATCAGGAGCAGTGTAACGGGATCGTTCAAATCGACAAGCAAGGTTTCTATTCGCCCCAAGGCAATCTCATTGTGGACATGTCGACGGCCGCTGAAGGCTAAGCGAAGAGGGCAATCACTTGTGTCCGGCTCCGCTGTTTGAAAAGACTACTCGATGGTTTCATCGCGCGAACGCCGCCCTTCTCGGCAATCTCCCCTGTACCCAAGGCTGCACCCACTGTTGCATCGGCCTGTTTTCCGTGACGATTCTCGACAGACAAGAGATTCAGCGAGGTCTCCGAACGCTTCCAGATGAGCAGCGGAAGAGGATCGAACGGACAGCCTTGGAGCAAGTCACCGTACTCACAGTGGCTGCACCACTACTGAACACGAATCGTTTCATCGACCAGTGGCCTGAGGAGAAGAGTGAACAACTTATCGAACAGTTCGATACGTGGCCTTGTCCGGCCTTGGAGCAGGACGGAAGGTGTGGCCTCTATGAGTTTCGCCCGCTGGTCTGTCGTTCCATGGGTGTGCCTCCAGATGACGGGGACTCTGTCAGTGGTGCCTGTGCCGTTCAAACGGCCGTTCCACTGATTCGGCTCTCAAAAACCATTCGAGAGGAAGAGAATCATCTCGCTGGGATAGAAGCGGAGGCCATCGAGGCGCTGCGCCACCATGCAGGTGCCGAGGGAGAAGAGCTGTTCCTGCCCTATGCGTTCGTACCTGATAGCGGGGCGCGGTGAAGCACAAACACGAGCTAGACAGCATATTTCTCGCTGTGCTAAGGTGACTGTCCTTGGTTGCGGGAGCGCCTGTAGCTCAGCTGGATAGAGCATCAGCCTCCGGAGCTGAGGGCCACAGGTTCAAATCCTGTCAGGCGCACCAAACCGCCTTTGGCAGTCGGCAGCGATAATTCAATACCCGGTGGGGCCGTTAGCTCAGTTGGTAGAGCAGCTGACTCTTAATCAGCGGGCCGTAGGTTCGACCCCTACACGGCCCACCAAATTCTTCAACAACTTACACGCCTAGTCCTGTTGGTGCTCCTGCCGACTGGACTAAATGTGTACCCTGTACCGGCCTCCTCCGATCCAACATTTCAACACCATCTCGCAAACTTTCCGGGTAGTGATGGGCATAGCGTTGGGTCATGACCGGCGACTTGTGGCCGAGCAATCGTTGTACCTTATAGAGGTCCACGCCTGCCTGAACCAGGCGCGTGGCGAAGGTATGCCGAAGGTCATGAAAATGAAACTCCTCAATCCTGGCCTTCCTCAGCGCCAACCGGAACGATCGGTGCAGGTGTCCTGACTCCATCGGCGTAAATGCCTGGCTGCAAAAGACTAGGTCCAGACTTAACGACCGTACCTTGCTCTTTTGCCTCAACATGGACAAGACCGTGTCGTTGAGAGGAATAGTTCGCCGTTCACCGTTCTTAGAACGAAAGACCATCACGGTTCGACGACCGAAATCGACACCCTGCCAAGTCATTTCCAGGATCTCCCCCATGCGCATGCCCGTATGGAGCGCAAAGGTGACAAGGTCATGCAGCCAAGGCACACAGCATTGAAGTAGCCGCGCTTCCTCTTCAACGCTGAGCCATCGATCTCGCTGGTTATTCTCCCGCTCCATCGACACCCGTGAAACGGGATTCTCCCGATACCATTCCCACTCTTTGACTGCCAAATTGAAGGCCTTCTTCAGATTGGCCAGTTCCCGATTGATCGACGCCGGTTTCAACCCCGCCTCGTAACGGAGGTTCTTGTACTCGACAATCAATTTCGGTGTGATCTCGGCCAAGGTCCGCCCTCCGAAAAAGACTTTCAGGCTATTGAAATAGCCTCGATAGTGGCGTGGTTCGGATTTCTTAACTGCATGTTCAGTCAGATACCGTTCCATCAGCTCATCGAAGGTTCTTGTCTTCTCCTCTAAGGTTTCAAACCATCGTCCCTCGACGATTTGAGCCCGAACCTTCCCCAATATCGCTTGGGCCATTCGTCGGTCGGTCGTGCCTGTGGATCGCCGCACCTGCCGACCTTGATATGTAAACCTCATGCACCAATACCTTCCGCGTTTAACGAGTCCCATTCTGTTCCTCCTTTCGGAACGGGCTCGCTATTGGTCTGGTTTCCCCAAGGGAAGTGGTGGCAGGCTATATCCCTCTTCCATTGCATGTCACGCACGCCTCTCCACCTGTCAGCACTATGACACTCACCGCACAAGAAAGACGGTTGGTCGATGTCGTCTCGTTCTTCAATAAGTTCTGGCAACCAGACATCCTTTTGGAGCATACGTCTCCAGTGGCCAAACGGGAGTGTTATTGCGGCGATGACGGATATGAGATCGAATTAATGGTGAAAGGCACAGGAGTTCGGCCTTCCAAGAGAAGATTTCAGATTGGGGTAGAAGTGCGTAACCTCTTCATGAGGTCTTTGGATCAGCCGGGAGAAGAAGCCATGTTGGAAGCCTTTGAGACGTAGAAGTGAGCCACACTCACTATGAATGGGGCTCTCACAGGTGGGTATCATCCCCGCTGATTACAATCATGTGATTCTGTATCGGTCCTTCGCGCAGCAAGAAATGTCGGTACAAACCGGATAACCAGCGACTCGCCACAGCGTGGGTCGATATGGTCTTGATAATCTTGCGGCCCCTCTATAAACATCATTGACAAAACCTCCTGAGGTTATTGTGATTACGAAAGAGCAAATCCTCTCGGACATTCGGCGCCTCGGAAAACAACGTGGAGGACACATAAGCCTCGACACCTTTCTTGCAGCTACCGGCATGAAAGCACATCAGCTACTTGGCAAGTTTTGGGCGAGGTGGAATGACGCCCTCACTGAAGCGGAACTCCGAACCATGGAACTTTCTAACCCAAGAACGGAGGAGGAAACCGTCATTGAAGCCTTTGCTCAGCTCATTGAGACGCTGAAGAAGTGGCCTACCGGAACTGAGATGCTCTTAGAGCGTGGTCGCAATGAATCCTTTCCGAGCATCAAAGTCGTGCGCCGAGTGCGAAATATGCCCGATTTCGTCTCAAGACTCTCCGCGTGCTGCGCAGCGAACGACAATCTCTCCATCGCGGCTAAGATCGTAGCTGAGCGAATGGAAGCAGAACAAGTTGAACCTCAGCTTGATGACCATGCTCCTATCAATGGCTACGTTTATATGATGCGGTCTGGGCGTCGGTATAAAATTGGCCGCACCACATCCCCTTCTCGGCGTCATCGTGAAGTGCGGCTTGATCTTCCTGACCCCACCACTCTGATTCACACGATCCCAACTGATGATCTCGCTGGCATTGAGTCCTACTGGCATCTTCGGTTTAGTTCGAAGCGCGTGCGAGATACTGAAGTTTTTACACTCGATGCATCCGATGTCGCCGCGTTCAAACGTCGGAAGTATCAATAGATTCGACAGCTGCATCTCCGTCACCCTCTGCTACCACACTGCTATCAGGACAGGACAAACTATTCCCATCTCGCCCCATGCGGGGGGAGTCCTGGTTTGTGGTTTTCTTATGGGGCAGGTTGTCTGAGGTGGGGCTATCCAAATTTCCTAATACGGATGACCAAGGGAGTTCCCTGGCTCTTTCAGACTGCCATCCTCATTTCTCCTGAAAACGGAATAACGAGATGGATCACAGGCGACATTGCAACGTACATTTACGAGTTTTCTTGCTCGTTAAAATCCACCACCTGTGCCAGTTCAATAAAGACCTCTTTCTCGTTCATTTGATACACCAGCCTTAGCAGGCGCGGCACAGGAAACCGGTATGCCTTTTTGATCAGGTATCTCGTGGGATGAGAATCGGGGAGTGAATAACCGGGAGGGCTCTGTTCGTGAAGTAACCGCCACGTCAAACCGTTGAACACTTTTCTTACTAACGGATCTCTTTCCTCTTCCTCCTTAAGATATTCTTTGGTTGCTGACGCAACGCGAAGCTTTCTGAGCGGCGTCATCGCCCTACGCGATCTGACTCAACGCCTGCCGTGCCCATTTGACATCTGTTTCTGTGACTTCATCGAGCTCAGAGGCAAAGACCGTTTCAAGCGGAAGCTCATCGCCTATCTCCGCCAATTCCCAAATTCGATCATGGGACGCGAGGCTGATCGATATCGCGGTGTGGTTGAAACAAATTTCGCGAATGACATCGTCGATGAGACTAATCTCGTCCGGGGTGAACATCGAAATGTTCGGCTGCGTGAGCGACACAAACTCACGCTTTTCATAATTGTGAAACGGCGTGCTTTTTACAGCAATCGCACCCTCATCCTTCAGCATCTCGATCACCTGGAGGACATGCTTTGGCACGGGACCGAACTGCCGCTTCACATACGTTTCCCTTGTGAGAGAAACTCCCCGAGTTTCAAGAGAAATCGCGTCCGCGTACCACAAGATCTTATTCAGCTTCGTCGCGCCGAGCAATGTCGTATCAGGGCACTTTGAACACACATAGTGCACTAAGGCCTTCAACTTCTTCAGGTCCCTCGCGCTTAGCCGCTGACTTCTTCTTAGGCGTGACATAGTTCTTACTCCTTGCTGTGGAGTCTATTAGAAACCAAACTCATGATTTTTCAAAACATTTTCAAAAAGTCTGTACGCTTGGACAGCTCCGAGAGGACACATTATAACTATCGCTGAAACGAGATAGCAATCTAGGGAGTTCGCTTGCGACCAGCTCATGCTGCCACCCTCAATTCCCCTGAAAACGGGAGGACAAAGCGGGCGTGCGGCGACATTGAAAGGTTCACATTCCAATTGGGGACACCACCTTGTGAAAGTGGGCTATGCTTCGGCGAGGTGTGGAGAGTTTGGTTACAAGAACATCTCGAAGCGTCAGAGATAAAGTGTGACCACTTTTGTGACCAGACGTCGCGGGAATGGGAGGGAAATAAGGGGAAAGAATAGAAGCTATGGAACACTCTAAAGTACTGGAATGTAACATGAAATGTGGGAAATCGTTGCAATAGCGAGCTTTACAAGAAATGGCCGTTTGTCCCTCTTAATCAGCGGGCCGTAGGTTCGACCCCTACACGGCCCACCAAGCTTCGCTTGTGCGTACTGTGCAAGGATAATCCCCTCCAGTAGTCTGTTCTACGACACCTCGTTCGCGTGCTTTAGCGCCTGTTTGCTGGGTGATAGAACAGGTGTCTGTCGAAGCTCAATCATCATCCTGATACCACCTTTGGGCCGCAGGGTTACCATGAGTTGCGGCTCGACGCGCTCTTGAGTTAGGTGCAGATCATAGCGGCGACCGATCAGGGCTAATAGCAGCGGTCCTTCCACTGATGCGAAATGGATTCCCACGCAGGCGCGCGGTCCCGCGCCGAATGGGAGATAGGCATATCGTGCAGCCGGCCGCTCGCCGTCTAGCCATCGCTCTGGCATGAACTGTTCGGGGTTTGGCCAAAACGCCGGGTGTCTGTGCAGATTGTAGGTGCCGATGAGGACCGAGGCACCAGCTGACAGCGGCAATCCGCTCACAGTCGTACTGGTCGCAGCTTTGCGCTGGACCGCCGGGGCCGGCGGATAGAGACGGAGCGATTCCTCAAACACGGCCCGAGTATAGGGGAGGTGCTGTAGGTCGTCGGCGTTTGGCCTTCTTCCCTGAAGAACCCGGTCAATTTCTTGATGGAACCGTGCCTTCGCCTCTGGGTGAGTCGCGAGGAGGTACCAGGTCCAGGCAAGCGCATTCGCGGTGGTCTCGTGTCCTGCCGCAAAGATCGTCAAGGCCTCGTCTCGCAGCTCCTGATCGCTCAGCCCGGCACCGGTCTCCTCGTCGCGAGCCTGGAGCAGCAGATCGAGGAGATCCCCATGGGTGGCTCCGGTGCGGCGCCGCTCGGCGAGCAAGCCATATATCAGCCCGTCCATGAACTGCGTGACCGCACGAAATTCACGATTGCGCGCGGTCGGGACCCACAGGGGCAACTGCAGCGGATTGTGAAACGAGTCGAAGGCGTACTTGATGCTCACGCGGAGCGCATGACTGATCCGATCGATGTGTTGCGCCATGCTGGTGGTGAACATTGTTTGTGAGATGACTTCGAGGGCCAGCTGCATCATTTCAGCGGCGATGTCGATCGTCTGGCCTTCCTGGTCTGCCCAACCGGCAATCCTTTGCTTGCCTACCTGGACCATGCGCTCGGCCATCGCTGACATCCTTGCGCGATGAAAGATGGGTTGGATGATGCGACGATGACGCTTCCAGACCTCACCTGAACTGGTGACGAGTCCATTACCCAGGACCAGCGCGAGGCCGGTCGGTCGCTGAGGATCGTAGACTTTCACGAAACGGTCGGCTTGCTGGACGAGAATCTCTTCGGCGAGATGAGGATGACTGAAGAGATGGAGCGTCTTCGGCCCAAGCCGAAAGCGTATGGCATCGCCGTGCCGGCGCCACCAGGCCGAGAGCATTTCCAGCGGCTGCTTCTTGAAAGCACCCAGGTGGCCGAGCAGCGGCACCGCGCCGGGAACATCGACAAGGGTGAAGGAGGGAACCGAGTCCGGCATGAGAGGACGGACCGTATCACACTAGGGCAGGGGCATCAAATGAACATGGGGCAATTTTGGCTGCGGATTGTGCGAGCTCAATTGAGCAGGATCATCCACTTTCTCAGAAGCACATCTCGGCTTGAACATTAGTCGTACGACCCGCGGTTTAGGAAAGCTTTTTGGTAATCCCCCTCCAGCCTACTCAGACTCATTCGAGCCAATCCCATCGATGGTTTAGGAGAAATCACATGTTTGGCTGGAATTGGCTGGAATTGGTTAGAGTGAGGTGGGCTTGAGCACAAAATGACCACAGGCTAGTCGATTCCACAGACTCCCTTGTCAAAAGGCGCGACCGGAAAGTTGTCTCTTGAAGACCCATCAGGGAAGCTCAACCTGATCCGAGAAACCTTGCGGAATGTGATCTCGGGTGCCGAGACCGCTTCACCCGTATTCCTCAGTCCATCAATCCTCAGCGTGGAGAATTCAGAGTTCTCAGACGGTTTGTCGAATCTGAGGAACACTCTGGTTATGTAAGGTTTTTCTTCAATCCAATGGTTGGTAAACCGAACGTCGCCTCGGCCATATTTTAAATGTATAGGAGCAGCAGGGGGTGTAAGCCCGGTGGGAGAAGAGAAAAAGTAAAGATGAGTCCAGAATCCTGACGGCGCTATCTTCTCACCAGTACGCATCACCAGGGTTGTCTGAGTTAAATCAAGAAAAAGATCTTCATGTTTTGGCTCAAAAACAAGTTCAATCCAGAAATGTTCACGATCTTCTGGCGGAAAATCAGGGGTCAGGATTTCAAAAGGGATAATGGTAGCAATCAAAGGGCCAACGAATAGATGTCTGTAGCGAGCACTTGGAGGAGCTTCCCGAACAAACACACATACTTCGCTAGTTGCAAACACAATCCCATCTGCGTAGGACTGTGGCTTTATATTGGGTTGAGAAACGGTGGCCTCGCTAAAAGAGGCGTGGGTGAGAAAGGTGCAACCATACGCGACACCACTTTGGATCAGTATGAGTATTAACAAACATATGTTCTTCAGTGTGCACTCTCCTTTAGGCCAAAACACCATCGTGTTCCAGGGAAATAATGTGGGTGAGTTCCGCTATGTTATGCACCTGCCATTGCGGAATCAAAAACAACTGTCATTGGATCGGGGTAGCGGTTCGGATAGTCTTTTCTACTGATGAACCGTAATCGCGCATCACGGATCTAGAAGTTTAGTCATAGATTCGCGAAAAACAGCATCATGGATGTCCTTATCAATTCTCTCCCAATCATATGCGCTTAAACCATCACTTATATTGTCAAACCATCGTCTGTAAGTCGTCATTTCCGGAGAGTAAGTCCATGTACGTCCTATCTCACCGACAATTGAAACAAGAAAGAATATGCTGCTGTAACGATTCATGTTCATGGGGTCTGGAGGTTGAACACCCCATATTCCTCGTTGCTGGACTACACCCATCTGCGGGGTAATTCGAATCTGCACAGAGAGCTTTTGATTAGTTATTTTGATTGTCCGCTCGTGGCCAGATTGTTCGGTTTGGAGAGTGCAGTCAGGAGGTAAAACAAGTTTGGGCATGACGACAACACCGGGATGGGAGATCAAGCGATTATGATTAAAAATGTTTTGGAGCTGCAAGAGGGAGATCTCTGTCTTAGCCGTACTGGTTCCGGGAGACATGTAATATTGCGTTGATAAACCGCTAGGTCCTTTAAATTTACTCACTGGACCAATGTCCCAGCCACTGGAAAATCTGAGTAGTAGTGCCTCTAGAATTCCTCTCTCAATAAGATCCTTTCCCTTTTCGCCCATGAACTCAGAGAAGGTTTCTCCGGCCAAGGCGCCTTCCAAGTTAGAAAGGTTGGCGTACATGGGAATATATGCTGAAAAATAATTATTCGGCTCCTTCCCAAGAATAAGCGTCTTTTGCTCCGAATCGAATAACAGCATATGGGTGGATCTTTCCTCAATCTTTTCTGGGCTGAGATACGGCAGCACCAGTAATGCGATCGGTAAGATCGAGGCCAAAACTACACCGGTATTCTTAAGTGCGTCCGGAGCAGAGGCATTGCGCCATAAAAGGAAGATGAAAAAGCAAGCAAGCAAACCATAGACGACGAGGGCGATTTTAACGGTATAAACGCTCATATGCTCAACCTATAGATGCGCAGACTGCCTCCGCGTGGTTTTGTATCAGCCCTCGATACCTAGATTATTAACTCAAAGGATTTGATTTTGAATCGGGCGATAGGATACGTCAAAGCCCAAGAAAAATCGACGAATGCGTCTACGAACGAATGAGGGGTTTTGGTCCCGTCCAGAAAAACTTCAGCTACGACATCCTCGTGGTCATTAACAACCGTCTCAATTTTCGGTACCGTGTATCTCCCTCTTGGGAAATGCATCTTGTGATGGTATCCTGATGCCTTCTGTATCAGTTCGCCACCGCGTCTGTTCTACCGAAACGATGTGATCGCCCTGCTCGGAGCAGCAGGACCTATGGCCGGCTCCACACGCGTGTCTCAATTTGCCAAGCAGGACCTCTGGACCAAGGATCTGACAACCATGTCATGGCTCCAACGGTTGAGCACTCAGGCACTTCGGCTGGCTACTGCCGTCGGCATGGAGTTTCGCCATCGCCTGCTCGATGCGCGAGCGGCGGGTCTAGTCTTCACCACGTTGCTCTCGTTGGTCCCTTTTCTCGCCGTGATGTTCTCGGTGCTCAAAGCCTTCGATGTTCACCACGTGATCGAACCCCTCTTGGCCCAGACCCTGGAACCCTTGGGCCCAAGGAGCAAGGAGATCACGTCCACCATCGTGGGTTTTGTCGACAATGTTAAAATCGGCGTCCTGGGTGCCGCAGGGATTGCCGGCCTCTTCTATACGACCTATTCGCTGATCGACAAGATCGAGCAAGCGCTCAACGCGATCTGGCAGGTCAAACAGGGACGCACCTGGAAACGAAAGGTTACCGACTATTTGAGCGCGGTCCTCGTGGGGCCGGTGCTCGTCGTGAGCGCCTTCGGCCTCCTCGCGTCACTTCAAAATCATACCGTGGTTCAGCGTCTCGTGGAAATGGAGCCGTTTGGGACGCTGCTGGTGTGGAGTGGCGACGTGGTGCCCTTCGTGATGCTCTGTGCTGTGCTCACCTTCTTTTACAAGACGATCCCTAACACCCATGTCCATGTGCGCTCAGCAGCTGTGGGTGGCGTCTCGGCGGCCGTTCTTTGGATCATCGCCGAGGAAATCTTTGCGAAATTCGTGGCAGCCTCCGCCAGTTACAGCGCTATCTATTCGAGTTTCGCCGTCCTCATACTCTTCCTGTTATGGCTCTACGCCGGATGGATGATCGTGCTGATCGGGGCGCAGTTCTCCTTTTTTCATCAATATCCCACGGCCTATTTGTCTCGCCTGCTGTGGGACCAGGGGACGTACGTCTTTCGTGAACAACTGGCGCTGAAGGTCTTGCGCGTTCTGGGGCATCACTACCTGAAGGGCGATCGTCCGTTGAAGCTGCCGGAGCTGTCGAGCGAACTGAACATGCCCTTGTCTCTGGTGGAGGAAGAAGTCGAACGTCTCGTCGGCAACGGGTTTGTGGGTCGCCTTCAGGAACCGGAAGGGGTGAGTCTTATCAAGTCGCCAGACCTGATCTTCGTGAAGGAGGTTCTGGATTCGGTTCGCAATGGAACCCCACCATGGGTGGTGCCCCACCTCGATCCCAGTGATCCGGTGTCTGCCCTGTTGCGCCGTCGTGATAAGGCGGTGGAACGAGCGTTGCTAGGCGAGACCATGCAATCGCTCTTGCAGGAACAACCGCCATCACGGCCTGCTGAGTCCTAGCAGGGTGTTGAAAAAGTCCACCAGCGGCGTTCTCGCGTCGCTCAGCGGCTCAACGTACCGAAGCGTACGCCTCGCCACTTCGCTCGCTGCGGCCTTGCTGAACGGCCTTTTTGAACACCCTGTGTCCCGAGCAGGCTTCAGGTCTCGAGCGGAACAGTAGATCTCTTTACGGCTGTCTATCTGCGTTTGGTTTGTCTCGGTTCTGGCCGAACGATCGTACGTAGAGCAAGACATGCCAGGCTTCTTCTTCCGTCAGAATGAGCGGAATAAAGGGCGCCATCGCTGTGCCTTTGCTGCCGTTCTTCAAGATCCAGAGGAGTTCGCCATCTGTTCTGGCTGCTTGCCAGTCTTGGTCAGTGAAATTGCGCGGCAAGGGACCTTTCAGTGTGCCCGGCTCAATATCGCCCCCCAATCCCTTGCCGTCTCTCCCGTGGCAGGTCACACAGAATGCTTTGCCCTGAAAGAGCTGCTTCCCTTTCTCAATGGTCTCTTGAGTCGGTGCCAGGGGATTCTTCCAGGTCTTGGCTTGCTCAATTTGGTCGGCTGGAACTCGCGGCTTGAGTATGGCGTCATCGGCGCCCAAGGCTGAGCTGCCGGTCGCCCAGGCTGCTGCGACCACTACGGTGATCAAGAGAACGTGACCCATTGGGATGTTGTCCCCCATGTGTAGTACTGGATGATTGTTGGCTAAGCGATGGGGGGCCGGCTCAGCCATTTTGGAGCGAGGCCGGCCCTCCTTCGATAGCGCTACTTCTCTGAATAGCCCGGAAACTTATGTCCGAGGGATTGCGGGAAACTCACCGTGCCATCGGGGAATTCCTGCCCATGTTGCCACAGCTGGTAAACGATACCGTCTGTCCCTGCCGCTATTTCTACGACTTTGGCCGCTTGGTCAGCAGGCATATCCAGGACTTGGACTCGCCCGGTCGCAACCTCAACCTTATGATCGTGGAAATGCCGGTGCCACTGAATGGCTGGGAGCTTGCGCGTGAGGTCCTTGGCGATGAAATATTCGACCGCAACTAATGGAGCTTTTGGATCAGTGGATTCGAAGAGCAGACATTGCAGGATCTTATCGGAAATCCCTTTACAGTAATGATGGAATGGGCCACCCGGGGTTCCATCCGCCATCATATGTGGCGCTTGGACATGAATGTCGTATCCGACGGCCGGACCGGTTGGTTCCCCGCCGACAGCCTTTTGGGTGGCCACTCCGCTACATCCTACGGCAGCCATCGCAACTATGGCTAACAGTCCTTTTTTCATCACACACGCCTCCTAGGTTTGAGAAGTCCTTGCCTAGCCAATCCAGGCAGAGAATGAATTCCCCATATTAGATGATTATGAGAGGCAGTCGATTGAAAAAGGATTCGGATATTAGTCAGGACCATGTCACACCAAGGCACGTGCGTGCGCGGCGTATGAACTATGAAGGGAGCGTTGGTGAAGAAGGAGTGTCGGGCCGGGTGGGGGTAATAAGCTGCTGAGCTTGAGGGGCGATCTTGCCCTCGGCGTCCATCATCTCAAACATCAAACAGCATTTCAGCCTTCCGCACACCCCCAGCAACCGGGGGTCGTCAATCGTCAGGTTGAGCTTTTTCGCCTGCTTGGCCGAGATCGGCTTCATATCGGTCAGAAAGCTGGCACAACAAAGGACCAAGCCACAGGTATCGATGCCACCGAGCCGTCTGGCCTCCTCGCGTACCCCGACTTGGCGCATTTCGATACGTCCGCCGAAACGACGGGCTAAGTCTCGGACTAGTTCTCGGAAATCGATCCGGTCCTCTGCTGTGTAGACAAAGGTCAGTTGCCGACGGTGCATGGCTCCGTAGACTTCGACTAGTTTGAGAGAGATATTGAGTTCGGCGGCTTTCGTTCGGCAATAGGAGGCGGCTTCCTGCGAGAGCTGCTCAAGCCGGCGGATCAACGCCGTTTCTTCAGCATCCGGCTTTCGCAAGATGGATTTCATCGCACGCATAGGTGGAAGAAAGGGAGTTGTGTACGGTTCTGTGTAGACAATCCCGTACGTGGCTTCTCCATCCACTTCGAGTAAAACGGGATCTCCGTTGCGCAATGGTACGCTGACGGCGCCTAGCTTCTTGACTTCTCCACGGTTCCTGATCTTCACTCCGACCAGGCGGACTGAGGTGGGATAGGTGTGGAGGAGCTCGTCATCACATGCAGGTTCCATGAAGAGATCATACACAAATTTGGTGGATGAGGGAAAGATTATGATTTGGATATGGCAAAAGTCCCTTCAGCATGTCCAGCTAAATATATCTATAAGATATTGATAAACATAATGAAAAATGGCAATACTCAGCCAGGTCCATTATGATAGGCTATTTCAGAGTAGGAGGAAGGGTGAGTGGACAATGGGTACGATGCTTCGAGAACGAAAGAAGATGTTACGAATACCGAATCAGGTTGTTCTTCCGTTCGGCTACCGGATTACCGTTCGGCAGTTATCCGACGCGGAAATGGATAAGCGCGACGCAAACGCCGATGGGATTTGGGATGACGACACCAAGACGATCTATGTACGGAAGCGACTTCCCGTGACCCGTCGCCGCTACATTCTTGCCCACGAGCTGGGCCACGCCTGGTTGGACTGGCAACATCGATATATAGACGATGGAAAGGCCAGCACGTAGCGTCTGGAGCACATCAGTCTTCCGCCAACTTCATGATATGCCTCCATTCCAGGGGAGTGACCGGCTGAACTGAGAGGCGAGATCCCTTCTTCAACAACACCATACCTTTCAGTTTATTCTCGTTTCGTAATTCTTCCAAGGTCAGAGCGCGAGCAAACTTCCGAACATACTTGATATCGACCATGTCCCATCTGGGCTCAGACGGTTTGCTCGCAGGGTCGTAGTGCTTGTCCTTCTTGTCGAATTGCGTGGAATCAGGATACGCGGTTTTGACGACCTCTGCGATGCCGACGACCGCCGGTGGATCAGTGTTGCTGTGGTAAAACAACACGTGATCGCCGACTGCCATGCTGCGCATGAAATTACGAGCTTGATAGTTGCGTACGCCATCCCAATAGGTCACGTGGTTGGGAGAGCGTATCAAGTCATCGATCGAGAATGTGGTGGGCTCTGACTTCATCAACCAATACCCTTGTGGTCCCATTCATTCCTCTCCTTTTGTGAAGCATTGATCAGCTCCTTTCTCGCGAACGGGAGTCTATAAACTTGATCAGGGCCTGATAGGTCAACTCCCTTGTTTGAGCTTTGGTCATGCTTCGACCATTGAGGTTTCCTTCTAGCCAGATGCGATTAGAGATCGATTCAACGGCTTCGTTACAGAGAGTCCACATGTCATGAAGAAAGCCTTCGGGTAAGCCTACTTGAATACCTTCCGATTCGATCCGATCATCCAGTAGGGCGAGGAGATCAGAAATGGCCTGATCGGGACGATACGGAAGGGGAGTAAAGCCAAATTGTTCTTGGGATTGTTGCTCTTGTATTGCCTGATCTACAAGGTCCCGCATGTACTCTTTGAGTAGACCAATGACATGGCCAGAAAACGCAATAGGCTGCCCCATACACTATTATCGAGCTTCCTGAAGGAAGGAGCAAGATCAGCCGAGCTTATTGATGGGAGAATGCCAGGTGGCTATTGGTGTGGATCATTGGGTGTGGAGCCTAAAGTGACCGGCGGTGATTAAGCGGGGGTACACCTCGCTGACCCGCTATGAGCGACGAAATCTCGTTGGCTATCTCACGTTCGGCAGGGTCGGTGTACCCGCGCACGATAAACTCTACGCCTTTTCTTAAGACACGCAAGCCCAAAGATGGCCTTATATTGGAGTCCATTTGGGCTAGGGTAAAGGAGCCAGTAGGACCTGCCTGAGCCTGGAGTGGAAAGATGAACAGCGCGATGGGTGCGCCGTCGGGAGGTCAAAGACGACATGCGAATCTGTGCCCTCTTGTTAGAAATACGGCTCTTGATTCATCGTGCGCCGGCATATTAGTTTCTCTCTACTATCAAGGGAACATCTAATTAGCCATTCCGAGCCCGTCGAGATGATGACCCCTCCCACAACCGAGCACTTCCAGATCGCGCTCAACACCTCTGCCGGTCAGATTACCACGGCTGTGGAGGTGCCGACTGGATTTGTGCCGGTCACGGCCATCGTTCCCTTGATACGTCGTTTTGGAGAAGAGGCCCAAGCGCTTGAAGTTGCCCGTTCCACCGATGCAGGCAAAACACCGTCCTGCCACAAGGGATGTGCGGCTTGCTGTCGAATGTTGGTCCCCCTGTCGGCCCCGGAAGCATTCGCATTAGATGAGTGGGTCCGCTCGTGTTCGACTGAGCAACAGGGGCGTATTGCAGCACGGTTCGCGGAAACGAAATCTCGGCTCCTGTCGCAGGGTCTCTGGCAACGACTCTCAGAACTCTGCAATGCTCCGGAACAACCGAACGACGATGCCCTGGAAGTGGTGAATCGCGAGTACTATGCCCTGCGACTGCCTTGCCCCTTCCTTGAAGAAGAGGCATGTACGATCTATGAGGCGCGTCCTGCGGCATGCCGGGAGCTGCTGGTGAGCTCGCCTCCCGAGCGCTGTGATGACCTGATCGCCAATTCTGTAGACCCAATTTCAGCCCCTATCCTGGTCAGCACGGTGCTGGGGCTTCTATGGCAAGAACTGACGAAATCTCCGACAAGATTGATCCCACTCCCGGTAGCTCTCGATTGGGCGAAGGGTCATGAGCAAGAGAATCAGCACACGTGGAAGGGCGTCGAGTTACTCGATCGTGCACTGGACAAGACATGGCGTTTCTTAAGCCAATCGACGTCTCGAAGCGGCTAAGATTCTGTTGAATAGTGGCCGAGATCAGCGTTATGCACCGTGGATGAAGAGGAGAGGATGTATGCAGAAGTCTGTCGTGGTGTGTTTAGACTTGGAAGGCGTGCTCGTGCCGGAGATCTGGATTAATGTCGCACTGAAGACCGGCATTGACGATTTAAAGATTACGACTCGCGAGATGCCCGATTACGACAAGCTGATGAGACAGCGGTTGAACATTCTCGATCGGCACGCGTTGAAGATTAGTGACATTCAAGATGTGATTGAAAAGATGGGGCCGTTAGACGGGGCAACTGAGTTCCTCGCATGGCTGCGGGAGCGTTGCCAAGTCATTATTCTGTCGGACACCTTCTATCAGTTTGCCCAGCCACTTATGCGACAGCTCGGCTTCCCAACTCTCTTTTGCAATCAGCTAGAGATCGATGGGAGTGGCCGCATCGCGAACTACCACATGAGAATGCAGGATCCAAAGAAGCATGCTGTGGCTGCGTTGAAATCGCTGAACTTTTATACGATGGCCGCAGGTGACTCGTACAACGACACCACCATGCTCAGGGAAGCCGACGTCGGATTTTTCTTTTGCCCTCCCGAGCATCTACCAAAAGAATTCCCTCAGTTTCCCGTGACGCAGACCTACGGCGAGCTACAAGAGCGGTTTGCGAAAGTGGGTCATTTGCAATAGCGGGTGATAGACGGGGATTTAGAGAGTTCGATGGAGGTTCTCGATGGATTCGGTCACTGCGACCAGCGGCCGCCTAGAAGTTGATCCAGAGCTGGGCGTAGGCCCAATCTTGCCCGACTGCTCGGGCCCCCAAATTCCGTGAAATATATGGACCAGGGAACAGATGACCATAGCCGCCTTGAAAGGCGACCATTCCGTTCATAAAGAAATGAGTCCAAACGACATCAACTTCGTCACCGATATGAGTTTCTGTGTTGTCGGGTTGTGAGAATACGTACACTCCTTGGCTTGCCCGGTACCAATTATCACGTGCGTTCGCAAGGTGGATGTTCGTGTACCAGAGTTCGATATGGTCGTTCGTGGTTGGGCGTGCTTGGAAGTTTCCTGAGAAACTCATCATATTCTTCCACGCGATGACATCCATGTATCCCATGTGAATGTGATTCGTCGGGAAGAAGTTCTCAAACGTGTTGGCGGTCTTACAATCGCCATAGGCCGCGTTGAGGGTACAATTCGCTCGGCCGTCTCCTGAGGCGTAGTCGAAATTGAAGGCGATTCGAGGTTTGCCTGGTAGGTTGAAGGCGGTATATCCGATCCAGTTTCTCGTTGCCCATGCATTGATGTGGAGACACTTTCCCTCTCCTCCAGGGTCACCACAGAGGGCGCTAGCACTGGCTGCGGTGTCCCCCATCTGGCCGAACTGATAGACCACTTCGCTGGACGCATCGAAATAGCCCTTTTTCATGGCCACGCGTGTTCCGACGGTATGGCGAGTTTGATTGCCGTGCTTCGGGGTGCCCAGCCCCTGGGAAGAAATGTCTCCTCCGCCGAGGTTGCTCTTGTAATAGGCGTAGAATGGTTCAATCAAAAACCCAGGGACTGTCTTGATCTGGTTGTACAAGATAAAGAGGTCCGCATCCCCGGCCGCGTTTCTTGCTTGACCTGTCCCCCCGATGTTTGGGTTTCCGCTCCCGAGGGCTGCTCCTTGTACCAGGTCCGTTTCTGCTGTCCGAAACCAGCCAGCATGGGTATCCATGATGCTGTGGCTATACTGCACCATGACCCCGTCAAACGAGAAGCCTGTGTTGGCCCAATCGAAGTGGCCGAACAAGCTTTGGTCCCCGAAGACGAGATACTGCCGACCGGCCTTCAGCCCTAACCCCTGTACACCGGCGAAGTTTCGGATCAACATGTAGCCGGCTCGTATACCCAGTGAGCAGACGGGTCTTCCTCCCTGGCTTGGCGTAGACCCGCATGTATGGATAATGGGGTCTCCATTGACCCCTGCGCCTCCGGCGCCGACCGGCGTGCCGTTTCCACCCCAGGTACGAGAATCAATCAGTTCCAGGTAAAAATTGACATCCGGGGACAGGTCGTAGCCGATACCCAGTCGGGTCATCTGCTGGACGAATTGATCATTGGCTTTACCGAGGAGGTTGTTTGGTGCAATGCCGGGCGCATTACATTGTCCAGCCGCTCCGATTCCGCCGCCAAAACAGACGTTGTTGCGGTATTCAGGCCGGACCCGAAGATCGGCGCGCATCCAGAGGTTGCGAAGGTCAAAGTTTCTACCAGTTTTGGGATCAAATGGTTCGTAGGCTTCTTTTTGTGGGATCCCGCGGCCGATCACGATCGGATTGGTGATCTTTTCGCCTGGTGGTAATTCGAAGGCGCTTTGGGCTGGGCTGCAAAAAGCAATAAGCCCAACCGCTGCTATCGTCGCCGTGAGGAGAACTGTTTGCCACTGTCCCTGTCGTGGCTCAGGAGTCGTTTTTCGGGTATTCATACTCTGGAAAAGAATTGAGTTGACTCGCGCAGGTCCTTCAGCAGGAGGGGGAAAATAGAGGGGAATCTCTCTAGCCCGTGTCCTCTTCGTGAAATCACTGCATTGATGATGTGTGGTTATTTTATATCTGACCCAACTTGCTCATGGGTGCGGGGGCCTCCTCCGGAGGTGTCCCTGCAGCTGTAATTTCTTCTTCGGCTTCTTTTATGGAAGCGTGAAGGTCTTGTTCGACCATTTTGACTTCTTGCTGAATCATGTTCAGCTCTGGCTCTACCGACTTGCGAAGGTCCTCAGCCGTATCTTTAAAGCCCTTAATGGCCTTGCCGACCTGGCGTCCGACTTCAGGGAGTTGTTTGGGACCAAAGAGGAGAAAGGCGATCACCAGAATGATTAAGATCTCGCTGGCTCCCAATCCAAACATGAGTCACGGTACGAGAAAAGGTAATGCCATTGATCTCTCGCTGTTCAGTCGTCCAGCCACTCAGGCCGCTTACCCTTGTTTTACCTGGCTTGGTTGTGTTGATTGGGGAGCGGGTGATGGTGAGGCTTCTGATTGGGCACCGACCTGATTAGTTGTAGTAGCCTGCGAATGGGCCTGCTGAGACTGTTCGGCCGGTGTGACGTCAATCGCATCAGCTTCGTGCACAGATTTTTTGAAGCCTTTGATGGCTTTCCCGAGGCCTTCCCCCAATTGGGGAAGTTTACCTGCGCCGAAAATGATCAAGACAATGATCAAAATCAGCATTAATTCCATCCATCCAAATGAACCGAACATCAGAACCTCAAAAGAATGTAATGAGTATGGACCTCGACTGGCATGTCCCTGGAAGAGAGGGACTCTTGCTCTGCACTCGTCGCTGCGAAGGCTATAGGAAGATTACAGGACAAGTCAAGAAGAAGCGAGGGATCGTGTTGAGTTAGAAGGGTTGGATAATTCCACCCCCAAGGACATGGTCACCTTCATAGAAGACGGCGGATTGGCCAGGACTGAGTGCCCGTTGAGGCACCTGGAACTGAATGCGGAGGCTTGAGGAGTTCAATGGCGACAGAATGGCGGGTGTCGGGGGTGTCGCGTAGCGGACTTTGACCTGAATTTCAGCGGATCTCTCCAGTAACTGGGGCGTAAACAGGTTGAGGTCGCTCACCGTGCACTCGTGTCTGCGTAGAGATTCCTCTGGGCCGAGCACGACGGTATTGGTTGCTGGCCGTACCTGTTGCACATAGAGCCGTTGTCCGGTGGCAATACCAAGGCCTCGGCGTTGGCCAGGTGTGTAGAACGCAATTCCGTCGTGTTGACCCAGGGGCTGCCCCGTCTCATTGATAAAGAGGCCTGGTTTTTTGGCCTCGGGAAGCTCCTTCTCGATAAACGTACGGTAGTCTCCTTGGGTGACAAAACAGATCTCCTGACTTTCCTTCAGCTCGTCGGCTGGGAGCCCCAAGGCCTCCGCTTCTCTCCACACATCAGGTTTTCTCAGATTGCCCAGGGGGAAGAGGAGCTTGGGCAGCCAGTGAGGGTTAAGGCGGTAGAGAAAGTAGGTTTGATCCTTGCGGTCATCGGTGGCCCGCGCCAGGACCGGAATGCCCTGATGGTTTTGGAGACGAGCGTAATGGCCTGTCGCGATGTAATCGACCTTGCGTGCGGCGGCGAGATCCATGAGGCTCCGAAGTTTCACTCTCTCGTTACAGCGGACACAGGGATTGGGTGTGGTGCCAGTCGTATAGCCGTGAAGAAAATCGTCAATCACTCCTTTCTGAAAGGTGTCACGGGTATCGATAACTTCGTGAGAGATGTTGAGCAGTTTGGCGACGTGCTTGGCGATGCCGACCTTGCAACAGCTTCGTTCTTGCCATTTTTTGGATGTTGCGACGGTTTCGTCCTCGTGTTCCCATACCTGGAGGGTAATGCCGTGCACCTCGTAGCCTTGCTGAACGAGTAATGCTGCTGCGACAGAGCTGTCAACTCCACCGCTCATACCGAGGAGGACGGTTGGGCGAGTCATTGGACCGGCATTGTACCGGGAGGAGTCGGTAAAGGGCTAGAGGTCTACTACGCGAGTTTTGCCTCGATGGGAGTCGAAATCATGAACGTTCTTGGGTGACGGTTGGCCGTCATCGACCCATTTATGAGCTCCCATATCACACATGCCGTGGAAGTGGGCGCCATCTTCGATCGAAATGCCCGGTGTACGAATGTCGCCGATGAGCACCCCAGGTTTAAGGATTTGAATTTTAGCAGTAGCTGTAACCGTTCCGTTGACCTTGCCGCTGGTCATGAGTGTGCCGGCAGAAAGAATGCCTTTGATAACCGCCTGCTCTCCGATAATGAGAGTCCCGGTAGTGTGAACTTCCCCTTCAACGCGGCCGTCGATGCGGATGGTCCCGTCAAAGTTGAGAACACCCTTGAAATCGACTCCCTTCCCGAGGAAGGTGAAATTATCGCTGTCGCTGGTGTCCTGAGAGCTTTTGTCGCCGAGAGCCCACATCAGTTGTCTTTGCTCCTTGTGACAAACACCGAGGAGGCGCTGTCCTTACTTACGTGGGATTGGACAGTAGAGAGGGGCTTATTCGGTGAGAAGGAGCCTCCCCTCTCTGTGTCGTCTAGTGTATCACATGCTCTATGCAGGAACCCTCCGGATGGCTGGTTCAGTCGATGTTCCGACCGCATGGAGATGTGTGGTGTCACGTTGGGATGTGGAAGCAGCGTGTTCCATCTCTAGGGTGCCGTTGAAGAGGACACCTTCTTCCATGGACAGCATGGGGGTGGTGACTCCACCATTGATGACCGCAGGTGCTCGCAGCTTCATCTTGTCTTGGGCGTGTATATCCCCTGTAATTTTTCCCTTACAGACGATTGTGCCGGCCGTCACTTTTGCTGTGATGACAGCTTCTTCGCCGACCAGGAGGATGCCATCGGTGTGGATTTCTCCCTCAAGAGTCCCATCAATCCGAACGGTTCCGTTATAGGTGATCGTGCCCTTGAACACGACCCCTTTGCCGACGAAGGCACTGACATCTTGGCCGGGTTCGTGGCGCATAGGCTCAAGGCTCGATCCATTGCCTTCAATATCAACCTCGTCGGAACGCCTACCGTCTTGTTTGTCCTTCCACATACGCGCGCCTCCTCTCACGATTTGGGCTAGGGGAATCCGGCTGAATGGCGGAATCCTTATCGTTAAGGGATATATCGGTCGGTTCCGCCGAGATATTTAGCGGCTATCTGGGTGAAAGCGCAATGAGAACCGTTTTTGAGGCTGGTCTGGGGTATCAAGACATGATGAAAGTTAACTGAGCAGGGTCTCCACAATACCATCAAGTTCGGCAGGGGAAAAATAATGAATGACGATCTTCCCTCCCTGGTTTTGAGGGTGAATGGTCACTTTTGTGCCTAACCGTTTCTGTAATCTGGCTTCGAGTTCTACCCATGGGGAACTGTGAGGTGTTTTGTGCTGGCGCTTCTTTCCTACTACGGAGGATTCCACGAGTTTTTCTGTTTCCCTGACAGAGAGAGCTCCAGATGCCACTAGTTTACCAATCTTTAACTGGTCTTCTGGGGATGAAAGGCTGAGCAGGGCCTTTGCGTGACCCGTTGTGAGGGTGCCTTCTTGGACGAGCTCCTGGAGCTCAGGATGAAGATGGATCAGGCGAACGAAGTTTGCCACGGAAGAACGATCACGACCGACCTTTACAGCAATGGCGTCTTGGGTCAGGCCGAACTCATTCATCATGCGTGAATAGGCTCGTGCCGTCTCCATGGGATTCAAGTCTTCGCGTTGGAGATTCTCAACCAATGCCAGCAAGAGTGACTCTTGATCACTGCAGTTGCGGATGACGACTGGAATGGTCTCTAGACCGGCTTCTTTTGATGCACGCCATCGGCGCTCTCCGGCGATCAGTTCATAGATGCCGTCCCCCTTGCGGCGGACCATGATTGGCTGAAGCACTCCGCTCTCCTTAATGGACGCAGCCAGTTCAGCGAGTTCGTCTGGGGGGAAGGTGTGTCGTGGCTGATAGCGATTGGGGACAATCGTGTCGATCCGTATCCTCTGGACATCGGTCGGCTCAGTAGGCGGACTCAACTTGGAGGATGGGAGGAGGGCGCCAAGGCCTTTACCGAGGGCTTTTTTCTCCATGGGCAATAAACTCCTTAGCTAAATGTACGTAAGACTGTGAGCCGGCTGATGCCACGTTGTACAGGATTCCCGGTCGGCCGTAACTCGGAGCTTCTGCGAGGGAGACGTTGCGGGGGATGACAGCGTGATACACTTTATCAATGAAGTGAGCGCGTACTTGTTCGGCTACCTGTCTGGCTAAGCTATTACGCGAGTCAAACATCGTCAGAACAATACCCTCTAGGTCTAGGCTTGAGTTAAACGATTGACGAACAAGATCGATGCTCCTTATGAGCCTGGTCAGACCTTCCATCGCATAATATTCGCATTGGACTGGTATGAGAACCGAATCCGCAGCGGTAAGTGCATTAATGGTAAGAATCCCAAGGGCTGGAGGGCAATCTAGAAAAATAAAGTCATAGGCCTCTCTGATTTCGTTAATGATGGACTTGAGATGACTTTCTCGACTTTCAATATTGACTAGCTCAATCTCAGCTCCTGCAAGATCTGAATTGGCCGGAAGAAGGGAGAGTCCTGGAACCGATGTTGCCATTGAAGATTCTTGAATCGTGCTGATTTTAGCAAGACAACTGTACGTCGTGTTCTTTAGCGATCCGTGGTCAATGCCGAGACCACTCGTGGCATTTCCCTGGGGATCCATATCGATGAGCAGAACTGATTTTCCTTCTAAGGCAATGGCAGATGAGAGATTTATAGCCGTAGTAGTCTTACCAACTCCGCCTTTTTGATTCGCAACCGCAACGACCTTTCCCATTGAGGAGCTCCTACAACAGAATTGTTCCACGTGGAACACCAAGGGTGTGTTTCATTTAGACTGAAGGCATAACAATGGAAATAACTCTCTGCCCATATCCATTCTGCAGTTGAAATGTGTGTTCACGCGATAATGACCAGTTTAAAGAAAGATCGGATAGGGGAATTGGTTGTGATGAAAACAGAATGGCCTTCCCTCCTTGTCGAAGGAGTTTTTGGCCATCTTTCAAAATTAAATCATGCTTCAAGGCACGAGTCGCCAAGTAATCAAATGATCCGTAAGGCATGCGTTCGTTCAAGAATCTCTCTAGGGTACCGTCGAATATATCAATATTTTCAAGTCGAAGAAGGCCGATGATGAACCGAAGAAAGGAGACCTTCTTTGCGACCGGCTCAACGAGAGTCATATTTATGTCTAATCTAGCGAGTTTTAAAGGAATTCCAGGAAATCCAGCTCCTGTACCGACGTCAAGGAATCGGGCCCCGACCTTGACATCGTCAGCTTGGAGAGCGGCTAGAGAGTCCACAAAGTGTTTGATGATAATCTCATCATTTAGCGTGATGCTTGTGAGATTGATTGATTGATTCCAGATCTGAAGCTGCTCAAGGTACACCATAAACTGTTGTACTTGTTCAGTACTGAGTGGAACGCCAATTTCAGCCGAACTTTCTTGCAACAGCAATGAAGGCGAACTCGATTGTTCCACGTGGAACAATTACGCTGATGCTTGAGCGAGGTCAATAGGAAAGGTTGGTTCGATGGAGTTTCAGGAAAGTACTTGCTGTATAGGAGGGAATTGGCGCCTACTTTTTTCTATTGCAACCAGAAGTAAGGATATAGCAGCTGGGGTCACCCCAGATATTCTCGATGCCTGTCCCACTGTCTCCGGTCTTACCCTATTGAACTTCTCTTGAACCTCCCTGGAAAATCCTGAAATGGAATTGTAATCAAACGTGTAAGGAATCAACTTCTGCTCAAGCTTCTTGAATTTCTCCACTTGCTGGATCTGCCGACGTACATAGCCTTCGTACTTGATCTGGAGCTCGACTTCTTCGCCAACTTCGATCTCTGGAATAACCGGCATCCCAAAAGCTTCTAGGAGTTCTTGATAACTCGCTTCCTGCCGGCGAAGAAGCTGTGCCATGGTCATTGCAGCCGATGCATTTTCGAGATACGTGCCTTTGGTCTGCAAACGGATTTCTTCAGTGAATGATGGTCTGGCTGTATTCAGATGCTCGATCTCCATTTCAATCAAACGTCGCTTCCGCAAGAACCTTTCGTACGCTTCATCTGGAATCAGTCCGACGTCGTATCCAACTGGCATGAGTCGAAGGTCAGCATTGCTGTGACGAAGAAGCAATCGATACTCAGCTCGCGAGGTAAACATTCGATATGGTTCGTAGGCATCTTTTGTAATGAGATCATCAATGAGTACGCCAATATAGGCTTGGGACCGGTCCAGGATGAGAGGAGGTCTCTCTCTCAGCTTCAGAACGGCATTGATCCCGGCAACCAAGCCCTGCGCTGCTGCTTCTTCATACCCGGAAGTCCCATTAATTTGTCCGGCATGATAGAGGCCAGCAACCTGCTTTGTCTCGAGCGTTCGGTAAAGTTGGCGTGGGGGGAAATAATCGTACTCAATCGCATAGCCAGGTTTGAGTATTTTGGCCTGTTCTAATCCAGGGATTGTTTTCAGCATAGCGGCCTGGACATCAACCGGCAGGCTGGTTGAAATACCGTTCGGATAAAATTCGATCGCATCCAGCCCTTCGGGTTCAATGAAAATCTGGTGACGTTCTTTCTCCGCAAAACGCACGATTTTATCCTCGATGGATGGACAGTACCGAGGGCCAGTAGATTCGATGACACCGCTATATAGTGGTGAGCGATCGAGATTCTTTTGAATAATGTCGTGTGTTTCTCGGTTAGTATAAGTTAAATGGCAGAGAACTTGTCTGGTCGTGATGTGTTGAGTCCGATAGGAGAAAGGAGGGGGAGGGGAATCACCGGGCTGAGGAATCATCACGGAAAAATCAATCGTCGCCTTGTCCAATCGGGGCGGGGTCCCCGTCTTGAGCCGGCCGACCTCAAATCCAAGATCCCGCATGCAATCCGAAAGGTGTTCGGCTGAAGCTTCGCCGGCGCGACCGGCGGGGAAATGGTTGAGACCGATATGGATAAGACCCTTAAGGAAAGTACCCGATGTTAGTATGACTGTCTTGGCATCGATCCTCTCGCCTGAGCCCGTTACAATCCCGGTGACCCTACCCCCGTCCACGAGCAGTCGGTCCACGACTCCTTCGGCAAGCGTCAGATGCTCTTGTGAGGCCATCGTTTCCTGCATCGCCATACGATACAGCGATTTGTCGCATTGGGCGCGCAATGCCCGCACTGCGGGTCCTTTGCTTGTGTTGATGAATCGAAATTGAATCCCGGCGCGATCCGTGTTTCGCCCCATCTCACCACCGAGTGCATCGATTTCTTTCACGAGGTGTCCCTTAGCGATCCCACCGACGGCAGGATTGCACGACATCTGTGCGATTCGGCTCAGCTCCATTGTCAGGAGCAAGGTGTTCGCACCCATTCGTGCCGCAGCCAGCGCGGCTTCGCACCCGGCATGACCGCCTCCCACTACGATAACGTCAAATGCGATGGCCATCGGTCCCTCTACTTACCAATACAAAACTCGGAAAAAATCTCATCCAACACTTCGTCAGACGTAATGGTTCCAACAATCTCGCCCAGCGCATCAGCGGCACCACGGAGATCGACCGCAACACATTCTGGCTCTATGCCTTGTTGGACCGAGGCCAGTGCTTCATTGAGTGAGGCCTCCGCACGCTCGAGCGCCGCACGATGCCGAACGTGAGTGACAACGACACCATCGCGAGGTTCAAAGGACGGCTTCACAAATTGTGATTGAATCACGGACTTCAAGGCTTCAAGTCCCTCGCCCGTTTGAGAAGAAATGGGAACAACCTTGCACGGTGTATTAGCGCGCAGTGCGTGGGTCAGCCGTTCTACTAATGCCGCGTCGCAAAGATCAATTTTATTCACGACAAGGAAATGTTCAGCATGAAGGGTGGGGGAACGGAAATTTCTCAGATCCATCTGTGTTAGTTGAGCAGCGTCCAAGACATACAAGATGATATCCGCCTGGCCTTGAGCTTCGATGGAACGACGGATGCCTTCCTGTTCAACAAGGTCGGTGGTATCACGCAGCCCAGCGGTGTCGATCAACGTGATTCGCAGACCGAGCCAGACAATCGACTCTTCGATAATATCGCGAGTCGTGCCGGGGATATCGGTCACAATCGCTCGATTCTCCCGGAGTAAACGATTCAGCAAACTCGACTTACCAACATTGGGCTCCCCGGCGATCACCACGCGGACTCCCTCGCGCAGGACCCGTCCCGTCTCGGCAGTCTCCAACATCCTCCGAACGTGATCCAGTGTCTCCTGGAGAGAGCCGATCATCTCCTCGTGCCGGACGAACGTAATATCTTCGTCTGCGAAGTCGATCCCTGCTTCTAGGTGAGCCAACAGCCTGACGAGTTCAGTACGCAAACGATGGACCTGTTGCGCGAGTTCGCCCCGGAGCTGGCGTTGTGCCAATTTAAGGCACAGCTCTGATTTGGCCCTGATGGTGTCCAGCACAGCCTCAGCCTGAGACAAATCCAGGCGGCCGTTCAAGAAGGCTCGTTTGGTAAACTCTCCTGCCTGTGCGAGCCGGGCTCCAGCAACGATGCAAGCCTGACAGACTCGTTGCAGGACGAGCCCATTTCCGTGGCAGTGGATCTCCACCACGTCCTCCGCGGTAAACGATCGAGGGGCTTTCATGTAGACGACCAGGCCTTCGTCGAGCATCTGCTCGGTCAACTGACTTGGCGTGAAGCCTGAATGGCTACTGATTGAAGGAGCAGGCGGAAAGAGAATATCGGCCAGGTACAGCGTGTGAGAAGCGAGGCTATGAAGCGATCTCTTGGAGCGCAGCCGAACCACATGGCTCGCGATGTCAACAGCATGCGGCCCGCTTATCCGAACAATACCAATACCTCCCTCACCAGCAGGAGTGGCAATTGCACAAATCGTATCCTCGGGCGTTCCGACAGCTGGCATGTTTACACACGTTCGTGAGGATCCGTCACATCGAACGAAACCGACCGAGCATCATTTCTTACCACCTTGTTCGTCCGTCGTCAGTGCTGTGGTGGGAGTTCGAAAGAAAAGGTGATCCGTAGCGAATTGTTGCACAATGCTGAGCACGTTATTGGTCAACCAATACAACACGAGGCCGGCAGGAAAATTGACGAACAGGAATGTCATGGCCACCGGCAACATCAACATCATCTTTGCCTGAGTCGGGTCCATGGTCGTCGGTTGAATCTTTTGCATCACCATCATGCTGATTCCCATGATGATCGGCAGAATATAGTAGGGATCCTGAAGCGACAGATCGGTGATCCACAGCCCCAACGGCGCTTGGCGCAAATCGATCGTCATGTACAGAATATTGAATAGCGACACGAATACCGGCATTTGCAATAACATCGGGAGACAGCCACCCACGGGATTGACCTTGTGATCCCGGTACAGCTTGATCAGTTCCTTGTTCAAGCGGTCACGATCATCCTTGAATTTTTCTTGGACAGCTGCCACTTTCGGCTGGATGCCCTGCATCTTCTTCATCGATGTGTAACTTTTATATTGTAAGGGGATAAACAACACCTTGATGATGATGGTGAGGAGGATGATCGTCACCCCATAATTGTGCGTATAGTCGTTGATATAACGCAGCACGGAGAAGATGGGCTTGGCCACGGCCCTGACCGTGTCCCAGCTCCCGAAAAGGAACCAGCCAAAATCAATGGTATCTTCGAGTCGAATTTGCAGACTCTGGAGGGTATCAAACTCCTTGGGGCCGGCAAAGAGCTGGAGTTCGAGTGGTGCTCCGGAGGAATCAACCGGTAACCGTACGGCCGTGGAGACAAGTTTGTCTCCTTGCTTCTTAGGCCAAGCGGACGCACTAGTCTTTGGAATAAGTGCAGAAATGAAGTACTTATCTTGTAGCGCGACCCATTTCACAGGACCCTTGAGCTCAGTCTCGGTTTCCGGCATGTCGTGTTCAATCTTGTCGTCAATAAGCGAGGCGGCTCCGACAGAACCGATAAACCCTTCTCCCCAATCCACAACCCCAAAATTCGTCCCCAATCCAAGTTTCACTGCTTCTGCGAGCCCGCTGGATTTCAACGCGATGTCGACGACATAGCTCTCGGTGTGAAACGTCAGTTGCTTTTCCAGTCGTACGCCGGTTGCTGGATTACTGTACGAGAAGGTTATATGGCCCGTGGGGTGGCCCTGGTCCAATGTCGTAAAGTCCTTTTCGACCCTGTAGATCCCTTCGCTTAATTCTTTTGAATGAGAGGTGTCATCCACTGTGACCGTCAAGGGCTCGGCAAACTTTCCGCGCTGTCGTACGAGTTGTACGAGGGACTTTCCATCGGAACTGCTGCGATAGCGTTTGAGTTCCCAGCTCGTGAGTGCGGCCCCACGGGTCGTGAATTTAGCCCGATAGAGATCCGTCTCCACCTCGATGAATTCCGTTGCGGCGGCTTCTCTACGTGGCTCTTGAACCCCAGCCTCCCTGCCTGAGGGTGTTAGCGATGCAGGCTCCTTGGTCGCGGGAGCGCTTGAGGTCGGAGAGCCAGAGCTTGTGCTCGATGGAGGCGTCTCGCTCACGGAAGGCTCCGCCTCTTCCGAAATAGTCGGTTCAGGGAGTAGGCCTAGCTCTTTGATTAGGTACTCATACCCAAAGATAATCCCAAGAGAGAGAAACAAGAACACGATGACGCGCTTTTCCATGAAGAGGCTATGCTTTCTTTGATAAAGATATACTCGTCGCTACTTGACCGGGTCTTCTCCACCGGGGTGGAAGGGGTGACATTTCAGAAGCCGGAGGATGGTTAAGCCGAGTCCCTGTAATGCTCCATATTTCGCGATCGCATCTGAGGCGTATTGCGAACAACTGGGTTCAAATCGGCATGTGCGACCGTACAAAGGGGAAATCACCATGCGGTATCCTTGAATCAGCCACAGACACAGTGATCGCATATCAATGGGCCTTTGCTCGAATCACATGTAGGCGCTCAAGCGACGTTCTCCACGCTTGGACCAACCCCTCATGGGATTGCAGGAGTGCATCTCGCTTTGGAAACACGAGAAGTCCTCGGCCCGGAACCAAGTCCGGATGTAATTGCCTTACCAGTTCACGAAAGACTCGTTTCGCCCGATTGCGCCGGACGGCATTCCCAAATCGCCGTCCCACGATAATTCCAATCCGACTCGGCGAATCGTCCATCTTGTGCGCCAAGAGATTGAAGAGCCCGGTTGAAATTCGGCGACCATGTTGTTTAACGGTCTGAATATCTCGGCTGCTGCGCAAGAAGATACCATGGTCTATGCGAGGTTTCGGTGTCATTGAATGAAGGAGGTATTTCGACGCCGCATCCCATCCGTTCACGATCCCGGAGAAGGCTCTAGCTGGTAGGTGAGCGCACGCTCAACAGCAACGCGAGAGAATTGGAGAGCGACCCGAAGGACACCTGCCGATCCGACACGATGTACCTAGACAGTCAACCGAGCTCGTCCCTTAGCCCTTCGGCGGGCCAGCACCTTGCGTCCGTTCTTGGTGCTCATACGTTTTCTAAACCCGTGCTCACGCTTCTTTTTTAAATTGGACGGTTGTTGCGATGTAAAAGACATAGTCCCCTTTCCGTTCCCTCACTTTGAATAGTCAGGTCAAATGAACGGTGGATTATAGGGGAGGCATGTGGGCCTGTCAATTTCAGACTGCCTCCAACCATCGGTCGGTGTGCCCGGCTTCGACCCCAAAACGTCCACAGTATTGAGGCACTTTTGCTTTTGGCCACCAGAGTGCCACAAAGTCAGGTGTCACGGGATGATCAAAGTCACCATAAACATTGGAAATAGATAGAATTGTTACCTGATACCGACAATTATAGGTGGCACCGAGCTTGCTGCATATTTTAGGTGTGCCAGTATGCCAGAAGGTCGTAGTCTGTTAAGCTGACAGATCTATCATGAAATAATCTTTATAGTATTCTGAGGGGTAGCACCCGCGGCGGATCGGGCGCTGCTACGCTTAGGATGGATGGAAGAACAGCTGGATTGACCGAAATCGATGGATAGAACCTGTAAGGAGGATTCTTCGTTATGTTGAGAACAGCATCCCTTGTCTCCCTTGCCTTGACTCTCATTATGATCGCTGGATGTGCGGAACCTCCAACCCAGCAGATCCAGGAAGCAGAAAAGGCTCTCAAAGATGCACAGGAAAGCGGCGCGGCCACCTATAGCGCTGAAGAGTATGCCAAGCTGGAAGGGACCCTTACCACATTGCGGAAAGAAGTTACCGATCAGGATGAAAAATTCTCACTCTTTCGAGACTATGGCAAGGCCCAACAATTGTCTGTCTCGGCCAAAGCGGATAGTGAACGGATCAAGACGGCCGCAACCCTAAAGAAGGAAGAGGCGAAGGCAGCTGCATTACAAGCTCAACAAGTCGCCGAAGAGGCAGTGAAAGCCACGCAAGATTTGGTCGCCAAGGCACCGGTTGGAAAAGATCGCGCCGCAGTAGAGGCCATCAGGAACGACGTAGACGGGCTCAAGTCGTTATTGAAACAGGTTCAGGCATCGATCGACAAAGAAGACTATCCGGCTGCGCAAACCCAGGCAAAGGCCATTCATGACATGAGCCAAAGCGTGTCAGCTGAAATACAGAACGCACTTGCAAAGGTGGGCAAAGGAAGACCTGCGAGGAAAAGATAACGCACGGCATGGCGCGTGACCAGACACATACGAGGCTTGCCGCAATTCTCTGCGTCCTCTGCGTGGCTGGGTGTGTTCAAGCTGTTCCACCGGACCTCCTTGTTGCCCTTGAGGCCATCGACCAAGACTTGATCGCATTGCGGGCTCCGGAAGCTGCACCTGAGGAGTATAGGCAGTTTGTTCGCCAATGGGTCTCTCTGAAAGCGCGCGTCCAATTGGACGATGATCTGATCAGATGGCCATGGGAAGCGAGTGATCTTGAGAATGAACTCCGTCGGCTGTACATCACGAGCGAACGTACCGTCTCCCAGCTCCACGAGCGGCAAGCCTCGCAGCACCGCACGGCGCAAGCCACAGTAGCTCGCCTTGAAGAACAGCTTCATGCGATTACCTCGAGGGTCGAAGCGATTGATGGGCGTATCCTCCTAGGAGAACGAGTCGTTCAAACAGATCTTCTGGTGAAACAAGCGCGCTCCTTCTTCGAACAAAAAGACTTCCAACGAGCCATGCACGCGGCGGAGAAAGCGGATCATGCGCTCAAGGCCCAGACGGCATTGCTCAGTCAAGAATTGGGACGATATGCCGACGAGAATCGAATCGCCTCTTGGCAGACGATGGCCAGGCAGACGATCGAGTGGTCACGTATCCACCAATCAACGGCCATCGTGGTGAGCAAGGCCGACCGAGAATTGATACTCTACAAGAGCGGGCGGAGGGTGCTATCATACCCCGTCCGGTTAGGATTCAATGGCATGCTGGAAAAGCAGGTCCAGGGGGATGGGGCGACACCAGAAGGCCGGTATCGAGTGACGGATAAGCGCGGTCCAGGGCAAACGCAATTCTACCGAGCCCTGGCTCTGGATTATCCTAATGCCGAAGACCGGCGGCGATTCAACTATGCGAAGAAGTCGGGAAGGATCAGCCCGGCCAAAGGCATTGGTGGCCAAATCGAGATCCATGGAGCCGACAATGAACTGTTGGCTCGGACCCTTGGGTGTATCATGCTCGATAATCCGAATATGGCGATGCTCTTCGAAGGCGTTTCTGTCGGGACACCGGTCACGATTGTTGGTGCCTTGACCAGGGAGAACGCAGTGGCCTTGGCCTTATCGGAACTTGCGCAGCGAAGAACTCAAATCTGAGTGTAGACTATGCGCCGACTCCTTCTTGCCACGTCAGCGGTCGTCTTGCTCCTCATCCTGGTCGTGAGTACCCGGTCTATTAATCCTGCAGCGCCTGGGGATTCCCAAGCGGTTCACCAGGCTGGTGTTCAGGACAACACCAGCCTGCGTACATTGCAAGCCCGGTACAAGACGCTTTCCAAACAGTTATCACAGCTCATGCCACGCGAGCCATATATCTTGGTGGATACGGCCAGGAATCGACTGTATGTCAAGCGTCACGATGAAGTGGTCCTTAACGCGATTGCTTCGACCGGGAGCGGAACAATTCTCGACAAGCCTGGCGAAAGCAAGAGTCAGTGGATTTTTGATACGCCCCGTGGAGAGTTTCTTGTAAAGACAAAATTAGCGAATCCCACCTGGATTAAGCCGGATTGGGCATTTATCGAAGAAGGGCTCGCGGTTCCGCAAAACGCTGCTGAACGAGCGGAACAAGGTGTACTGGGCGATTATGCGCTGGGTTTTGGAAAAGGCTACTTCATCCACGGGACGCTCTATACCCGATTGTTGGGGAAGAATGTGACACATGGATGCATCCGGCTGAATGACAGCGATCTTAAAGGTGTCTACCAGCTCGCCCGAGTGGGGACACCAATCATGATCTTTTGACCCCTCCACAGTGCGCAGATATTGATGATGAAACTCTGCGCCATTCTGATTCTCTTCGTCTTTACCACGCCAAGCTGGGGAAAGGACTTCGAGGCCTTCCCTGACCTCCAGCTCAGCGACGTACAAGGACTGAAAGAAGCAACCCGTGTGCTTGAGGAAGAACTCAAGCTCGCGGCACGCCCGCAGACCTATGTGCTGATCGATCTGGTTGGGAGCACCATCCAGATTAAAGGGCGTGGCATCGGGCTCCACCAGATTCCGATCATTCGCTGGTCTAGTGAATCGCGAAACGAATTAAAAGGGATACACAAGCTGGTGGCGCGACCATCAGTCGTCCGACGAAAAATCGATCCGGGTGCTGCGGGTGAACAGGAGCCGATTTCACTTGCCGACATGCCTGCCGACTATGTCTTGTCATGTTCGCCTTCGATGACCATTGCCGTGGTGCCCTCGACAGCCGGCGAAACCCTCCTTCGCGGCGCAGCCATTCTGGGAAAATCCTGGTGGCATCACGTGCAACATTGGGCTAGCTCGCTCTTCACTGACACCCCATCAACACCGACACCTCATCTGCAACTCACCATCGCTGCCGACCATGCCCAGTCCTTGGCTTGGTCGCTAGTGGATGGGATGTCGATCGTCATTCGCCGACCAACCGACAAATAAGAAAGCACAGAAGTGAGTCTCTGTTGCCTTTTCTGCAACGGATTCATAAGATGCGGAGGATCCTCACCATCTCCACTACCACAATCTCATTGAGGCGGGAGGTCTACGTCTATGCGAATGAGTGACAAGCTTCCAGCATTATTCCAATCCACGGTCAATCCGGCTCTTGATGCGCTGACTCAGGCTCAGGCTATTGATCGCCTCTGGGCGAAAGACCATCGAGTCTGGAAGCAGGACCCCAAGGAGATCGTCGACCGGTTGGGGTGGCTGACGTTGCAGGATCAGATGCCGCAAGAGGTCGGACAACTACGGAATTGTGTGTCCATGGCCAAGGAGATGAAGGTCAAAGATGTGGTGCTCCTGGGTATGGGTGGCAGCAGTCTTGGGCCTGAGGTGTTCCGCACAGTGTTTGGCGCGCAGAAAGGGGCTCCGCGTCTGTGGGTATTGGACTCAACTGTTCCGGGGTGGGTGCGGCAGGTGACTGCTGCTATTTTCCCATCTCGCACGCTCTTTCTCGTGGCCAGCAAATCCGGTGGAACGATTGAAGTCATGTCACTCTTCGCCCACTTTTGGAAGCTCGTGACGAAGGCCAAGGGGAATCATGGCGGACGACAGTTTGTCGCGATTACCGACCCAGGGACCGGCTTAGAAAAGATGGCGCAGGACTATGGATTTGGACAGATTTTCAGCAACCCAGCCGACATCGGTGGGCGCTACTCAGTACTCTCTCTCTTTGGTCTGGTACCTGCGGCACTCCTGGGACTCGATATCACGCGGCTGTTGGACCGGGCCGCCGGCATGGCGGAACGATGCCGTCAGCAGGAAGACACCAAGGCGAATCCCGGTGCCTATCTCGGTGCAGTGATGGGGAGCCTTGCCAAAACTGGACGCGATAAGGTGACGGTCATTACGTCACCGGCGCTCGCGGCGTTCGGGCTCTGGGTCGAGCAGCTTCTTGCGGAAAGTACGGGCAAAGAGGGCACAGGCCTCATCCCCATCGCACAGGAACCAGTGTTAAAGCCGAGTGCCTATGGAACCGACCGTCTCTTTGTCTATCTCAAACTCAAAGGAGAAAAGAACGCGGCGCTCGATCGGGCTGTGCAAGCGCTCGCCGAGGCCAAGCACCCAGTCCTGCAGTTTGACTTGCGCGATCGCTATGATCTCGGGGCCGAGTTTTTTCGATGGGAGTTTGCGACGGCGATCGCCGGGCATGTGCTGGGGATCCATCCCTTCGACCAACCAAATGTGCAAGAGAGCAAAGACAACACTAATCGGGTTCTGGACACGTTCCGATCGACTGGACGCCTACCTGAGCAGGTGAGTAGCCATCCCAAAGACGTCGCACAAGATCTCGCGAACCAGCTTCATCCCGGAACCTATCTTTCCGTCCTGGCGTACACCACGCCGTCACGCCCGTTTGAAACGGCGGTGCGTCGTCTTCGCCAAGCTCTGATGACGAAACATCGCGTTGCGACCACATTTGGATACGGGCCTCGATATCTTCATTCAACCGGACAGCTCCACAAAGGCGGTCCCAAGACCGGGGTCTTTCTTGAACTCGTGGACCGAATGTCGCCGGACACGACCATTCCCGGTAAACCATTTTCGTTTGGCACGTTGGCCCAGGCTCAGGCGGTCGGTGATCTGGCATCACTGCGCGCGCATGATCGTCATGCGATTCGGGTTCAATTAGGGCGTGACCAGGTCGCCACGGTGAACGCGATCACGGCGGCACTGGCACCGGCCTCATCAGGCCGGCGACGTGGAACATTGAAGAAACGTCCCAAGCGCGCTTCCCGCTGATATGGCCGCCACGCCAGACATCCGCATTGCGCCGGGTACCCAGGAGTGGGGCCAGGCGACTGCTTCCTTGATCCTTTCAGTGAGCCAACAAGCGATTCAAGCCCACGGCCGGTGCCTCATCGCCCTCTCTGGAGGGGCCACCCCGAAGACGCTCTATCACGTCCTGGCTACTCCCGAATGGGCCACGCGATTCGATTGGTTGCGTATGGTATTCCTGTTTGGTGACGAACGCTGTACGCCACCGGACCATCCAGAAAGCAATTTTCGAATGGCGCAGACGGAGCTCTTTCAACCGCTGAACATTCGACCGGAACAGGTGTACCGCATGAAAGGCGAGAGCGACGATGCAACGGCTGCCGCTCGGGAGTACGAGGCAACAATTCGACGACTGACGAGCAGTCCGGCTCCACGGGTTCCGGTTCTGGACCTCGTGCTTCTAGGGATTGGAGACGATGGGCACACCGCCTCACTCTTTCCCGGAACCGCAGCCTTGCAGGAAGATAAGAGGATCGTCACGGTCGGTCACGCGCCCACAGGCATCAGGTCTCGCCTCACAGTGACCCTAGGTGTCTTGAATCATGCGGCTGTGGTACTGTTCCTCGTGACGGGATCCGGTAAAGCCCAAATGGTCCGAAGGGTTCTCAACCAAGAATCTGAAGCAGATCGGTCTTTGCCAGCGGCGAGGATATTGCCCGCGTCGGGTCGACTCGTGTGGATGCTTGATCACTCAGCCGCACAACAGCTGAAGAAGACGTCATCACCTCAAGGAGAGACATGATTCTTGCGGGGGACATCGGAGGAACAAAAACCAACCTAGCGCTCTATGACTGGACTACCGAGCGAGTGGAACCACTACGCGTGGAAAGCTTTCACAGCGGCGATTACACCTCCCTCGAAGACATTCTCGTGGAATTTCTCACACCGCCGGAACCGCCGATTCCATTGGATTCCGTGGGGTCCGAGGGAGGGGAGAAGATCCAGAAGGCCAGTAAGCCGGCGTCCGAACCAGTGAAGCTAACAGCCGCCTGTTTTGGAATCGCAGGACCGGTGATCGACAATCGTTGTCAAACGACGAACCTTCCCTGGGTGGTAGATGGTCCAACCATCGCGAAACAGTTCAGTATTCCTCGTGTGCAGTTGCTCAACGACTTAGAAGCCACCGCGTACGGACTTTTGTGGCTGCGAGCGGATGAGCTGGAAGTGCTGAACACAGGCAATCCTCCGAAAAAACGACAAGCTCTTGCATTGATCGCAGCCGGGACGGGGCTTGGTGAAGGGATCCTCTTCTGGGACGGCAAATCGTATCGCCCTATGCCGTCGGAAGGAGGTCATACGGACTTTGGACCAAGCAACGATCTGGAGATCGAATTGCTTCGTTATCTCAGGGGCCAATACCTCCACGTAAGCTATGAACGGATTCTGTCCGGTCCGGGCCTCCACGCAGTCTATGAGTTTTTGCGTGACACCAAGAAGAACGAACCGACATGGTTAGCGGAAAAAATAAAAGCTGGCAATCCCGCCGCTGAAATTGCGCAAGCCGGATTGCAGGGACAAGCCGAGATCGCCAAACAAGCGTTGGACCTCTTTACGTCCATCTATGGCGCGGAAGCCGGGAATCTGGCGCTGAAAGCGCTCTCGCTGGACGGCGTCTATGTGGGTGGTGGAATTGCGCCGAAGCTCATCAAGAAACTGCAAGACGGCACATTCATGAAAGCCTTTACGAATAAAGGTCGATATAAGAAGCTCCTCAGCAACATGCCGGTCAAAGTCATCATGAATCAGCAGACGGCTCTGCTCGGTGCCGCATCGGTGGCGGCAGCCCTCTCGCTCGCACCTACGCCATGACCTCAGTTGATCTCGATTACCTCAAGAAAGCGGCTGCCCTAAAAGCTAGTGAATTCGTCCGCAGCGGCATGGTCGTCGGCCTGGGGACAGGGTCCACGGCAAAACATCTTCTGGTGGCGCTTGGCGAACAGGTCAAGGCCGGCATGAAGCTACGAGGCGTGCCGACGTCACAAGAGACTGCCGTGCTCGCCAAGCAGGCCGGCATTCCACTGATCGACGCCGAGAATCGGTGGGAGATTGATGTCGCCATCGATGGAGCGGACCAAGTCGATCCCCATTTCAATCTGATCAAAGGCGGTGGGGGCGCGTTGTTGAAAGAAAAGATCGTGGCTGCGTCTGCAAAGCAGTTCATCGTGATGGTTGACCACACGAAACAGGTGCCGGTGCTCGGAGGGTCCTTCCCGCTCCCTATCGAAGTGATCCCCTTTGGGTGGGGCAGTACTGCCCGGGAAATTGAAGGGCTTACCAAAAGCCGTGTGGTACTCAGAGAACGCAACGGGGCTCCGTTTAGGACCGAGGCCGGGAACCTCATCGTTGACGTGCATATCGATCGCATCAGTCAGCCGGGTGAACTAGAAGCCGCCCTCAACCTCATCCCCGGTGTCGTGGAGACGGGGCTCTTTGTCGGTCGAACCAACGTCTTGATTGTCGGTACACCTCAAGGCGTTCACACCCTCCATGCCCCCAAGACATGAGCCCTCGCTCAGCAGACGAGAGGTCTTACGGGCGTTCGGGCAAAAGGTCCGCTTCCTTCTCACCGCACCAATAGCGTATACACTCGTACCATCCGAATCCGCAGACGCTTCAACAACAACTAGACAACAAGGTGAAGATATGAGTGTTGATGATATTTCAGGCAGCAACGATCCCTATCGGCTCCCGCGGCACGTGATTCCGACCCGGTATGACCTGAGGCTTGAGCCGGATCTCACAACAGGACGCTTCCAGGGCCAAGCGACCATTCGCATCACGGTCAAAACGACGACGCGGACCATTCTCTTAAATGCCGTGGATCTTGTGCTTCAGTCCGCAATGGTTGAGGGATTAAACCGAGCACCACTCAACGCGACAATCGAATTGGAACAACAGACCCAACGGGCTAGATTGTCATTTCAGGAGGCCATCGATCCAGGCGAATGGACGCTCGCCCTGCTGTTCGAAGGAACACTGAACGATCGACTCCGCGGGTTTTATCGGAGCACCTACAAGGATGCGTCGGGGATCACGCAGACCCTTGCGGCCACGCAATTCGAAGCCACTGATGCACGGCGTGCATTTCCCTGCTGGGATGAGCCTGATTTCAAAGCTATCTTCGAGACGACATTGGTTGTCGATCCACACCTCACTGCCGTTTCGAATACGGCGGTGGTTTCTGAATTGATTGAACACAACAAGAAGGTCGTACGTTTCGCCGACAGCATCATCATGTCGACCTATCTGGTGGCCTTCATTGTGGGGCAGATCGAAGCAACGAAGCCAGTCTACGTAGACAAGACACCGCTTCGACTCTGGACGATTCCAGGAAAACAGCCACTCACGCCCTTCGGGCAGGAGATTGCCGCTGCGTCGTTGAAGTTTTTCGAAGACTATTACGGCGTCGCGTACCCAGGAGACAAGTTGGATCTTCTCGCGATCCCAGACTTTGCATCCGGGGCCATGGAAAATCTCGGGGCGATCACGTTCCGTGAGACGGCACTGCTTGTCGATCAACGGACGGGAACACACGCTGAGCTCGAACGAATTGCCGATGTCGTGGCTCATGAGAACGCCCATATGTGGTTCGGCGATTTGGTGACGATGTCCTGGTGGAATGGATTGTGGCTCAATGAAGCTTTCGCGACCTTCATGGAGATGCTCGCCGTCGACGCCTGGAAACCGGAATGGAAACGGTGGGAAACATTCAGCGTCGCCCGCGCAGCTGCGTTCTCCGTCGATGGGCTCATGAGCACCAGGCCGATTGAATTCCCGGTCCATGCCCCTAAAGACGCGGATGCGATGTTCGATATCCTGACTTACGAAAAAGGCGCATCGGTCCTCCGCATGTTAGAGCAGCATATCGGTCCGGTCGTGTTCCGCGACGGGGTCCGGCAGTATCTTCGCGCCCACGCCTACGGTAATGCGGATACCAAGGATTTGTGGACCGCCCTTGGCACGGTCGCCCGCCAGCCGGTTCCCGAGCTGATGGACGGCTGGATCTTTCAACCAGGTTTCCCCTTGGTGACGGCGGAAGTATGCGGTCAAGAATTGCAGCTCTCGCAGCAGCGCTTCACCTATCTCATGCAACCGTCGGTGTCGGAACAACTCTGGCAGATCCCGGTTCAGATTCGCCTGGTCATCGGCGATCGGGTGGAGCATCGTCGGCTGTTGCTCACAGAGCGTGAGACGACGATCGGACTCCCAGCGGGGGTGACCTCCGTCTTTGTCAACGAGGCTGGCCATGGATTTTATCGGGTTCGTCATCATGGTGCGCTTCTGCAGCAACTACTGGATCAGGGGCTTGACCGTCTGGCTGCGATGGAACGATTCAATCTCATCAGCGACGCCTGGGCGACGACTGTGGCGGGACTGATGCCGCTTCCCGACTATCTCCAACTCACCGCACGCTTCAAGGATGAGCGAGACAGAAATGTCTGGACGGTGTTACTCGACTCCTTTTCCTTCTTGAACAGGATTGCGACACTAGAGAATCGAGTGGCATTGGAAGCACTGGTTCGTGGTCGAGTGGGCCCGGTGGTGAAAGAACTTGGATGGGATCCGAAGCCGGGTGAATCAGATCTTATCAGACAGCTGCGAGGGGATCTCATCGGCGCACTTGGCAAGCTTGGCAGCGACCCGGCAACACAGCAGCAAGCAGCAGAACGGTATCAGCAATATCGAAAAGACCCGTCGACCGCCGACGCGAATGTTGTGCCAGCCCTCGTCGGGATCCTGGCCCATACGGGAGACGAGGCGCGCTATGAGGAATTCTCAGAACGCTATCGCACTGCTTCCACCCCACAAGAGGAGCGACGGTATCTCTTTTCGTTGGCCGCCTTTCGACCCAAGGAACTACTCACGCGGACGCTGGCCCGGACGATCAACGGCGAAATCCGCACGCAAGATGCTCCGTTTATCGTCGGGGCGCTGATGATGAATGTGGATGGGCGAGAACAGGCCTGGGAGTTTGTGAAGGCGAACTGGGATCAAATGGATCGGCTGTTCCCCAAGCAAGGCCTCAGGCGCATGTGCGGGGGTATCGTGGGTCTGGCAACCCCGGAGCTGGAGCAAGACGTACGCGCGTTCTTCGCTGCCCGCAAGATCGATCTAGGAGGGAAAACCCTGGAGCAATACTTCGAACAACTTCGTATTGCGGTCTCATTCCGCGAACGGGAAGGAGGTGGGCTTCAGCCCCTTGGACTAACTCGCTAGATACATACAAGGCAGACGCTCTGCAATAAATGGTGCTACATCAAATGGCTGCGATGAGAATTCTCCTATAGGCACTGCTCCTCTCTTTCTATTAAGCCCATCATCACGGGAGGTCTCGGGTCACCCAGGTTTCATTGGAGATCCGGCCTAGTGATTTCCCCAGGTTGTCGGCTGCCTAGCGGCACGTTACAATACGACGTAAGTTTTGTTGGGAAATTCGATGTCTACTCTCAGTTGTCCCGCTTGCGGGGCGAGCAAAATCCGCCTCGCGGCAAGAAAATCTCTTTCTGATGTTCTGCTGGGTGGTCTGACAATCTATCCGTTTCGATGCCAGCTCTGCGCCGATCGCTTTCGAACATTCCTTGGGCGCCGCACGCCCAATCCCCGTCGCAGCTTCGATCGCGTCGAGGTGTCCTTCCCGGTCTGGTTCAAATCCCGACGATCCTCACCCTCTTCCCGACTAGGGTATGAGGGTGTGATAGATAATCTGTCGATTCGTGGATGCCGAATTCGTTCCACTGCTCCAATGAGGATCGGCTCGAGACTAGAATTAGAGTTCCAGCATTCAGACAATTCTTTCCCGGTGACGATTGAGGAGGCAGTTGTGCGCTCCATAGCCGATGGCGCGATTGGCCTGCGCTTCACCAAGCTTCATCGCAGCGATGAGCGGCGCATTCGTCAGCTCGTCGATGTGTGGCTGCCCGAACTTCTACACTCGGTCTAGCGTGGTCCCGTCTATTCTGTTGCCATAGCCATACCTCTCAGCTGGTTCTGTTCCACCTTCCCAGTTCTTCGCTTTTACTTCGATGCGGTAATTTGCAGCACACACTTGCCTACTCGTCCTTCTGGACAGGAGCGAAGGGTAGGCGGGCAATGCGATGGAGCACATACAGCGACAGTATGAAGACTGTGGCCAACATGAGCAGCATCCATTTAGACCAGAATAGCTGTGGATCGACCAGGGGTGTGGTGTAGATAGACATCTCGCCATTCTGGTGTACCCGCCACGGGATGCCAGGGGCCAGATAATGGGTGACGTATCGGTATTCCGCTTCACCTCTAACAATCTTCTCAAGTTCACTGTCCAGAAGCGTCAGCCAATCACGACCGAATTTCGGAACGCCGTGCGCACCAAAAAACAGCGTGTCGGGGTTGGTGAGTTGCAACAACCGCGTACTGTTTGCCTTGTACGCCACGAGATCAGATCCCGGCGCAAAGGCAATGATTCCACCGAGATGGCGGTAAATGAAATCACCGGCAAAGACTTGATTGCGGACTTTATCGAACAGGACCGTTGACTCCGTGGCATGTCCAGGCAGGTTGAGTACGTCGAGTGTGCGACCTCCCAGATCAATGACGTCACCATCGGCAATGATGGACGCCACTTTCAGCGAGTGCCACTCCATGTCGAGCGATTCCCATGGGCTGATGGTGAAGACTCCGCCTTTGATACTGGTGCGGATTTCAGGACGGTCGATGAGTGTGATGCCGTCGAATGTAGCAGCGTCGTAGATGTGGTCATAATGAAAGTGCGACAGGATGAGTATGATCGGTTTGTCTGTGTATTGCTCAGCGACCTCGCGCATGGATCGAGATCCGGGAAGCCGTTCGCCGCTGCCTGCATCGAACACGATGGCCCGCGCGTCACCAACGATCAGATAGGATGTATTGTACTGGGAAGATTTCGGTTCATTGATAGCAAAGGTTTGAGTGTCAATCGCTTCAATGGCGTACCAGTCATCAATCATCGTGGAAGCTGAACTGTAGAGCTCTCCTTGTTTCACGTTGCCGAATACGTCAACTGGCTCCACAATCCTCTCGAAGCAACCTGCAAGGCCAAGACACCCACTCACCAGGACTATAACCAGCCAAGGTCTCATAGAAGAATCTACAAGGTAACAAGGTAATTGATCTTGGTTATACAACAGCTGAGGAGGCGTATCACGTGGACCGATTGCAGGAAATCACGCGCAGTGTTGTCTCTCCCCTCTGTTACTCCTGCCGCAGCACGGACAACGGCGGTTGGCCGAGAATTCGATAGGTGCTGAGGAAGCCTACCAGCATGGTGAGTATGATCGTCGCTATGACACCCACAGCTAGAACAGCTGGTTGAAGGTTCCAGGAGAGATCAAACACGGTCTCCAGAACAGCCCACGACAGCACACTGGCCAGCGCACAGCCGAGCAACCCACCCAAGGTCCCCAACAACGCATATTCGACTGCAAATGAACGTGCGATCATACTGCGAGTCGCTCCCAGGGCTTTCAGAATGACTGACTCGTACAACCGGCGATAGCGTGTCGCCGCCAGGGCCGCAGCCATCACCAGGCCTCCGGACAGAACACAGAACAGCGCAACAGCACGAATGGCGAGGGACAGTCGATCCAATACCTTCGCAAAACTGTCGAGGACGTCGCCCATATTGATGGCTGTCACATTAGGAAAAGATGCGACGACCGCTTGCTGTAAGGCCACCTCTTCGGACGGGGCGACACGAACGGTGGCCACATAGGTATGCGGAGCTCCATCGAGGGCGCCCGGAGAAAAGATCATGTAGAAGTTGGTCGAGAAGTTCCCCCACTCCACTTGTCGAATGCTGCTGATCTCTCCAGTGATGGGTGTTCCTTGTATGTCGAGCTCAAGGGTGTCTCCGACTGTGAGGTCAAGTTGCTTCGCCGCATCCTCCTCGATCGAGATTAGCGGTTTGGTAAAGACCTGTCCCGGTTTCCACCACTCGCCTCGAACGACCTTGTTGTCTTTGGGGAGATCATGGAGGAACGTCAGGACGTACTCGCGTGTCAGGTACCACTTCTTCCGCCGTTCTTCCTTCTGGGCGGCTTTCTCTTTCCGCTCTTCCTCCTCCGACGTCGCTTCAATTTTGACTGGTTCCCCCTTCAGACCAGCGAGTCGTGATCGCACCAACGGGGTCAGCTTGGGGGCCTGATCGTTGGACCGCTGGTGCAAGAGACTGACGAATCCTTCCGCTTGATCGGGCTGGATATCGATGAAGAAAAATGTTGGTGAGTCGGTCGGCCGATTCTCACTGACCTGCGCGAGGAGCGATCGTTCGACAAGCGACACCGTGGTCACCACCATCACGCCGATTCCGATGGCAATCGTGATGTTCACGACCTGGTTACCCGGTCGCACCACGTTCCCCAGCGCCTGGCGAAGGATGAGCGCCTCAGGGCGTGGTCCGTTCTTAAGGGCGCCGAGTGCCAGATGGGCTGAGGTTCCCAACAGCAGCACTGCAGCGGCAAACGCGAAGATAAAGAGCAGACCCACTCTCCAAGAATTAGCTTGCCAGATCGATAAGAGCGCCAATCCCAGGCCGATACCGATCGACGTGATGGCCTTTGCGGGGTCAAGCCCCTTCCAGAATATCCACCATCGGGTCTGGTCTGAAGCACTGGAGGAGGCAAGCGGGGCAACATCACGGCGAAAAATCCGAGCCGGTTTGATGTCGCGAATCGTCAGTAATGGCCACAGTGTAAACAGAAGCGTTGATAGGACACCCAAGGCCAATCCTTTGGCCAAGGGAGCCAGGGGAAGCGCTATTCCTCCCTGAGTGAATCCTAATTGGTCAAGAAGATCCGTTACCATCAGCGCTGCGATCAACCACGGAAGTCCTTGGTGGAGCAGCACACCGATCATCAGACCAACCAAGCTTCCACCCAGCCCAAGGATCATGGCTTGTAACCCATAGGTCTGGATGATCGTGGAAGAATCTGCGCCGACTGTCTTCAAGATGGCGATCGTATGGAGCTTGTCTCGCACAAAGGCATGAACCGATGTGGCGACCCCCAAGCCTCCTACAAATAGAGCCGTCAATCCGATCAAGCCCAAATAACGGGTCAGCTGTTCCAACGACTGTTTCAGCTGCAGCTGTGCGTCTCGGTAACTGGACACGCGGGCAGTGTCGAGCGCAAGTCGTTCCCTCAACTCGTAGAGCAACGGCTCAGGTGCCATAGTGCTTGGGACCTTCAGGAGATATCGTTCACGCAACCGGCTGCCGACCTTGATCAACTCCGCTGTACGAAGCCCCTCTCGTGACATCAACACACGGGGGCCAAGGCTGAAGGCATTAGCCATGCGATCCGGTTCCGTCTTGACCACCCCAGTGATGATGAACAGACCTTGTCCGATCCTGAGTTGATCTCCCACCGTGAGCCCCATCCGGATCAGGAGAGATTCCTGCACGACCACTCCAAAACAGGTATGGTTCGGGCACAGGCGCGTTTGTTGGCGAAGCAGGTCCACGAAGTCGCTCTGTGGCTCCAGTCGGAGCGTGCCGTATAATGGATACTGAGGTTCGACAGCTTTGAGCTCGATGATCTGTGTCGGCTGTCCACTTCCGGATGATCCGGCCCTTGCGGCCATCGCAACGAGCTCGCTGACGTGGGTCAGGGCGACTCCACGATCGATCAACGCATCCAGCACTTCCTGGCCTGTGGAGCTAATCGGGCGGGAGAGTCGGACTTCAAGGTCGCCTCCGAGTAGGCCTCGCGCCTCCTTGGTCACGGCTTGTTCGACCTGTGTTCCGAAAAGAGAGACCCCGGTCAATGCACCTACGCCGACTGCAATACAGACCAAGAAGTAGAGAAAGTGCCGCCATGCCGCGCGGGTTTCTCGCCACGCCATATTGATGATGAAGGATGTCATGGGCGAGATTCGGGCGCAGAATCAGAGAGTGACTGATCGGGGGGAACCAGGTGATTCTTGCGTGGAGAATCAGTTGTGATCTCACTGATCGATCCAGAATACGAGGGCATGGAATCAGACTCCACACGCCCGTCACGGAGAGACAGCACGCGCTGCATCGATGAAGCCAGAGTGGTATCGTGCGTCACGAGCACGAGTGTGGTTCCATGATCGCGATGCAGTGAGAGCAGCAGCGCAATGACATGGGCACCAGTGGAACTGTCCAAATTGCCGGTCGGTTCATCGGCCAATAAGATGGGTGGACGGCAGGCAAAGGCACGGGCCACGGCGACTCGTTGTTGTTCCCCTCCGGATAATTGGACTGGATAGTGTTCCATACGGTTTGACAACCCGACCGCAGCCAGCAATTCGGCGGCCCGTTCACCAGCGTGCCTCTCGCCACTGAGTTCGAGGGGAACTGCCACGTTCTCGATGGCCGTCAGCGTGGGAATGAGATGAAAAGATTGAAAGATATAGCCGACTTTTTCACGTCGAAATCGGGCCATCTGGCTTTCACCCATCGCCGTGATATCTGTTCCATCGAGCTGAATAGATCCGGTGGTTGGTCGATCGAGGCCGGCCATCAACCCAAGCAATGTCGATTTGCCGCTTCCTGAGGGCCCCACAATCGCGACCGTCTGCTTGGCCGGGATGTCAAAGGTGATGCGGTCAAGAATTGTGACGGAACGACCTGCGGCTGGTAGAACCATCGAGACGTGTTTGACGCTGATCATGAAAACTGTTCACTTCTTCGGTGAGAAAGAAACATTGGACGATATTATACTGTCTGGATGGATGTGAGCTAGTTTTGTATCACGTTATGCCATTATCACGACAACTTCATCTGATTCCGCTGCTGATGTTCGTGGTTCTACTCTGGCCGTTGGTCTTGGATGCAGCCTCCACCTCAGCATCAGACACGAGGCCCCGTATCGTGGCGTTTGGTGACAGTCTTACTGCCGGACTCGGGGTACAGGCCGTTGAATCCTACCCGGCTCAACTTCAACGCCGACTTGATAGCCTCGGCTACCGCTATCGGGTGATCAACGCTGGTGTGAGCGGCGATACGACCGCCGGCGGACTTCGACGCGTACCCTGGATTCTGAACAACAAGCCTGAGCTGGTGATTCTCGAATTGGGTGCGAACGATGGACTTCGAGGGCTCCCCGTCGATCAAACACAAAGTAATCTCCGTCAGATCATCCGACAATTGCAGGAATTCGGTACGACGGTGGTCTTGGCTGGGATGAAGCTGCCGCCGAATTACGGACAGGACTACACGGCTAGCTTCGAAGTTATGTACCGGATGCTGGCCAAAGAGTGCCAGCTTCTCCTCATCCCCTTTTTCCTCGAAGGGGTGGGTGGTTCATCCACGTTGAATCAGGCTGACGGTATTCATCCAACCAAGGAAGGGTACGAGGTCATCGTGGAGCAAGTGCTGAAAGTGCTTAAGCCGATATTGGATAGGCAGGTACACGAACCCACGTCCGCTCACAAGCAGAGTTGAACGTGAGCACGATTAGAGCCCGTCTAATGTTAGACAAGGCAATGTAAACGGGTCAATGAAGCGATATTCCTCACGACTTTTTGAAAAACGTATCGTAGACGCCGTACGCAAGGATCCCTCCTATCAGCACGTAGTACAGGGCGCTGATTCCGCTATAATCCGGAGGCCCTCCCCCTTCTGGAGCGTTCGCTAGCACCGGTAAAGCCTGGATCAGTACGGTTCCCGTTAATAGACCTGTTCGTGAAAGTAGCCGTTTCATCTCTTCCCCCTTCTACATCCTAATACAAAAAAGTGGGGCGTATCATACTGAATGTTGGTCGTGAGGTGCAAGAGGAAACCAGTTTGGGAGAATTAGCGTTGGGACGGGTCAACTTGCAATTAGTGGGGAGGCGGTACGACGGCTGACTGAAGCGCGTCAGCCACATCTTTAAATGAGCCGACAAGCTTCTCGAGCTGAGAGCCCTTCTGCTGCATATCACCCGTCACTGCCCGCATCTGTGCGATGTACCGCACGACCTCGGTCGTCAACTTGCTGACTGTAGTCAACACCTCCTTGTAGGAGGCCACTTCCCGTTGAAGTTCCTGAGTGGTGGCCTGCGCGGCATTGCCCTCCCGCAGAGAGGTCTGGAGTTGTTGTGTTAGCTGTCCAATGTCCGCGTCACGGTCTTTCAACTGAGATTCAAGATTCGTCATGACCTCTTCATTTTCCCTGCGTCGCTCCTCAAGGTTCCGAATCGTTTGGATCCACGCCAGGGCCGCTCCGGGACCGAGTGCGGGCGGACTAGGAAGCGGCTCCTGCCGCTCAAGAGCTTTTGTCGCAGGCTCCAGCCATTCCAAAAAGACCATGACCTCGCTCAGCTTCACGTCGGGCGTGACTGAGTGCGGGGTAGTCCTTTTCCCATTCTCGGAAGAGGCGACCGGAGGTGTCGTGATCGATCCCTTTGCAGGTTTTGGTTTGCGTGTGGGCTGGGCCCATCGCTGATATTCCAGTAGCACCGCGATGCAATGGCGGCACATCGGCTCTTCGGGAAGCGTGCAGGAACATTGCGAGACAAGGTGGCCGTCTTTCAGTCGGATGGTCTGCTCGTATAGACCAGAATGACCGACGACGGCGGACGTGATCTGCGAATCATCGGCCTCGACAATACGGACGCGATTCGCAGTCAAATACTGATGGGCGATTTGAAAGGACGAAGCATCCGAGACGGCCTGGATCATTTGAGGGTCGAGCAAGCCGAGTCGTTCAGCGCTGCAGGGAATTTTCTTTTGCATGTACGTGCGAAGATCTCTTGTGCTGCTACTGAGGATGCATGATGGCCTCAGTGTGCCGAGCGACTTGAATCCTGTCAAGCAATGAGCGGTTTTGAATTGCCCTATTCTATGTGACGGTCTGAAGAGTAAGGCGCTGAGGTGGTCCTACCGGCAGGGTTTGGCCGAACTGGACTTGCCCATAGGTGTTAGCCAAATATAGTCCGCAATGGATTCTTGTATGAGAGCCTGAACATTGGCAGTTTTACTGGACTCGAACGACGTCATGTAAATCGTAGCCTGTTTGATGTCACCTCTCAGGCGCCTGGCGACTCGCTTCGGCACGGGGAGGTTAAATTGAACATGGCCAGCTCCCGTGTAACTCACGATCATGCGACGGGGGCCGCCGTTCTCGCGGCGAAATTCTTCTTGCGTGATGACCAGCGTTCTTGCCATACCTTCATCCCGGACCATTGATGCCTCATACATCGTTCGGAAGTGCTCCTCGCTTCCTCCGTGGCACCGTACCAACTGATCGACAATCCTCTCGCGGTACGCGGGGTCGTCGACGATATCCTCCTGTAGGATTCCCCACGGCGCCCATTCAGGCTCCTGCCTGGCTTGACCAAGCCCTAATTTTACGACACGACGAATCAAGGGCTTGGGTGGATTCATCGCCCGTACGGACAAGCGTCGTTCTCGAGCAAACGTCACCAATGGCGCGTAATCTTCAAACGCGCCACCCCAATTCTGTTTCCAGCGCACCTGCTCCAAGAACTCGCTCGTAATTGGCTGATCGGCCGCGACATAGCTGTCGAGTGCTGGTTGGCCGTCCCAGCCGAACATCTCCATCCCAATGGTGGGCTCAATGCCATCAGCGACCAATTGATTCAGCACTTTCAGCGCAGCTTCAATATGGTAGGGATTGTGGTGTTCCTCCCCCAGGTAGACGATGTCGTGCTGTTCCAGCTTTGTCATCAATTCTGAAAACGGGAGCACGCGGCCGCTCTGAGTTTCAAGAATTTGCCAGGGTTGCCATCCCTCGTCGGCGGTGGGCCGGAGGCTGCCGTCGCGCTCAGCCGCACAGCCGATCGGTAATGCCAGCAGACCGACGAGCATGAGTAGCAGGACGCTCAATCGCCAACCTAGTGAATCGATGGACAAGAATGGTAGTGGCATGAAACCACTCCTATCATACTGAATAAGCATGAACAAGCGGACTTGACGCTGAAGTTTGAAGATTACTATGCTCCTACCCTTGGATTCCAATCGACACCCACTTCTATACACGACGATCAAACGTTCATGAGTCTCGACCCGCTTGCTGACTTCCGCCGTGTTGTGAGTGTCCGCGCGCGTCAGTTGCCGCGACAGTGGGAGGCCTCAAAGAAGTTGATGGAAGGTGCCATCTTCCCTTCTACTTTTACCCGACTTTCTGAGGCCATTCAGAACAAAGATCTTCCAGCTTCAGTGAAAGAAACCTTGTTGCGCCTCTTTGAACAGCCCGTGCCACGGCGCGTTCAGGATCTCGATGGAGGATGCCTCAAGTCCATCACGGGCCTTCCTCCGGCTAAAGCCCTCCGCGCACTTGCCGTCTTTTTTGAGTTGGTGCCTGCAGCTACCGTGAGGTGGCCCGTGCAGCACCTGTCGAGTGAGGAGGTCGAAGAAGCCGTGCGGCAGTTGGAGAATCCATTTGACCTTCTTCGTCGCACTGATGCGGCGTCTGTGTTGGAGATCGGCGCCGGGGATCTCTCGTTCGCCGAGGAGTTAGCTAATCTGTACGGTCCCGAGCTCAATCAGCAACATCGCTCGTTTGTCATCCACTGCCTGGATCGACTCGACCCTCGTTCTCAACTGGGCGGTCCACTCCATGCGAATCCGGAGAGGCTGAAGAAGCTGCAGTGGAAGGAAGAGGTGTCCTTCTCCTTCTTTGGCAACCAAGACATGTTCAACCTTGGTGATCTGGATAAACAGGAGTTGCTGGCCCCACGATATACCATTGCCACTTGTTGGGCCCCAGCCACACCGACCTTCGCATATGAGCCGACCAGGCTCTCTGAGGCTTTCATTCGGAACGAACTGGAGAGTACCAAAGGCGCCTTTTACCAGACACGCTTTGGAAAAGAACAAGCGCTCGAAGTCCGGCATGCCGGCCGTGCCCTCCTCTTCCCTCCATGGAAGTTTGAGATCGTTGGCCCTCTTGCTCTCCTGGACCTGCTCGCCCGTCGCGGATTCCTGTGTATTTTAGGGTCAGTCGACACGCAAGTATTCTGGGAACTCCTCGCGCAGCTGCTGGAGGAGCCACGCTATCGCCCCCCAGACGAACTCTTCAACTCCACCAATCTGCCCAAGATCTTTGGCTCGGTCTATCATGCTCTGGCCGGTCTCGCGATCGGCGACTCCATCGACTTGGCTGAGGTGGCAGCCCTTCGGCGTCACTATCTTGGGTCAGACGCATCCCCGGGGCTGGATGGCATGGCCGGTCATTTTCGGCATGTCCGCATCAGCCGAGGCGCTACCTTCCCGGGAATTCCTGCGAGCAGCACCGCACGGAAGTTCTCGTCCATGACCGAAGAAGTTCCGCCGTGGTTCATCACACTGGTTCCTGCGTGAGCGACTGGTCTAAGCCCCGTGCCATGATGCCAGATCGTAGGGGCGCAAAAATCTTGAATAAATTGACCGTCTCCAGCCCCTTTGTTAGACTTCGATCGTGTCCGATCACCAGCCAATCCTCCAACGCCATTTCACGCCCTAGACCATCATGAATCCAACAGGAATCATTCAAGCCATCCAGGACAATATTGCGCGGGTGATCAAAGGTAAACCGCAGGTGATCGAAATGAGCATTGTCGCGCTTCTGGCTCGTGGGCATCTCCTTCTCGAGGATGTCCCAGGGGTTGGAAAAACGACGCTCGCGCATAGTCTTGCGAGATCGCTCGATTGCTCCTTCAAGCGCATTCAGTTCACAAGCGATCTGCTTCCATCTGATATCGTGGGCGTCTCAATATTCAATCGCCAGAAACAAGCCTTTGAATTTATGCCGGGTCCGATTTTCGCCAATATCGTATTGGCGGATGAAATCAATCGAACGACACCGAAAACACAAAGTAGTCTGTTAGAAGCGATGAGCGAAGCGCAGATTTCTTTCGATAATAAAACCTATCCCTTGAATCAGCCCTTCATGGTCATAGCAACGCAGAATCCCGCCGAATACCATGGCACGTTTCCTCTTCCGGAGTCGCAGCTGGATCGGTTCTTGATGCGGCTTCGCATCGGCTATCCCTCGCCGGAGGAAGAAAAAAAGGTCCTTGACCGACCGCAATCGCTCCATCCGGCCGAAGAGCTCCAACCATTGCTGGCGACTCAGGATGTCCTGCTACTCCAGGAGCAGGTTGATCGCGTACTCATGGAGGAAAGCATTACGGACTATCTCTTGGCCATTGTCCAACGCACCAGGCAGTCTGACCTCTTGTCATTGGGGGTCAGTACCAGAGGAGCGTTGGCGTTGAGTCGGGCTGCCAAGGCCTTGTCACTCGTTCGCGGGCGGACCTATTGTCTGCCGGACGATATTAAGGAACTGGCCCCCATCGTGTTGTCTCACCGCATTATGGTGGCCCGCGCGCAGGGGTTGCGTCAGCGAAGTTGTGAGCACGCTGAACGGATCATCCAGGATTTGGTCGACTCGATTCCTGTTCCCGTCTAGGTCTTCCCCTACATCTGTGTCCCGGCGTGGAGCTGGTAGTACATGCTGCGTCAATCTCCTTCCTTTCTTCATCGGATGTTTCGCCACCGATCAACGAGCGTGACATCAGAGGGCGTTCAATTCCTGCTCTTTACTATGGCGATCGGTATCGCCGCCATCAATACCGGCAACAACCTCTTCTATCTTTTGCTCGCGATGATGTTGAGTCTCGTGTTGATCTCGGGAGTTGCGGCGGAATACTGCTTGCGACGGCTGGAATTCCATCGTCACCTTCCCGATCATCTCATCGTGAATGAACCAACCGCCGCCACACTGGTCGTGAAGAACCGGAAGTCACAGCTCCCCAGCTTTTCATTGAAGCTGTTTGATGTCAGTGACGGCCGGAAGCTGGATCGAGGTCTAGAGATTCGCCAACTCCCTCCAGGCGCCAGTCAGCTGATGTCGTATCCTCTCGTCGCCACGCGGCGTGGTCGGTTGCAACTGGACGGTGTCTGTGTCGGGACGGAGTTTCCGTTCGGGCTCTTCATGAAGCACACGTTTTACCCGATCGATGAAACGGTCATTGTGTGCCCGGAACTCAAGCTGATCGACGAGAGGCTGTTTCAGGGGCTTCTCACAGTTGGAGCGGAACAGAGCGTCCCCCAGAGGGGGGTTGGCAATGATTTATACAATCTGCGCCTGTATCACGCCGGGGATGATTCTCGAAATATTCACTGGCCGACGACGGCGCGGACATCCCAATTGACGGTCCGAGAAACTGAGGCCGAAGACCAACGCCGAGCCACCATTTATCTACCGACCGTCGCTCCGGTGAGTCACGATGCCGTGTTTGAACAGGCGGTTTCCGTCACGGCTTCCATCGTTCAGTATTTGGCGCAACGCGGGTACATGCTCCAGTTGTTTGTGGGGTCGTCGCGCTCATCATTCGGTCAAGGAGACGGTCACCTCTTGGAGCTCCTTCGAATGCTCGCCCTGTGTGAACGGTGCTCGCCCCTTGCAGGGTCCTCCGTGCCGACAGAATTGTCCGGAGACCCTTTAGAAGTCGACGAGGGGGCGATGATTGTCGTGCAGCCATGGCGGGGTCCGGGAGATATCGAGCCCAACCAGCCTGCCATTCTGATCAACGGACACCCTATCGCCGGAGCGTTCCATGCCGTTTGATCAGGCCCTTCGGTTCGCGTCGATTTGGCTGGCGTCTACGTCCTTCATCGGGTTGACGCTCGGAGCCGGTCTTCCGGAATGGCTGGCTGCGTTAACCGGGGCCGCACTGATCCTTGCTCTCTTACGGAACGCAGGGGGCAAGTCTTTGGGGCGACTCGCCACGTATACGCTCATGTCAACCACCGGATGGAATCTTCTAGTGATCGTCGGCTTTCTTGGATTCTGGGTGGATATGTTGTGGGTCTCGGGCGAACTCCTTCCGGCAGGAGTTCACTTTCTTATGATCCTCATGATCATCAAGCTGTTCAACCTCAAGCTTCGTCGTGACTATCTGCATCTCTACGCCATCAGTCTCGTCGCGATTCTGGCTTCCGGATCCCTCACGACGGACCTGTGGTATCTCCCGATCTTCTTGCTCTACCTTGTAGTTGGCGTGTGGACGCTGTTGCTGTTTCAGCTGACGAAACATCCAGAGGAACCCCGCATTCTCACGATGTCGGTCGCCATGCGACCACAACCTCTGGCATCGGTCAGCCAGGTCACGCCACAATTCTTTTGGCTGGCCAACGGGCTTGCACTGGCAACCTTTGGGCTGACGTTGGTGATCTTCTTCACGATTCCTCGGGTCGGCGCCGGGTTCTACCAAAAGGGATTTGGGGAGAACATTCGCACATCGGGATTCTCTGAAACGGTGAACTTAGGAGAGATTGGGCCCATCAAACGAGATCCTAGCGTCGTCATGCGGGTTGAGCTATCCGATAGCCTCCCACAGCAAGCAGGTCGCCTGTATTTACGAGGAGTGGCCTTCGATCAATACGATGGGAAAGCCTGGACGAATCGGCTGAACTACCGGCGGGCGGTGAGCGAAGACGCGGCCGGGACCTTTGTTCTTCGTAGTAGCCGATCTCTTACAACCCCCCGCCTTGGCGACACCATCCGACAGAACATTCTGTTGGAGCCGCTCGACACTCCGGTTCTCTTTGCTGCTCCGTTTATCGAAAGAATCAGTGGAAAGTTCCCGAGCGTCCAGTCTGACCTCACAGGTTCGGTGTATCTCCCGTTCCCCAGTTCGTCACGGATCGAATATTCCGTCCTCTCCAGATCCAACTCGTTGCTACCGGAGGATCTCGGTGCGGAGCCCGGTGTCTACCCTGAATCGGTTATCCGACATTTTCTGCAGATTCCTAGTCAACCCAAGCGGATTGCCGTCCTAGCCAAGGAAATCACGCACACGCAACGCACCATCTATGACAAAGCCACCGCCATCCATTCATTCCTGACGCACAACTTTCGTTATAGCCTTGATGCGCCTCTGGCAGAGCAGGACCAGCCACTGGAAGAGTTTCTCTTTACCCGCAAGACCGGGTATTGCGAACATTACGCCACCGCCATGGTGATCATGCTTCGGACGATCGGAATCCCGGCGCGTCTCGTTACGGGATTTCTTGCTACTGAGTGGAACGAATACGGCAACTACTATGTGGTCAGACAGCAAGACGCTCATGCATGGGTAGAGGTGCATCTACCGCATTCCGGGTGGATTACGATGGACCCAACTCCTCCTTCGATCGAAAGTACCGGCAGCGGGTCTCCCGCATGGCATGCGTTGGGACGAATGTTGGATACCATCAGACTTCAGTGGGGTCGATTTTTCGTGCAGTATAGTGCGGCTGACCAGCTCGCTGTTGTGCAGGAATTGAAGGCGGGGAGTACATCGGCCAGAAGCAAGGCAGTTGATTCCATAAGCACACTCTTCAGCCCGTTCATAGCCATGTTTGGCGGGATGGCGGACTATGCGTCTAAAGAAACGATACAGTCGTTGGCTGCGGTGCTTGTCCTCCCACTGATTGGCCTTGCCGTGCTTCTTTGGCTAGGGATCAGGCGGCCATGGGTCAAGGGGATGATCTCTAAAAAAATGACTCGCGACGAGCAGGTCATTATGCAGCTCTATGGACGAATGATCAGGCATCTCGATCGGAAGGGCATTGCTAAACTTATTGCGATGCCGCCTCTTGAGTTCGTCCGCCTCACTCAGGAGCGGTGGAGCAGTGCCGGTTCAGCGGTTGCGTCAATTACCGAGCTCTATTGCCGATCCCGATTCGGTCAAATCCCACCCACTAGAGAAGAACTGTCACTCGCGGAAGACCAGCTTCGCGACCTGATGACACTCGAGAAACCCTAGCGGATCAGGAAGCAGCTCTCCTTCGTATAGATAGATTATGAGAGCGCCCAGGAGAATAGACGTACGGTGAATCGGCGTGAAATTAAAGATGATCTCGATGGAGCGGGAAAAGGGATTTGAACCCTCGACCCTCGCCTTGGCAAGGCGATGCTCTACCACTGAGCTATTCCCGCTCGCGAGGTTTGAGGTGCGGAGTGTACTGACCTCTCAGGGTACTGTCAAGCCAGGACTCTATTGGATTCACAGAAAATTATGAGTTACAAATGTTGGAACGTTACATATTGGTAACGAATGCCGATGTTGCCAAAGTGTTTATAACGAAACAATATGATTTAAAAAGAAACTCACATCATGAGCGGTATAGGATGCAGACTCTAATCGTATAGCGGTTATATGAAAACTGCTACTACTACTACTCATAAACCATAAATGGTCGAATCACGATATTTGGAAGTAATAACATAAAACAAATTGTTTTACATATGCTTACGATAAGTGGAATGAGGAATTTTATAAGCAGCTAAGTATGGCCCGAATATTGCTGAACATTTTGATTGCAAGAGATGGTTATGCGGTGATATATGCTTCGCGGCTTTCTTTCAAAGTGCTAATGCTGAGTTATGAGCTCCATGTGTACAACGACTAGCAGAAAACAAATGATTGCTGGTTCACATCATCCAGCTGATATGAAAACAAACAGGGAAACTGGGTTCGTTCAAGTTCATAAGCGTTGAGGAGGTATCCACAATGTTTTTGTCACGTCGACAATTTTTGAAAGTTTCTGCTGGCACCGTTGCTGCCGCAGCCGTGGCGGACAAAGTTCTGGCATTGACGGCTCTCCAGCCGGTCATCGAAGTTGGTAATCCGCTGGGAGACTATCCGGACCGATCATGGGAACGGGTCTATCATGATCAGTATCGGTACGATTCATCTTTCACATGGGTCTGCTCCCCCAATGACACGCATGCCTGTCGTGTGCGCGCCTTTGTTCGCAACGGAGTGGTCATGCGTGTGGAGCAGAATTATGACCACCAAACATATGAAGACTTATACGGCAATCGTGGAACGTTCGCCCACAACCCACGGATGTGCCTAAAAGGGTTTACTTTCCATCGACGTGTGTATGGCCCGTATCGTTTAAAGGGGCCTTTGATGCGGAAGGGTTGGAAGCAGTGGATGGATGACGGGTCTCCCGAGCTGACTCCAGAAACCAAGCGCAAGTACAAGTTCGACAGTCGCTTCCTCGACGATATGCTTCGTGTCTCCTGGGATACGGCGTTTACCTATGCGGCGAAGGCGATGATCATCATTGCCACTCGGTACAGCGGTGAAGCTGGAGCGCGTCGTCTTCGCGAGCAGGGGTATGCCCCAGAAATGATCGAGATGATGAAGGGCGCTGGTACCAGATGCTTTAAGCATCGTGCTGGAATGCCGGTTCTCGGTATTATCGGGAAGATGGGCAATACTCGGATGAACGGCGGAATCAATGCCTTACTGGATACCTGGATCCGCAAGGTCAGCCCTGATCAGGCACAGGGCGGTCGCTATTGGTCGAATTACACCTGGCACGGGGATCAAAATCCTTCCCAGCCTTTCTGGTCCGGTGTGCAAGGTTCGGACATCGACCTTGCCGACATGCGCTTCTCAAAGCTGAATACGAGTTGGGGGAAGAACTTCGTCGAGAACAAAATGCCGGAGGCGCACTGGAAGTTGGAGTGTATTGAGCGCGGCGCCCGTGTGGTCGTCATCACACCAGAATACAATCCCACCGCCTACCGTGCCGATTATTGGATGCCTCTACGCCCACAGTCGGACGGTGCAATTTTCTTGGGCGCGATGAAAATCATCGTCGACGAAAACATGCATGACGTCGATTTCTTGAAGCAATTTACCGATGCGCCAATATTGGTGCGTACGGATACATTGCAGTACCTGGATCCGCGTGACGTAGTGGCTGGTTACAAGTTCCCTGATTTCTCGAAGAGCTACTCCGGCCGTATCCAATCCTTGAAGCCTGAACAGGTTGAACGGCTCGGTGGAATGATGGTGTGGGACCATACTAAGAAGCAAGCGGTGCCTCTCCATCGGGAACAAGTCGGATGGCACTATACGAACAGTGGCATCGATGCCGCGCTTACAGGTACCTATCGAGTGAAGCTGCTCAATGGCCGCGAAATTGATGCCATGCCGGTCTGGCAGATGTATATGGTGCATTTCCAAGACTATGACCTGGACACAGTCCATCAGATCTGCCGCACACCAAAGGATCTCCTCGTACGTTGGGCACGCGACTCCGGCACGATTAAGCCAGCTGCGATTCACAATGGTGAAGGAGTCTGTCACTATTTCCATATGACGGCGAACGGGCGCGCCGCTGCAATGGTACTCATCATCACCGGCAACGTCGGCAAGTTTGGTACCGGTCAGCATACCTGGGCCGGTAACTACAAAGCGGGAGCATGGACGGCGACGCCATGGTCGGGTGCCGGATTATCCGTGCACACGGGCGAGGATCCCTTCAATATTACGTTAGATCCGAATGCTCATGGAAAAGAAATTAAGACCAAGTCTTATTATTATGGCGAAGAAGTCGGTTATTGGAACCATGGGGACACCGCGTTGATCGTCAATACGCCAAAGTATGGACGTAAGGTATTCACCGGCAAGACCCATATGCCGACACCGAGCAAGTTCCGTTGGGTGGTCAATGTCAACGTGCTGAATAATGCCAAACACCATTACGACATGGTGCGTAACGTCGATCCGAATATCGAATGCCTCATCACGCAGGACATCGAAATGACGTCCGACGTCAATCACAACGATATCGCCTTTGCCTGTAATTCCTGGATGGAGTTCACCTATCCAGAAATGACGATTACCGTCTCCAATCCATGGGTTCAAATTTGGAAGGGCGGCATCAGGCCGTTGTATGATACTCGTAACGATTTAGATACCTTTGCAGGCGTAGCCGCCAAGCTGTCAGACATGACCGGCGACAAGCGCATGCGGGACTACTTCGCCATGGTCTACGCGAACCGAGTTGACGTCTATGCTCAGCGCATGCTGGATGCATCGAGCACATTCTATGGGTATTCAGCCGACGTCATGCTGAAGTCGGAAAAAGGCTGGATGGTCATGGTCCGCACGTATCCGCGGCATCCTTTCTGGGAAGAGACGAACGAGTCGAAGCCGATGTGGACCCGTAGCGGACGATACGAGAACTACCGTGTCGAACCCGAGGCCATCGAGTACGGAGAAAACTTTATCTCCCATCGAGAAGGTCCGGAGGCCACACCGTATCTCCCGAACGCCATCTTCACGACGAACCCGTATGTTCGGCCTGACGACTATGGCATTCCAATTACGGCGCAACACCACGATGACAAAACGGTCCGAAATATCAAGTTGTCGTGGCATGAAATCATGCGTCATTCGAATCCTCTGTGGGAGAAGGGGTATCAGTTCTACTGCGTCACCCCAAAAACTCGCCACCGAGTTCACAGTCAGTGGTCAGTGAACGATTGGGTACAGATCTACGAGTCCAACTTCGGCGATCCCTATCGTATGGATAAACGGACGCCAGGGGTCGGCGAACACCAGATTCATATCAACCCTCAAGCGGCCAAAGACCGTGGGATCAACGACGGCGACTATGTGTATGTCGATGGGAACCCGGTGGACCGCCCCTACCGCGGATGGAAGCCGAGTGATCCTTACTACAAGGTCGCGCGGTTGATGATTCGCGCCAAGTACAACCCAGCCTATCCGTACCATGTGACGATGGCCAAGCATGCGCCCTATGTCTCAACCGCAAAGTCCGTCAAGGGCCATGAAACAAGACCGGATGGTCGGGCTATCGCGATCGATACCGGATATCAATCTAATTTCCGGTACGGTGCCCAACAGTCGTTTACCAGGAATTGGTTGATGCCCATGCACCAGACCGATTCGCTGCCTGGCAAACACGCGATTGCCTGGAAATTCAAATGGGGGTATCAAGTCGATCACCATGCGATCAACACGGTGCCGAAGGAATGTCTCATCCGCATCACTAAGGCCGAAGACGGTGGCATCGGCGCCCGTGGTCCGTGGGAGCCAGTTCGGACCGGGTTCACGCCGGGTCAAGAGAACGAGTTCATGATCAAATGGCTTAAGGGCGAACATATTAAAATTAAGGTGTAAACCAGGACACACGATAGAGCGTGTGAGGCTCGACCGTGATTGTACAGGGCCTCATGCGGGGAACGTCGAACATAGAACGGAGGACGTAATGCCTGAAGTCTATAATTGGCAGCTTGGACGTAAGATGTTGTATCCATACGAGGAACGGCATCCGAAGTGGCAGTTTGCCTTTGTCTTCAATATCAATCGGTGTTTGGCCTGTCAGACATGCAGCATGGCCGATAAGTCGACCTGGCTCTTCTCGAAAGGCCAGGAATATATGTGGTGGAACAACGTGGAAACCAAGCCGTATGGGGGGTATCCACAGTTCTATGACGTGAAAATCACGCAGCTGATTGAACAGGTCAATCCGGGCGGCCAAGTCTGGAACGTCCGCGTGGGGCGGAAACATCATGCCCCCTACGGCGTCTTTGAAGGGATGACCATTTTCGATGCGGGAGCTAAAGTGGGCCAGGCCGCCATTGGCTATATTCCAACGGATCAGGAATGGCGCTTCGTCAATATCTATGAAGACACCGCCACCTCGATGCGTGCCCTAGTTGAAGGCATCGACAAGACCGGCTTCTCACGGGATGAACCCTGGAAAATGACCGGGAGCAGCCTTCCTGAACACGAGACCTTCTTCTTCTATCTCCAGCGTATTTGTAATCACTGCACCTATCCAGGCTGCTTGGCGGCCTGCCCTCGGAAGGCGATTTACAAGAGGCCGGAGGATGGCATCGTCCTCATCGATCAGAACCGGTGCCGGGGCTACAAAAAGTGTGTCGAGCAATGCCCCTATAAGAAGCCTATGTATCGGGGGACGACCCGCGTCAGTGAGAAGTGTATTGCTTGTTATCCGCGTATCGAAGGGAAAGACCCTCTGACCGGCGGCGAGCCGATGGAGACGCGCTGTATGGCAGCCTGTGTCGGAAAGATTCGCATGCAGAGCTTGATGCGGATCGGAGAGGATGGGCTGTGGGCGGAAGATCGGTGGCATCCGCTGTACTATGCGATTCGCGTGGAGCAAGTCGCCTTGCCGCTATATCCGCAATGGGGC
>Ga0209824_10000063_pt1 | contig 76981 bp, 85 predicted proteins | sample VDWuncwatermetaG_FD_184124 | JGI IMG/M metagenome (GOLD analysis project Ga0209824, IMG submission 184124) | Wastewater microbial communities from Netherlands to study Microbial Dark Matter (Phase II) - VDW unchlorinated drinking water (SPAdes)... ... | reverse complement strand
CGGCCGCAACTGTCCCCGCTGTTGACCAGGTCGTGTCTCCGCTGCTGTCGGTAGCTGTCAGAACGTAGGTACTCTGCGGAGATCCTCCTTTTATGCGCATGATGCCTTCCACATCCAGCAACTGGGCTGGCGTCCATGTTCCTATTCCCACATTCCCGTTGGTCACCACAAAGGCCGCTTGGCCCGCAAAAGTCCCAATACCCACATTGCCCCCTAAAATGGTCAATGCCTGATTGGGTGAAGTCGACGTGCCGATGCCCACGTTACCGTTGGAGTCTGTCCGGTCTTTCCCAACACCTGAAGAATTTTGAATGGTGAACCCGCTGCTGCCGTCACTGGAATCCAGTTGAACTGAAACATCCGTGGCCCGCGCCATTGAGGAAAAAATAAAGAAAATTAAATAAATAACAGGAAGGAAAAAATAACGTTTAAGGTCAGAAAAATTCATCACTTTCACGATAATGGGCATGATTATAGCAAACATTTACTGTTTGACAATCATTATTGAACGATACTTTAAAATAATCTTTCCAAAATTTCTTAAGTTTTAATTGAGTCTTATGCCTTTACGCAAAACTTCACTTTCCAGAGGGATACCTGGATCTAAACGAAATTTACAATGTCCAATCACATCAAAATTTAACTTTGGATGGAATTCATATAACTTTTTATAGAGATACCCCCCGGCTTCCACCCAATTCTTGAATCCAGCCAAACTTACTAAAAGGTCAACATCACTGTCTGGTCCTTGCTTACCTTGCGCGAAAGAACCAAAAAGATACGCCACCCGTACCTTGGCGCCGTCTTTTTTAAAAAAATCCAAATAACGAAGCGCTTCCCGTTTGGCCTGCCTCAAGGTTGGTTTTCGATAACCCATGATAAAAACTCCTTCGTATTAAATCGTGGATCCGCGGCGCGTCCTGTCGTGTTTTTTTGCACGGCCACAGATTTTAAAATTTTCTCGATAACTAAATGACAAAAAGGAGGACTTGCAAGGTGCCAGCGCTTGCTTAGGATTTGATTAGAGAGATTCCGAAACGAACGGTTTGAAAAATCAAAAATATTTATTGATCGCATAAATAACATTAAGTTATTGATTTTAAATAACATTGCCGGTGGTCAGATCTAACCCCACCAGCGATTTTACAGGGATATGTTCCTCATTCTCCAAAATATATTTTTTCTACTTTTCCTGAGCCAGTTTCTGAAAAAAAACCACCTTATCACTCTGCTGTTTTGCTACGAAAGCATCAAAGGTATTCTGTTCATCGGAGGTAAGTGCAGGCGGGCTTGGCTCTGAAAACGTATGACCAGCGCTTTGTGCGTCCTTTTGCGCCATCAACCACCTTCCTTGGCTGTCTTGCTTGGCGATAAGGACCGGGTTGGCTTTTATAAAAGCCGCTCTCTCGTCGGCTTGCTGCTGGAAAAAAGCTATCGATTGCGCGTCGTACTTCGGATCGGCAGCGAAGGACGCTTGAGGCAGGAAAACCAACATGAAAATTAATCCTGGAAGAATGTTTTTCATATTAAATTCATTTTAACATACCATATAAGCAATACAATATTTATATCAAAATTTTTATCTATTCTACTGCCGGATTGTCCAGAAATCATCGGCCAAGGTTTCGAAGTAGGCATACGGCATCGTGAAATAACCCGCCTGCCCCCACTGAGGACCCCAGGAATTACGCACAATAAAACGCTTTTGCTTTTGATCATACCCCGCGGCCATGACCGCGTGCCCTCCTAAAGCTCTTTCGGATTTTTTGGGCATGGGCACAAGGCCGGTTTGGGCCACCTTCAAACTTTCGAAACTTTCATAAACGGTAAAACCAAACACGAATGGAAAACCTTCGGCCAAACAATTGAGCATTTCACTGAGTGTTTGAAGGCGATGGTAGGAAACAATACGATGCTTGAGGCCTTCTTTATAACAAGCGGCGACAGGCTTGCGGGTAAATTTGGATATATCATAGGGCCAGCTTGATTCGGGGCAGACACCGTATTTAGCCAACACCTTTATACCATCGCGGATCATTGCCCCGGAGTCAAAACCAACCGTCCCCTCGACGGCGCGTTCATTATAATAAATAAAAAGCCGGCTGACGTCCTTATAGATTTGACCGCTGACTTTTTCCAAAAACTGCAAATTGCCGGCCAGGGCATTGGCAGTGCAGCTGCCTAACCGGCCCTGATTTTCTATTGACGAACATTCACTTCTTAAATCTACTTTGAGAGGCAATTTGACTTTGGGGGCGATGGCGCTATACAAATAGTCTCTGTGGTCCGGCCTGTCCGGGATCCAACCATAAGACGAAAAATGCTTCATGGATTACCCACCTTTCTGGATTCCCGCTTTCGCGGGAATGACAACTTTTAATTTCATCCAGTGCCCTCTTGTGATGGAACAACGCTTCCGGAAACCTGAACTTCGGGATTATTGACCGGATCTGATGAAATTCCATTACCGCCGGCATTACAAGTTGACGCGGAATCATTAAGACAATTTTGGATGGTAATAGAAAACCCGATTGTTGGATTAGTTGAGGGACTATAGTAAGGGCCGATCAAGCCGTTGACCGGATTAGTAACGTTATATGCCGTTCCTAAGAAAGAACCGGTACCACTACAATTGGCAGTAAGAGCTCCCCGATTATTCGTACTGGGATTAAGAGTATACGGCATGGTACAAGACCAAATTTGCTTATAAGTACCATCGCCGGAAGTATTATCCCACTCATAACATGCCCAGATGTCTCCCCCCGGGGCACCCGTAGGATTTTGATGCATGCAAAAATTTTCATTAGCTCCAGACGACCAGATGACAATACCTTGATCAAGTACGGATGGGTTGCCCACATTAGTTCCGCTGCCGACGGCCAAAGAAGCATCATTCAAAATATGATTCAAGGCGGTCTGTGTTTCTGATCTAACTAAATACCGCTGGCCATAATCCTGATTATTATTATTAAGCACAACATTAATAGCGAATATGCCCAATACGACGACACTAACAAGCGTTAATGAAACAATCAACTCAATCAAGGTAAAGGCAGTTTTAGTTGGAATAACGGTGTTCATGAGGCATCCTACCAGTTTATATTCAAATCAACCCTGCGGGCAGTATCAGCGCCGCACGGAGAACTGCCATCCGCGCAAGCGGCCGTATAGGTCACGACATTGCCGTTGGCTGTACTCAAAGCTGTCGAAGGCCAGCTTAGGCCGACCGTTGCCAAAGTTGCTGCACTTATTTGATGCTGTCCCACCGATAAAGCAAAATCCGGACAAGGGTTTTGATTTACCGAACAAGCGTAGAAATTCGCCAGCGCCTGCTGGGTCACTTGAGAACGTAAAGCCTCAAGCACCTGCTTACCAAAAAGAGCCGCGGACAAGGCATTTTCCTTATTAGACACCGGCGTGCGCACAGCATTCAAAGTGGCGAAAATCCCCCCGATGGAAATAATAAAAATGATAGATGCCAATAATACTTCCAATAATGAAAAGGCTGTATTATTTAAATTTTTCATCCGCATACGCCTGAAGTAGGACACCCATTATTCAATGTACAACATTGTGGATTTAGGTATACGCAGCTTGGGGAAGTACAAGGAATCGCCTGACCCAAATACAATGTAATATAAGGAAATCCTGTAGAATTAAGTCTTTTTGCCTGACAGTTATTGGTAAGGGCACCACTATAGCACCAATATTTATACGTACCATCATCCTGAATATTCAAAGATAGCTTAGAATTAATTCCAGTCACGTCATTTGCGCTTGAAGGAGAAAAATAATAACTGCCATAATTATTATAATAATTTTGCTCCGCGCTATAAATGGCCAATAAATTATTCCAGGCATTTGCCGCCCGTGCCTGTTCGGTGGGTTTAGTATAATTTGGTAAAAAAAAGGCAGCGGCAACGCCTGCAATAATTAAAACAACTATGATCTCCATTAATGTCATGCCTTTTCTGCTGGACATCACAAACACCCCCTACTTAATTTTATAACATACAAAGCAAGACAGGTCAAATAAGGGGCTATTTATTAAGATGGGCAATAGGCGGAGTTAGGAGCAATGGTGCAGCTTACACTAGCCCCCCATGCAGTTGCTGTTAAAGTCAGCGTGTCTGTGCCATCGGTCGCAGTACAACTGTATAAAGAACCAGCAGCTATACAACTATAACTAAAATGATCCGATATACTCAAATACAAATAAGAATTGATATGGGCCGTAGAATCTCCGCAATTAGTCAGGCAATAAGAACCGTGATCTTCAAAATATTTTTGCTGTGCGGCAGAAATAGCTAATAAATTATTTTTGGCCTGCTGCGCCTTTGCCTGCTCCATGGAAGCAATTAAAGGGGGGATAATACCGGCAGCAACAATCCCTACAATAACTAAAACGACTATTATCTCTACTAAGCTAAATCCTTGCTTGGCTGCCATCAAACTGCCTCTTTGTAAATACTAACAGGCGCCCAAAAGTTTACCCGCTCCAACACAAGTTATAGCCCCCAAATTAGGCCAAGCAGCCGCGGCACGTGTTACAGTTATGGTATCTCCGGCAGCAAGAGCTGCTTGCCCTGATGCAACAACGCTATAACCTGTATCAGTAGCGCTCGCAGGGGCTGTAAGAGCATAAGTAAAATTAGCTGATGCTGTTGGGTTTCCCAAAAGAGCGGCAGTACAATCAGTACTATCTGCAACACCAGCGCTTTTTACAATGCAGGCTTCAACAGTCGGTCTATAAGTACCTATGATACCTAAGGCTTCCTGCGCTCTACTTTGAGTAACGTTGCTAAAGAGATTGGGTAAAGCAATAGCTGCCAAAATACCGACTATGATCAAAACGACGATAACTTCTATGAGGGTAAAACCGCTGTTTATTCTATTGAACTTTTTCATGATATTCCCAAAAAAAAAGGGACACTTTAAAGTGTCCCCTTTTTGTAAATACTAACAGGCACCCAAAAGTTTACCCGCTCCAGTACAAGTTACAGCCCCAAAAGCAGGCCAAGCAGCCGCGGCACGTGTTATAGTTATGGTATCTCCGGCAGCAAGAGCTGCTTGCCCTGACGCAACAATGCTATAACCTGTATCAGTAGCGCTCGCAGGGGCTGTAACAGCATAAGTAAAATTAGCTGATGTTGTTGGGTTTCCCAAAAGAGCGGCAGTACAACTAGTACTATCTGCAACACCAGCACTTTTTACAATGCAGGCTTCAATAGTCGGTCTATAAGTACTTATGCTGCTTAACGCTTCTTCCGCTCTACTTTTAGCAACGTTGCTAAAGAGATTGGGTAAAGCAATAGCTGCCAAAATACCGACTATGATCAAAACGACGATGATTTCTATCAGTGTAAAGCCACTCTTGTTATTCAGCGTTTTCATCATATTCTCCTTTTTCATATTTACTTATAATTTATATTATAACTTCAACCCTCACATTAAGTATAGCATACCTGGGGGCGGGGTCAAATGCTTAGAAGAAAACTTTTTAACTTGAATGGTAGCCCTGGCCAAGTTTGAATAACGGGAGAAAGATTGATACGACTATGGTGCCTATCATGATAGCCATAAAAACAAGCATAAAAGGCTCTATTAAGACACCAAAGCGTTTCATAAAAGCTTCAACATTCGCCTGATAAAACTCGGCCACATGTTTAAGCATCTTGCCAAGCTCTCCGGTCTCTTCCCCGACCTTGATCATCTGGACCGCCATCATAGGAAAAAATTCCAACTCCATCAGGGAATCTGCCATGCTCTTACCTTCGCGCACCCCTTCACGCACCTGGGCCACCACCAAACCGCAAGTTTTATTATCAACCATCTTTTCCGTAATTTCCAAGGCATATAAAATCGGCACCCCGCTTTCAGTTAAAATTGCCATCTGGGCCGCAAAACGCTCGATGACAATCAACTTGGTAATATCACCAATGACCGGCAAGCCATAGATTATTTTCTCAAATTGCAAGACACCCATGGGAGTTGAAAAATAAGATTTTAAAATAAAAAATAAACCAAACCCCCCGCCGATAATATATAAAAAATAATGCTTGATAAAACCAAAAGTGCCCAAAAGACACCTGGTCATCAGCGGCAATTGGGCATGCATGGCATGAAAAATGTCTTCGAATCTTGGGGCCACCACCAAGGCAAAAAATAACACCGCCCCGATACACGCCACAAAAAGGACTAAAGGATAAACCATGGCCGAAACAACGGCTGATTGAAACGCCACTTCCTGCTCCACATGCTTGGCTAATTTGTTGAGCACCAAAGGCATTGTACCCGAGGCTTCTCCTACCTCAGCCAAACTGACCCAAAACTGGTTAAAAATTTTAGGATGCTTACTCAGCGCGGCGCTCAAGGAAGAACCTTGTTCAATATCATTATGGATTTTAGTGACCACCATAAACAGCTCTCTGCTCTGGATTTGAGACATAATAACGTCAAAACTGCGCAGCATGGTTACTCCTGCCTCCAGCATGGTCGCCAATTGACGGGATAAAACAAGAAGATCTTCTATTTTAAACTTATCATGATGAAACTTGGAATCCGTCTCTTTTTTTTTATTGCTCTTAAAGGCAGTCTTTTCCATAACCGGACGGATATTAACAACAAAATAGCCTTCACTTTGCAGTTTTTCAACCAAGGCATCTTCGTTGATGGCTTGAATAGTGTCCGTTTTTGTCTTGCCTTCGCTGTCTTTTACTCTATAAAAGTAACCTGGCATATTTTAAGTGGTAAATTCTATGCGGTTGTCACCGCCAAAATTTCGTCAACACCGGTGATACCATTCTCTACTTTTTTTATACCCGACTCAAAAAGTGTATCCATTTCATTACGCCTTGCCGCGTCCCTGATCTCAGTATAACTGGCAGAACGGGAAATTAAATTTCGGATTTCATCATTAATACCCATCACCTCCGAAATAACGGTACGTCCTTTATAACCGGTGTGATTGCATTCATCACAGCCTTTAGCGCGGTAAATCAAATCGCTTTTGATCTTGTAGCTTCCAACCATCAAGCCGTTAGCTTCGTATGGTTCTTTGCATTTAGGGCAAAGCTTACGGGCCAAGCGCTGGGCCACTATCATGATCAGGGACGGTGTCAGCAAATAATGCGGGACACCGATATCCATTAAGCGCGTCACCGCCGAGGGGGCGTCATTGGTATGCAAGGTGGATAAAACCAAATGCCCTGTCAGGGCCGCGCGTAAACAAATTTGAGCGGTTTCCAAATCACGGACTTCGCCCACCATGATAATATCCGGGTCTTGACGTAAAAAAGCACGCAGGGCTGAAGCAAAGGTAAGCCCGATATCAGAACGAACATCCACCTGATTGATCCCATCCAGCTTGAGTTCCACCGGGTCTTCGCAGGTTATAATGTTTAAACTGGGATCAAAGACTTCATTCAAACAAGAATACAAAGTCGTTGATTTACCGCTTCCCGTCGGGCCCGTAACAAAGAACAAACCGTAAGAACTATTCAAGGCCTTGCGTATGGCCTCCAGCTGTCTGGGCTCATATCCCAGATTGATAAGTTCAAGCTTCACAGCCCCCTTATCCAAAAGACGCATAACAACTTTTTCTCCATGCACCGTAGGTATCGTGGAAACACGCATATCCACCACCCGGTCTTCCAGCTTGGCGGAAATGGACCCGTCCTGAGGCAGACGTTTTTCCGCGATATCCATTTTGGACAAAATCTTGATGCGCGAAACAATAGGCAGGTGCAAATGTGCCGCCGGAGGGGGTATTTGATACAAAACCCCGTCGATGCGGTAACGGATTTCCAATCTATCTTTAAAAGGCTCGATATGGATATCACTGGCCCTTTCATCAATGGCTTGACGAATGACTAAATCAACAAGCTTCACGACAGGGGCTTCCCCTGCCTTGGCAATTAAACGATCAATGCTCAACTCTGAATCGGCGAGGGTCCCTTTTTCTTCCACCTTACCGGTGCTCTCTCCCTCCGTATAGCTTTTCTGAAGAGCTTGGTCCAAAATAGACCCCCCCTCCTTTTCTCCCGCTTCCCTGCCGATTACATAAAATTCATCAATGGCCTTGGAGAGATCTGTCTTGGTGGCAATAATCAAATTCAAATCGCATCCCGTCAGGATCTTTAAATTATCCAAAACAAAAAAATCCAGAGGATCAAATATAGCGCAGGTCAAAGAATTCAAATTTTTAGTTAAAGGCAGGACTAAATTCTTTTTAGCAAATTCATAATTCACTAATTTTTCCAGATTCTGCTCTTGTTTCGGTTTAAGCAGGCCGGAGGTGTGGGAGGCGAAAGGAATTGATAACTGGGAGGCTAAGGTAACGGTAAAATCTTCTTCTTTGATCGTGCCCATTTGAATCAAAATTTCACCAAGGCGGCTTCCTTTTTGCTGCTTCTGCATATTAATAGCCTCTTGCAGCTGACTATCAGTAAGCAGTCCCTGTTTGATTAAAATTTCACCGATCCGGATACGGGCCATGAATCACATACCCTCTTTTATTTTTTTATTTCGTAAGTATTTAAACTGCTGCTGATCTCTTGGGCACGATTTGAGGCATCTTGTATATCCAGAGCCTCCTGAGGTGAGATTGACGAGTTATCTCCTTTAAGGACCGATTGATTAGTGTCGTCAATAATATGCGGGGTAAGAAAAATAAGCAGCTCACGTTCAGTTTTTGTTGTGCTCTTAGAACGAAACGCGGCCCCAATAAAAGGTAAGTCTCCCAAAAAGGGAAGCTTTGTAACGGTCTTATCATTCTCGGTAGTCATTAATCCGCCAATCACCATGCTCTGGCCGTCTTTAAGCTTCAACTTAGAATCAGAACCGCGGGTCTCGGGATCATAAATTGATCCGCCGATACTGGCAGGCGGCTGAACCTTAGATAAAATGAGATCAACATCCCTGGGAGAAACAGCCATGGTAACTTCACGTGTCAATAAATTGGCCTGAGGCGTGACTTTTAAGATCACGCCAGTTGTGTAACGATCTACAGTATAGCTCTGCGTCGAACCTGCTGTTCCTGTCGATGTGCTGGATGGCAGCACATCGACGGCTTGATTAGTGGATATTTGAATCTGAGCGGTCTCGTTATTTAAAGTCAATATCCTTGGACGCGCCAGAGTGCGGGTATCGGTGTTAGTGGTTAAAAAATTCAACGTTGCTGTCAAAGAACTGATCGATCCAGGAGTATATGGACCAGAGCCGGAAGTGGAACTAGAAGAGGAACTAGAAGCGGGGATAGTAGCTTGACTCCTGGTAAATGGCCAAGTCGTAGCCTTTGATGCTCCTTTAAAACTCAAAAGAGTTGCGCCATACGTAATCCCCAGCTGGTCCGCTGTACTTTTGGAAACATCCAGCATTTCCACCTCAATAAGGATCTGCGGTATAGGCACATCCAGCTTGGCGATGGAGCTTTCGATAATATCAAACTGACCTGGCTTGTCAGTAATGATCAAGCTATTGGTACGAATATCTTCAACCACCTTACCATCAGGGGAAAGAGAATTCTTGATCACAGCTTCCAAACCGCCCGAAGCAGAACTCCCTGCTGTCGAAGAAGAACTCCCTCCTGCCGAAGAAGAACTCCCTCCATTCACTGGACCCGAAGCGGAAATAGTAGAATTTAATGGTGATGAGTAAACTGTGGCATATTTAAGCTGATAAACTTTTGTAATCAATTTTTTTGCCGTTGTTTCCTTTTTCTTGACGACAAAAACATTACTGTCATGCTGCATTTCATAAGTCAAATCATTGGCATCCAACACCATTTGCAAAGCTTGATTTAACGGAATTTTATTAAGATAAAGAGTCAATTGTCTGTCTGCTACATCCTGGGCCGCTATAAAACTCAAACCCGATTGCTGAGAAATAATTTTTAATACATTTACCAGGGAAACGCCTTTAACATCAATAAAAATGCTTTTTGAAGCAGCAAAATCAGGATCAATGAAACGGGCCTCCATATCCTCGGACCAACTTCGAGCCCCACTCAAAAAAAACACTGTTGTCCAAAGACATACTGTCAGAACAGATTTAAACATAGTTTTACCTATACATTAACGAATAAACAAAGACTAATCAACCTTTAAAAAAAATTTTTTGCCCTTAAAAAGCAATTCAACACCCTGCTTAGTCACTGAAACAACCCGGGCACCCTCCATGGTCCCAAACAAAGGCACCACTTGGTCATTAATAATCGCCTGATGTATATCTTCACCCACCATAACACCTTGTAACTTTAAATCAGGAAGCTTAACCTCCGGCTCTGCAACCGATTTGGACTCGGGCATCGGCAAAACTATGGCCTTCGGCTCCTCGTGATAAGTTGGCTTTGGGTTATTCATCATAACCATCGGCTTCGGCAAACCATCCTCAAAGGGATTTTTGGCATTATCCAATTCATTTTTAAATTCCTGATCACCCCCGAGTGATTCTGAAGCCTTAAGTAAATAAGGGCCCGCCAAGAAAAATATCATCAAAAAAAATAATTTTATCATGGATGAATAAGCACAGCGCTGATTTTTATTGAAAAGGTGATTTTTCCATTCTCCGCTTCGTGCCCGGACCATAAATCAACACTTAAAGGAAAATTGGACTTTTCTATCTTTCTTAAAAAAAGTATCGCATCTTTAAAATTATCAGACACCGCATCAAAACTAACATTGATGACATCATATAAACCCATGTCCTTGCTCTCAGCAGGCGAAAGAGAAGTAATGGTAACATGGTGTAATTTCGCGTAATTCGAAATCAGCGTAATTAATTCAAATTCATTAAGTTTATTGGGCAGGGAGGATTTAAAATTATTAAGATCCCCCTTGGCCGCATCACGGGCCTTGAGAACTTCAAGCTTCTCTTCTGCTTGAGACATCCGGGCACGTAAACCCTGGTCCTTGATACGGTGATCGTTAAACATCAACCCCGCCATCAATAATGACGCTATAATCAAGACAAGCTTAATTAAAGAATTCTGATGTTCACTTAGGGTCCTGATGAGCTGGGCGGCATCAAGATCCTTAATGCCGCTCAATAGTGAATTTAATTTATCAAGATTTAGCATAAATTTTATGGATTCCCGCTTTCGCGGGAATGACAAATTTTAATTAGGAACAATGGATATTAAACCCCGTAACTTGCCTGCTATTAAAATCTTCACGATTTAAAGAAACCAAATTCACTCTTTTAACAAACCGGGACAATTCTTTATCATTCTTGAAATCTAAAAATATCTGATTAACAACTGCTATTTGCTCATTGGGATCTTCCCTAAAAACATCCCCCTTCATATCAATGGTCACACGCGCATCATTAGAACCACTCTGGTCATAACTTACACTCAATTCTTTAAGCAACGCGCCCTGGGGCAGATGAGATGCTACTTTAAGCAAAATTAAAACCACATCACTTTTCGTTCTAATATTTTTATACGCGGTAAGCTTGTCAGTATTGTCTTTCAATTCGTCTCGTATACTGCCCACCGGCACATTCAAAAAAGCCCTCTGCTTAGAAAACAATTGATCATATTGTTGTTGGGCAACTTTTAATTGCGCCTGAAAAAGAATATACACACCGGCCAAAGAAATCACACAAATCAAAAATACAAATATAATTTTTTTATACGACTTCAGAAGTTCAATTAAACCGCCTTTAAATTTAAACGGGGGAGTTTCATTCTCAAGAAAATTAAATCCCGAGAGTGATTCCATGGGCGGCTCAATGCAGGCCCCCATGGCATAAATGGTATCCATATCATTGCTTTGACCAACAGCCCCCATAGTTACAACGGGAGAAATTTTTCTTAACTTCAATTTTAATTCTGTCTCTAAGGCATTGAACAAATCCTGGCCCACCGTCTCAGCTGAAACCAACATCTGCGTTATCCGGTCCCCGATGAATTGCCTTGTGTAAAAATCAATAGAATTTTCCACCTCGTTGACAATCTTTAAATTCAAAATTCCGGTGAGATCTTTGGTTTCTTCTGACGGGGAATGGGAACTAATGGAAAACTCGCGGACAAACTGCGGTATTCCCTGATTGATAAAACAAATATGCCCTAAATTTTTATCCAAAATTAAAAAAGCGAGATGGTCTGTAAGGCTGATCTCTTGCTTGAACAATAAAACCTTGGTTAAACTCACCATGCACGGCTCCCCATAAGAAACTACGAGCCCGACCTGCTTGAAAATACGTTCATACCGGGCCAAGGACTCTTTGCGCACGGCAAAAAAGATGATCTGCAAACGTTCGATTTTATTTTCCTTAAAAGGGATCTTATAAAAAACAAAAGTAATGTCCTGAATATCAATGGGTAAATATTTCCTGGCTTCGAATTTGATTGCATTATGAATATCCTCCTGCTTAACAAAAGGGATAACAAAAGAACGTAAAATAATCTCTTTCATGGGCAGAGAAACATAAAAAGGACCGCCCGTAATCTGGTTATCCTGTATCATTTTTTGAAAAATCGCGGTTATTTGAATCTCTTCGGTAAAATTGGAACTAAATGGTGATGAAGTATTGGTTTTTGGACCCAATGGTGAAGAAACTGCCTGAAGGGGAGAATTTTTTTCAAACTTAACAAGCGTTAGCTTTTCTTCACCCCAAAAAAAACCTATTCTTTTTGAAGAAGCCATGAATTTTCTGATTCTCACGGGATAAATTATTTAAAGTACTCTTTTTATTAGACAACACAGGGCGAGCTTTGTCAACGCGTTTCAAGAAAAATGTCGAAGTCGAAGCAAATATTCCCTATTGCTTCGTTTGGCGGTAACAGTGGGAAACACAGGAACAAGACCAGGGTAAAAAATTACTGGAAGGTGTCGTAATTAGCAACAACACTATAACCGGGGACACTATTAATTACGGTTGAATTTAACGTTACCTGATAATTTCTTCCTTGTATCACAGTGCTGATACCAACATTCTGCATACTCCCCAAATTCCCCGAAGAATACGCGGCAGAATACGCGTTCCAAAATATTCCTTTAGCCAACTGTTCAGAAACGATTTGATCAACCTGCTGTTGCGCGTAATTAGTCTCATTCATGCTTTGGGTCAATATGCCGACACTAAAAATCATGATGATTATAGCCGTCATCAAGACAATAAAAAGGACTATACCGGATTCATTATTAAGCTTTTTGAGCTGAGAAAACATCTTGATAACTCCTGCAACGTGGGCAATGCCCGGGCACTCTTTTTAAATAATCAAAATACAGATAACCGCAAAATCCACACTGCCGGAAAAATTCGCGATCGCTCAGAACCTCTGTGCGGCCTCCACTTAAAGTATAGAACACCCAGGGAACAATCACAATCCCTAAACTTAAAGTTATCCCAAGAGCTACAATGACATTAAAATCCCAAATGATCATGTCCGACCCCTCATAAATTAGTAAGCGGTTTTGATGGCCCCCTAAGCATAATCCAATGATTGAAATAAGATGCTTCAAAGTGATCTAAAACAAAGCCAAGGGGGTCTCCCTCTGTCCCACTGCCGGTATCCCCGGCAGGAAGCGCGCCCTCATAAATAAATGTCGCGGGAGGCCTTGGGAAAGGAGCGGAAAAGCCCACCCAAACAACACTTAGTACACCCAGATGAACTAAGAAAACACCTGAAAAAATTTTAAAGAATCGTGCTGACATTGACACTCACTCCTGAAATCCCGCGGCATAAATCGAGAATAGCCGTCACACGCCCCATAGAAGCTTTGGCGTCCGCTTTGATCATCAAAGCTTCCTTAGAAAAGTCCCCCCGGGCTAAAAAACGCCTGAGTTCATTTAAAGTAACCACACGACCGTCAATATAAATAACATTCTCGCTGGTGACCGTGATCACCACTCCCCCGCCCGATGCATTGGCCCCGTCTTTAAATGAAGGAAACTCCATCTGCACCCCTGAAGGCCTGGCAAAAATCGTCGTGGACATAATTAATATCACGACCATCAAAATAAAATTAATAAAACCAACCGCCAATAACGGATGGAAGATATTTCTCTTAATTTCAAAGCGTTCAAGACTCATGGCTCAAGAGGACCTCCACAACCTCACTAATGGTTTGCTCGAAAGAAACAATCACCTCATTGACCCTGCCGGCGGTGAAACTATAAATGGCAAAACTGACAATTCCCACCGATAATCCCGCCGAGGTTGTCAGTAAGGCCTGCCAAATCCCCGAGGACATATCCCCCAGACTCAAAGGATTAAGGGCATTGGAACGCATTTGCGCGGCGTGAAACACCACGCACAAGCTCGTCGTGGTCCCCAATAATCCCAACAAAGGGGCCGCGTTAACAATAAAAGCCAACAAATCTAAACGTTGCTTTAAAACGTGGATTTCAAAACCCGCGGCTTGCTCCATTGAGGCTTTTATCAAATCAACCGGGGACCCGAATTTCATAAGCCCGGCTTTACAAATATTGCCCAACCCGAAAATATTTTCTTCACAGACGCTAAGCGCGTCTTCCATGCGGTTGGCCCGCACGGCTTTAAAAAAAACAGGTTTAAATTTCTTTATGTTCTTCTCAAGGGCGCTCAAAAATAAAAATTTTTCAATGCCCACCGTGATGGCCAGCAGGGAAAGCAAAAATATCGGCCACATCATGGGGCCGCCCTTCAACAATATCCCCCATGCATTGATAAAAGAAACTGTCATAATCTCCTCATCTTTCCAGCGTTATTTTTGATCCAGTCTAACCTTTCCTGGGCAAAAGCGGCTTCAGGAGTATTTAACTGGATGATTTTTTGATAAGTAACACGGGCACCTTCCCAGTCTTCGCCTTCTTCATAAATTTTAGCGACCCGCAAATAAGCTTTCACGACCCATGCCTGTTCATTAGGATACAAATCCGGTATTTTTAAATATTCCGCGATCGCATCCTCGGTGCGGCTCATTAATTCCAGCGTATCCGCCAAATTAAATTGTACCTGGGCGCGGTCAATCTGGCCCTGCTTGGCTGCAAGGGCATTGTGATACACCTCTATTTCCTTTTCATAATCCTGCGTGCCGCGGTAGAGCTGGCCTAATTTTAAATAGGCCTCACCGGCATAATCCGGTGAGGCGGCAATAATACTTTCATAGGCCGCGATGGCCCTGCGGGGGTCAAGATCTTTTGACATAATCCCGGCGATGGCAAGCCTTGTCTTCCCTTGAAGAAACTTGTCAACAGCTGAAATCGATTGATACTGCTCTAAGGCATCATCGGAATGTCCCTGGATTTCATAAGCCTGGCCTAATTCATAATGGATTTGGTCATTCCGCGGTGAACCGGGAAATTCGTCAATGATCGATTTATAATATTCAATGGCAGAATCCGCATCGGCATTCTTCAGATAATATTGGGCCAGCCACAAAAGGGCTTCAAATCCCGCATCGGTTTTAGGGTATTTATAAACAATCAACTTAAACCTTTGAACAGCTAGGACACCCTGCCCCAATTCAAATTGGCACTTGGCGATGCCGATATCGGCATTTTTGGCAATATCGATATCATTGGGATAAAGCCTCAAAATTTTCTGAAAAACTTTCAAAGCCTCTTCCGGCTCCTTCAAATTTAAATGGGACAACGCCAGAATGTAATTAGCCTCGGGGGTAAATTCACTGGGGGTGTTCAAGTTTTTAAGATAACGTCCCATCGTTTGAGCGCTCTTTTGCCAATCCCCTTGCTTAAAACTGATAACACCCATGTAATAATCAATATCCTCCAGATATTTACTATTGGCAAAGCCGTCCCGCAAACTTTTAAAATTCCCTAGCGCGGTATCAATCTTTTCCGACTTCAAAAAAGCAATAGCTTGACGATAAAGGACATAATCCATCATATCATTGTTGGGATACATTTTCTTGACCCTTTCGTAAAGTCGCGCGGCGTCATCCCATTGATTGCTTTCCTGATAAACATCAGCCATTTGAATCAACGCATCTTGTCGATCGTCAGTACGGCTACTTTGGTCGAAGACTTCCTGAAAATGACTGATCGCCTGCGAAAGATGCCCCAATTTCAATTCACACCATCCTAAACCAAACCTGCATTTTTTAAAGGTTTCAGGATCTTTTTGATCTAACAAACGCGAATAATCCGCGCGGGCCTCATCATATCGTTTTAAGAGATAAAAAACATTCGCCCGTCCCACATACCCCTGTGTCCAATGCGGACTCTGAGGATAACTCTTAATGAAATCTGTAAAAAGTACCAAGGCTTGGTTCAAATCCCCTTGGCTGTACGCCAGATTGGCCTGGCCTAAAACCACCTCTTGGGCGGACATACCTTTGGCTTTGCTAAAATTTTGGGCTTTCTTAAAAACGTTCTGGGCCTCGTTAAATTTACTTAATTTGATATAGTCCCATCCTTCTGCCGTATACGCTGCAAGCCTTAAGGCATCATCACAAGAAGAACCAAGTGCTTTTTGATAGAAGCCCGCCGCGGAATCGAAGGTGCCGAGATAATAGTAACTTTCAGCAATGTTGAAATTGACTTCGCACAAATGAGCGGATTTGGGATATTTGACCGCGAAGCTTTGAAAATCCCCTATCGCATCCTTTAGGCGGCCGGTATTATAATCACATTCCGCGATTTTTAAGGCGGCGTCCTCACTTAATTGATGATTAGGGAAAGATGTCGTCAGGCGTAAAAAGGTCCTCTTGGCGGAGGCGAAATCTTTCTCCTGGAAAAAAGACCAACCTAAAGAATAATAAGCCTGCGGCACATAGGTGGATCGAGGAAAATCATTGATCACCGATTGATAATCGCGTTGGGCCTCAGGCAAACGGTTTTGTTTTAAGTAGGTTTCCCCCCGCCAGAAGAGAATTTCATCCCTATTGTCCGTCCGCTGACTTAATCCTTCAAACAAGTCCAATGCTTTACCGTATTCTCCGCGCAGGAAATCACATTGCCCTAATAATAATTTGGCCGTGGGTAAATGAGGGCTTTGCGGATATTTGTCTAAAAAATCCTCCAAATACCGCGTGGCCATATCGCTGAATCCGTCATTGAAAGCCTGCTGGGCCGCGGATAAAAGATCGGTTTCTGTGCTTTGGGCCAAGCCCAAGCAGGGCGCGCATGCCAAGGCGATAAAGAGATAAAAATAAAATAAATATCGACGGATCATAGAATATCCTTACTTGCAAGCATTGTAAGAGATAAACTTGTTCTTTTCGCTCCTGGAATCGCTTTTTTAACGCCAAAGGTCTCATGCTTTGGCTAAAAGCTACAGTCGCAAAAAAAACAAGTTTATCTCTTACAACGCACGCAAAGATATTAAATAATTTCATGCGTATATGGTTAAACGGTATTGTGTACGAAACAATAAGGGATTTTTTGCCAAATGTCTGCGAGGATTTATGACTAAAATGTTCCAAATAAAGAGAATCTTTAGAACATTTTTGTCATAAACCGAAGCAGACGGCAAAAATATCCCGTTTCGGGAACAATACCGTTTAACCATATTCAGGCTCAAAATATTATAACAAGATTACCTACGATTTGTTTAAGAATTGTTTTAAGTACTGCCCGGTGTATGAGGTGGGATGCCATACAATATCCTCCGGCGTCCCCGCGAAAACAACATGCCCTCCCTTGTCGCCACCGTCAGGCCCAAGATCAATGATATAATCCGCGCTTTTAACCACGTCTAAATTATGCTCGATAATCAACACCGTGTTGCCGCGGCCAACTAAGCGCTGTAAGACCTGCAGGAGTTTATCTACGTCGGCAAAATGTAGGCCTGTGGTGGGTTCATCCAAAATATAAAAAGTGCGTCCCGTGGCCGGTTTACACAATTCGCTGGCAAGCTTGACCCTTTGCGCTTCACCGCCGGACAGGGTCGTGGCCGCCTGGCCTAAACGGATATACCCCAAACCCACCTCATTCAGTGTTTGCAAAACTTGGGCCACGCGGGGAATGCTATTGAAAACCTCCAGGGCTTCGAGCACTGAAAGGTTAAGCACATCCGCGATATTCTTGCCCTTGAATTCTACCTCCAAGGTCTGGTCTGTAAAACGCGTGGCCCTACAGACTTCGCATTCGACATATACATCCGGCAAAAAATGCATTTCAATTTTTTTAATCCCGTCGCCGCCGCAGGCTTCGCAGCGGCCGCCTTTGACGTTAAAACTGAACCTCCCGGGCTTGTACCCGCGCATTTTGGACTCGGGCAATAGCGCGAACAAATTACGGATATCGCTAAAAACACCGGTATAGGTCGCCGGATTAGAACGCGGGGTGCGGCCGATGGGCGACTGGTCCACCACAATGACTTTATCAATATGCTGTATACCTTCGATTTTTTTACACCGGCCCGGGATAACCTTACTGCCATAAATTTTATGGATCAAAGCATTATAAAGAATATCGGTCACCAGGGTGGATTTACCTGAACCCGAAACACCCGTCACACAAACAAAGGTCCCCAACGGTATGCTGACATCCACATTTTTTAAATTATGATGGGATGCCCCGGTGATCTTTAAAAAATGCGTATTAATAATATCCCGGCGGGAATCTGGCCTTTGGATTTGATAGTCCCCTGCCAAGTACCGTCCGGTCAAAGACTCCCGGCACTTTATCAGCCCCTCAACGAGGCCGGCATAGATCACCTCTCCGCCATGCTCGCCGGCCCCCGGGCCTAAATCAATCACATAATCCGCCCGGCGTATGGTTTCCTCATCATGCTCGACGACAATCAAGGTATTTCCCAAATCACGCAGGGCATGCAGGGTGGCTAAAAGGCGGTCATTGTCCTTTTGGTGCAAACCAATACTGGGCTCATCTAAAACGTAGATCACCCCCACCAAGCCTGAGCCAACCTGCGTGGCTAAGCGTATGCGTTCCGCTTCGCCACCGGAGAGTGTCGCGGAGCGCCTCTCCAAACTCAAATACTCAAGGCCTACATTGATACAAAAATCCAAACGGCGGTTGATCTCTTTTAATATCTCTTCGCTGATGGTTTTTTTATCCGGCTCAAGATTTAAATGACTAAAAAATTGTTTGGCCTCTTTAATGGAAAGGCCGGTCAATTGGGCTATTGTTTTATCAGCGACTTTGACCGCCAAAGACTCTTGTCTTAGGCGCAGCCCTTGACATTCCGGGCAGGGTGACTCCGACATAAACGACGCTATTTCTTCTTTGAGCCAATCACTATCTGTTTGGCTGAATAGCCGCTCCAGATATTTGATCACGCCTTCAAACGGCCTTCCCCAAATTTCGTCATCAGAGCCATAAAAAATAATGCGTCTAAATTTTTTATCCAACCCGCTAAAAGGCAGACGGGGATCCACTCTGTACATACGGGCCATTTCCCGCAATACAGCGCGATAATACATCATGTAACCGCGCTGACCCTTTTTCCAGGGAGCGACGGCGGCCACCCAAGGCTTGGAAGCATCCGGCACCAAGGCTTGCGGATCGATCTCCATCTTTGTCCCTAAACCATTGCATCCGGGACAGGCGCCATAAGGAGAATTAAAAGAAAAAATGCGCGGGCTCATCTCACCTAAAGAGGTCCCGCAATCCGCGCAAGCATATTTTTCACTAAAGATTTGATCAGGCTTCTGCCCGTTAAAATCCACCATGACCATGCCCTCACCGGTCTTTAAAGCCGTTTCAACGGAATCAGACAATCGTTTACGTATATCCGGACGTATGGTGAGCCGGTCTACCAGCACCTCGATGTGATGGATTTTATATTTATCGAGTTTAACCGGATCACCCGTCTCATAAATTTTGCCGTTGATGCGCATGCGGGCAAAGCCGGATTGGGCGATTTGCTTTCCTATATGGCGGTACTCTCCCTTACGGCCGCGTATCAAAGGTGCCAGGACATTAATTTTTGTTCCCTGAGGCAAAGCTAAAATAATATCCACCATTTGCTGGACGCTTTGCTGTTCGATTTTCTTTCCGCAAGAAGGGCAATAGGGAGTGCCGATACGGGCAAACAAAAGGCGCAGATAATCATAAATCTCTGTTTGTGTGGCCACGGTAGAACGCGGGTTGCGGCTGACTGACTTTTGCTCAATGGAGATCGTTGGAGAAAGCCCTTCGATATGTTCTACCGCGGGCTTTTGCAGCTGGTCTAAAAATTGACGGGCATACGCGGACAAACTTTCGACATACCGCCGCTGGCCTTCGGCATAAATGGTATCAAAAGCCAACGACGATTTGCCCGAACCGCTTAAACCGGTAATGACCACAAATTGATTACGGGGAATGCTTAAATCAAAATTCTTAAGATTGTGTTCGCGCGCTCCGCGGATGATGATGCTGTCTTGCATTTGGCTATTCTATATAAAAGACAACCCCTGTACCATAAAAAAGTACAGGGGTTGAGGTTACTGTCATTCCCGCCCCCGACAAATACATTCGGGGGTGACATTCGCACTTATGAATTATGTCACTTCGTTCCATAATTCATGTGCTCATGTCATTTGCGTCTTTTGGTGGCCTTCCTTCTTTTAGAAGACCTCTTGGCGGACTTTTTCTTCTTGGTCCCGCCGCGGACCATTTTGGCGCAGGAAATATCGCCATGTTTATCGATAAAATAAAGATACCCAACTTCTCTTTTGATACCTACCTTGGCAACTTTCTTAGGTGATCCGCCTTTTTTGGCGCCACGGGCCATCTTGGCACAGGAAATATCACCCTGTTTGTCAACAAAATAAAGATATCCCTTTGCTTTCTTGATGCCGACTTTAGCGACTTTTTTAATAGCCATGCTATTTACCTCCTTCTTGATGGTTGATTTATAAATTCAGGTCCCTATTTTTACTCCCTGAAAATATTCTTTTAAGGTACGCACCGCCGAGAGGACCGCCAATAAACTAGTTTTGGGATTGTCCGGGCAAACGACGTTTTCAGTTTTTGTCACCAGACGGCCGAATTCACCCACCACCTCGATCTCATGCGAATTGACTTTAAACTCCGGTGAGGTGCTAATTCGGATACGCATTTTATCTTTTGCATTGGAAGCCAGGGCAATGGTCGCTGCCACATTGATATTTTGAGGGAAACATTTGACGGCCTCACGCACATTACCATTAAAAAGGATGGTTTCCTTTTTAATCTGCGATAAATTGATCCGGCGTTCCTGAACATAGGCATTATCGGCAAATCCATAAATCGGTTTGCGGGTTGTTAAGGTGACCCGATCAATGCGCTGCAGGCTGGCTGCTTTGATGGCATCAATGCCCGCGATCGCCCCCGAGGGAATAATCACCCTGACACCCTGCTTTTGGGCCAATTTAAAAATAGACTCACCTTCAATGAATTTACCGACACTCATCACTAACACGTCTTTTTTAGCTAAAAGGGCGCAGCGCACCAGTTGATGTGTGTCAGGGGCATTGACTGCTTCAACAACCAAATCGCTGCTGTTTAAAAGTTCCAAATAAGACTTTTTAACGACATTTTTTTGAGGGATATATTTTTGAAGATTTTGAGCTTTAGCAGGATTGATGTCAAAGAGGGCTGCTACTACCGCGTGATCATTGCACTGCGTCTTGATGCTTTTGGCGATGCGCGAGCCAATGGCCCCGCAGCCTAATATACCTACTCTAATTTTAGACTTTCCTTGAGTTTTTAATGGGAACAATGACATTGTCAATAAGCCGTGTATTACCGAAAAAAACGCCTAACGCGAGCAAAACTTTGCCTTTAAGTATTTTTAAAGGCTCGATTGTATCAGCATCCACACATGCGACGTATTGGATTTTTCCATTGGAGTGCTGCGTAATAGTTTTTTGAATAATACCAATGATTTTAGAAGCTGAACGCTCCCCTGCCTGGATCCGCATGACGGCACCCTTAAGTGCCCTGTACAAAACAGGAGCTTGCGAGCGCTCTTGCGCCGTCAAAAAAACATTGCGCGAGGCTCTAGCCAGTCCGTCTTTTTCACGGACAGTAGGCACCACGCGAATACTGACCGGGAAATTCAAATCCGCAATCATTTTCGCAAGCACTGCCACCTGCTGCGCGTCTTTTTGCCCCAGATACATCACATCCGGCGCCACCATATTCAAAAGTTTGGCCACCACCGTCGCCACTCCTTTGAAATGCCCGGGCCGAAATTTGCCGCAAAGCGTGTTAGAAATTTTTTCTACGTCGATGTATGTCAAATAGCAATTTGGATAAACATCATTATCCGACGGAATAAAAAGAATGTCAACATTTTCTTTTTTAGCCATCAATGAATCCCGTTTAATATCCCGAGGGTAACGGCTTAAATCTTCCTTAGGGCCGAATTGTTTGGGATTGACATAGATACTCACAACAGTGATATCACACTCCTTGCGAGACTGACGAACGAGGGAAAGATGCCCTTCATGAAAATATCCCATCGTCGGGACAAAGCCGATTGTGTGCCCCTTGCGGCGGATTTCATTGAGGATGTGACGCAGATGTTTTATGGTTTTAACGACGCGCATAGTGCCGGGTCTATCTCCTCTAAAGGTTGCATCACGAAGGGACGTTCAAGCATCCGGGGATGCGGAACTACTAATTGAGGAGTGATCAATTTAATATCATCGTACAATAAAATATCAATGTCGATGACACGAGGGCCCCGGAATATTTTTTTGACCCCTCCGAGCTTGCGCTCAATGCCTTGCGTAATCAAAATCAATTCTTCCGCAAAAAAATGCGTCTGCGCTTTCAAAACGGCATTGAGAAACCTGCCCTGGGGCGGGGCTTCCAGGGGGTCTGTTTCAATAATGTTCGAAAGTTTCAATACTTTCAAGCCGCAAGCTTTGAGCTCTGTAATGGCCTTTTGAATATAGTGAAGGCGATCACCCAAATTGGAACCTAATGCTAGGTATACAGTGGACATAAGGTGCCTCATCGCCTGCTCTTTGGATTCAAGGATAGCTTCCATGCGTTTGAGATGAGTAGCTATTGTTTTTTCAGCACAATAAGGGATTTTTTGGCAAAAGTCTGCGAGGATTTACGATTATTTTGTTCCAAATAAAGAGAATCTATAGAACAAAATTGTCGTAAACCGAAGCAGACGACAAAAATATCCCGTGCTGAAAAAATAATAGCTGCTCAGTTCATATGCACGATATGGAATCGACTTATACTTTCACTATAATATTTTCGCCAAAGATTCCCTGTTTCTTGCTCGGCATACGTATCCTTGGCAATCTTCTATAATATTTTTTTCAATCTAGAGACTGCTTCATGGATGCGGTCGGTCGGTAAGGTCAGGGACATGCGCACGTAGCCCTCGCCAGATTTGCCGAAACCTATTCCGGGTGTTACTACAATATCCGCCTCATCCAAAAACGCTTTGGCAGCGCTCATCGAATCATTGAACTTGGGAAGAAGTTTGGCCCAGACATAAAACGCGGCCTTTGGCGGATCGATTTTCCAGCCGATGGCACGCAAGCCATTGATCAAGGCATCACGGCGGGTCTGATATTCGGTACGCATATCGTCAATATCGCGTGGATCCATATTTAAAGCTGCGATACCGGCGTATTGAATGGCATTAAAGACACCGGAGTCACAATTAGATTTGACCTTGGCTAATGCAGACACCAGTGTCGGATTGCCGCAAGCCCAGCCTAAGCGCCAACCGGTCATATAATATGTCTTAGAAAATGAATGAAATTCGATAGCAATGTCTTTGGCGCCATCCACTTCCAATATACTCGGTGGCTTGATCCCGTCATAATAAACTTCAGAATAGGCCAAATCCGAAACAATGATGATCCCTTTGGCACGACAAACAGCCACCAAATCCTGATAAAATTTTTTATCAGCCGTGGCCGCGGTGGGATTATTGGGATAGCAAACAAAAATAGCTTTAGCATTTTTTAAATTTTCAATGTCTTCCATCTTGGGCAAAAAGCCGTGAGAAGCTTTGAGCGGCAGATACTGGATCTTACCGCCGGCGAAAGTCACCGCCGCCTGATAAGCCGGATACGCCGGCTCGGTCAAAACGACCTTGTCGCCGGGATTGATAATCCCCAGCGGCAGATGAGCGATGCCTTCTTTAGAACCGATCAAAGGATAAATTTCCGTCTGGGGTTCTAATTCCACGCCAAACCGGTTCTTAACCCAGAGAGCAATCTCAGTCCTCATTTGCGGCACGCCCGCGTCAAAAGGATAATGATGATTGTTAACATCCTCGGCGGCTTTTTTAAGCGCGTCAATGATCACCTGATGGGTGCGCTGGTCAGGATCGCCGACGCCTAAATTAATGATATCGCGGCCGGCGGCAATGGCCTCACGACGGGCTTTATCGATTTCCACAAATAGATACGGCGGTAATGATTTTAAACGCTCGGAATATTCAATAGTCATTTTTTTAATCCCAACACATCCTGCATATTAAACAGGCCTTTTTTCTTTTTAAACAGGAATTTCGCCGCGACCAAAGCTCCTTCCGCGAAAATATCGCGGGTCTTGGCATGGTGGTGAATGGAGATCAAATCCACCGGGCTTTCAAAGGTGATGGTATGATCGCCAATGACTTCTCCCTCACGAATGGAGGCAATATCTTTGACCATAGTTTTGGCATATTGTTCAGCAAGTTCAGCCATAGTTTTGGCAGTCCCTGAAGGAGCGTCTTTTTTATGAACATGATGTGTTTCACTCAAAGTAATCGCATAATCACGACCGGTAATTTGCGCGGCTTGACGGATAAGGCCAAAGACCAGATTAACCCCCACCGACATATTGGAAGAAAACACAATAGCAATCTTGGAAGATGCTTTTTTAATTTGCGTGATCTGTGTCTTGGTAAAACCGGTGGTGCCGATGACCATGTTGACCCCGTATTCCCGGCAGGCTTTCAGATGCAGGATCGTTGCCTCTGGGGTTGTGAATTCAATAAGTACATCACTCGCCCTTAAAGCCGTGTCTTCAAAATTGACAGGGATATTGTGAGACAGCAACGGCACATCAGGCCGGTTTTTATTTTCTAAAAGTGCTGAAATCTTAAAACCCTTATCATAAAGCGCCAGCGCGGTGATGCGTTGGCCCATCCTGCCCTGACAGCCGGAAATGGCGAGTTTGATCATAATAATCCGTAACTTTTTAACGCCTGTTTTAATTTCGCTAAATTAGCTTCTTCCATTTCACACATCGGCAGACGCATCGCCGCAGAACACAAGCCCATCAGTGAAGCTGCTGTCTTAATGGGGATCGGATTAGTTTCTATAAATAAAGCCTCTACCAACGGAAGTAATTTTGCATTGATGGCTTGGGCTTTTGCCTTATCACCTTTGTTAAAAACATTGACTAATTCTGCCACGTCCTTGGGCACAATATTGGAAGCCACTGAAATAATACCCACTCCACCCATGGATAATACGGCCAAGGTCAAAGCATCATCCCCTGAAATCAGCAAAAAATCCTTCGGACAAAGCTCACGGATTTTTTTTATTTGTTCCAGATTACCTGAAGCTTCCTTGACCCCGATAATATTTTTAATCCCCGCAAGCCTGGCCATTAGATCCGGTTCAATGTTCTTGCCTGTGCGCCCGGCGATATTGTAAAGAATAATGGGGATATCGGCACTTTCACTGATTGCTTTATAGTGCAGATAAATACCTTTACTGGTCGGTTTATTATAATAGGGTGTGACCACCAGGGCCGCGTCCGCGCCGACCTTGGCCGCGTGCCTGGTCATATGCACCGCCTCGGCTGTAGAATTAGAACCAGTACCAGCGATAACAGGTATCCTTTTGGCAACAGCTTGCACACAAAGCTCAATGACTTGGGCGTGCTCCTTCTCAGAGAGTGTCGGAGACTCACCGGTGGTCCCACAAGGGACCAATCCATGAATGCCTTGCGCTATTTGCCAATCAATGAGTTTTTTATAGGCCGTTTCATCAATACCATTTGAGGTAAATGGTGTTATCAAAGCTGTAAACGTACCGTAAAATTTTTTTCTATCCATTAAGTGCTCCGTTGTAGTAATACTCCCCTTTAGCGATCAGCTTCGCTGAACCCTTAAGCCACACATTATCTATCTTGGTACCTTCATCCAAATCAAAGGTGATTTCCAGGATTTCCTTGCTCGCCGTTAATACCTTCATGAACGCACCCTTTTGTTTTTTGACATTAGGGTTGGCATGAAGATAGGCGATCAATGCCGCGGCCACCGCGCCCGTTCCGCAGGCCAATGTTTCCGCTTCAACCCCACGCTCGTACGTGCGCACTGACACCATGCCATCACGCGCGCGTTCAACAAAGTTGACATTAGTGCCGCACGGCGCAAAACGCGGATGATTGCGGATCAAACCCCCCAAGCTATTAGCATCCACTTCCTGCAATCCGTCGACAAACACAATTGTATGCGGGACACCTGTATCGATGTAATGCACTTCCAATTTTTGATTGCCCACGGTGATATTCAAATTCGGCCGGTAATCTTTAGGATTAGACAAGCGCACACGGGCCACGTCGTTCTTTGCTTCACCCAATATCTCACCGGCTAATGTTTCCATACCGAACAAGGCTTTAACCGGTTTCAAATTAGCCACGATATACGCGGCCATGCAACGGGCCCCATTGCCGCACATCTGGGCTTCTGAGCCGTCGGCATTGATAATGCGCATGCGATAATCTGATTGCTTAGATTTATCCAAAATCAAAACACCGTCAGCGCCGATACCGTTTTGACGCGAGCAGACGGCTTTTGTGAATTGAGCATAATCTAAACCCTTACGTGCCTCAATGATGATAAAATCATTACCAGCGCCTGCCATTTTGACAAAAGGAATGCTTACCATTTTGCAACTCTCTCCCCGCGCATTAAATCTTCAAACGTTTCCCGCTCTTTGGTGATCTTAAATTGATCGCCCTTGACCATGACTTCCGGTACGCGCGGCCGCACATTATAATTACTGGCCATCACATAACCGTAAGCGCCGGCACTCATCAACGCCAGCAGATCATTCTTCTTGACCTTGGGCAAAAGACGGTCATGAGCAAAAAAATCCCCGCTTTCGCAAATGGGGCCCACCACATCACATTTTTGTCGGGCAGCTTTATTTTGTATCACAGGCACGATCTCATGATACGCGTCATAGAGCATCGGCCGGATCAGATCATTCATGCCGCCGTCCACGATCACGAATTTTTTCAAGCCATTGTCCTTGACGTAAAGGACCTTGGTCACAAAAATACCGGCATTACCAACAATGAAACGCCCGGGCTCCATGATGATCTTCAAGCCTGTCTTCTCTAATATAGGCAAAACTTTATCAGCAAATTGCTGGGCGGTTTGAGGGCTTTCATCCTTGTAAATGATTCCCAAGCCCCCGCCAATATCCAAATATTCGATCTTTATCCCTTCAGCGCGCAACTCATCAATGAAGGTAATCACTTTTTTGATGGCCCCGACAAAAGGCGCCCCTGAAGTGATTTGAGAGCCGATATGAATATGTACCCCGTTGATCTTCACATGGCTGTATTTTTTCCGAGCCCTGAAAATTCGACGGGTTGTGCGCAGATCAATGCCGAATTTCTTTTTTAAAGAACCGGTATTGGTGTACTCGTGCGTCGGTGCCGGAACATCGGGGTTAATTCGTAAAGCCGCCTGTACCTTTTTGCCCATTTTAACGGCAATGCGATTGATTTCCGCTAATTCCGGCTGGGACTCAACATTAAACAATAAAATGCCTGTTTTGATCGCGAAAGCAATTTCTTCCCCGGTCTTTCCGACGGAAGCAAAGACGATCTTTTGAGGATCAGCACCCACCAATAAAGCTTTCTTTAATTCGCCAACCGACACAACGTCAATGCCGGCGCCTAAATCCACCAGGCTTTTGATGACGCTCAGATTGCCGTTGGATTTCATGGCAAAGCAAATGATAGGGTCAAGTTTGGCAAAAGCCCTCTGGATCTTCAAAAAATGATCGGTGAGCGTCTTATAGCTGTAAAGATAAAAAGGCGTCCCCACACGTTGGGCAATCGTCGACACTCTCGTGTTCTCACAACACAGCTCACCGTTTTTAAAATGAAAATCATGCATAAATCTGTCCTATGTCATTCCCGAATGCTTCTGTCGGGAATCCAGACACTCGTGACTTATTTCAATTTCTTAACCCAAACATCTAATTGTTTCTTCACTAAATTAGGATTTGTCGAGCCCAAAGAAGATTTAATTTTAACAGACATTTGGGGATTAAAAAGTTTTTTTACATTCGCGTCAAACGCCGAAGAATATTTTTTTAACTCCGCCAAGCTTAACGAAGATATGGCTTGTCCCTGATCCAAACAGTCACGAACCATCCGCCCTAAAATATCATGCGCATCGCGATTAGAAACGCCCCTTTTAACCAAATAATCCATCACATCAACGGTAAAAAAACTTTCATCCAGTACCCGTTTAGCCGCATTGTCCTTTTTGACCTCCATGGAAGCAAAAATTTTACTCAAAACCGAAAGCACGTGCTTCGTGGTATCGATACTGTCAAACAACGCCGGCTTATCCAACTGCAAATCCCGGTTATACGTCAAGGGCAGACCCTTTAATAAAACATGGATCTGGGTCAAATACCCAACGACTTGAGCCGAACTGCCCCGGACTAATTCCAGCACATCCGGATTTTTCTTGTGCGGCATAATAGATGAGCCGGTACAGAAACTGCTGTCAATATTAACAAGACCGAATTCTTTGGTGGCCCACAAAATCAAATCTTCAGCCACACGGGAAAGATGTGTTGTGATCATGGCGCAATCGCTGATTAATTCAACAATGAAATCCCGATCAGAAACAGCATCCATGCTGTTGGCCGCAACCCGACTAAATCCGAGAAGCTTTGCAAGATAGGCACGGTCAGTTTTGAGCGATGTGCCTGATAAGGCACAAGAGCCCAAAGGCATAAAATCCGTGCGTTTGGCACAATCGAAAAGGCGGGTTTTATCCCGCTCGAGCATCTCAACATAGGCCAGCATATGATGCGCCAACAATACCACCTGCGCCGCCTGCAGATGCGTATATCCGGGGATAATGACATCTTTATTTTTGTTAGCAAAAGCCAAAATCACTTTTTGTAAATGAGCGACGGCTGCTATCAACTGTGTTATTTCATCCCGGCAATAAAGCTTCATATCCAAAACGACCTGATCATTGCGTGAGCGGGCTGTATGCAATTTATCAGCGGGCTTACCGATAAGAGCTTTAAGCCGGTTTTGAATATCCGTATGAATGTCCTCGGCCTTTGGGTCATACTTGAATTTACCTGCCTCGATGTGAAGTAGAATTTTTTTGAGGCCTGCTATGATTTTGGCCGCGTCAGTTTTCGGGATAATCCCCTGCTTGCCCAGCATCCGGGCATGGGTTATTGATCCAACAACATCATATTTAGCCAGACGGTGGTCATAGCTAATGCTGAAAGTAAATTGATCAGCCAGCGGATCAGACTTCTTATCGAATCGCGTACCCCAGAGTTTAGACATAATTTTTTCCCTAATTGTCATTCCCGAATGTTTCTGTCGGGAATCCAGACATTAATTAATCTAAAATAACTTTTTCCGTTTTTGCTTTTAGAAATAAACTTAACAAATCTTTATGTGGGATTAAAGGACAATATTGGCCCCAAACCCATTTATCTTTAGCCCTTTTGATTTTACCTCTAATGTAATAACCGATACGATATTCTATATTGCCTTCTGCCCATGAAGATTTAAACGCTATTTCTCCTCCTTCAATTCTTTCCATCCGTAAACGTTCAAAAACAAAAACCTTATCATGCTCGAGATTATGTTGAGGCAAAAATGTCCAAGCTTCTCTAACATAATAACATCTTGCATTTCGACCAATTTCTCGTGTTCTTACCCTAGCTTTTTCATTTTGAAACTGTTCATTCTTCCTTTTAATAAAATCAACGGTTGATTCCATAATAATCAAATCATCTTAAAATACAAATCTTCCCAATTAGGATTTCCCTTCTCAATTAACCTTAATTTCCAGGCCCTATTCCATCGCTTAATTTGCTTTTCTCTTTCAATCGCACTGTTTACATCACCCGTCGATTCAAAATATACAAGCAAACTGATACCATACTTCTTTGAAAATCCTTCGACTAATTTCTCTTTGTGTTCAAAGACTCGTTTTATCAAATCGTTTGTTACGCCAATATACAATGTTCCATTTCTTTTATTAGCTAAAATGTATACATAATATTGCATGTTCTGGATTCCCGACAGAAACATTCGGGAATGACAAAGTACTTTTTTTATGCGTCTAAACAGACGTTGGAATAATTTTTGAAGCCAAAATGCGTGTTTCTGCTCCTAACTTATCCAGGAATCAGTAAGTAGCAATTAGCGTTTTGGCAGAAAAAATTCATTCCAATGGCTGTTTAGCCTCTCTTAATACGGCATGCCCCAAATCCGGATGAAGCCTTCGGAGAGTTTGGGGTCGAATATATCTTTATCGCCGTAGGTCGCCAGTTCTTCTTTGTAACGTGAAAACTTGGATTTGCGCCCCACCACCTGGCAACTTCCTTTATATAACTTCAACTTCACAACTCCGCTGACGCGTTCCTGGGTCTTATGAATAAACGCATCTAACTGGTGCCTCAAGGGTGTTTCCCACAATCCATAATACGTCAACTCGGCATAGCGAGGGGAAATCAATTCTTTATAATGCAAGGTCTCGCGGTCAAGCACCAGGGCTTCGAGTTCTTTATGCGCTGTCATCAAAACAGTACCTGCGGGATTTTCATAAATCTCGCGGGATTTAATACCCACCAAACGATTTTCCACCATATCCACACGTCCCACCCCGTTGCGTCCCCCCATCTCATTGAGCTTGATGATAAGCTCAACAGGACTATAGGCCTTACCATTCACTTTGACCGGAATCCCTTTAGAAAACTCCACTTCGACATATTCCGGACGATTAGGGCACTTAAGCGGATCCTTGGTCATCGCATAAATTTCTTCCGGCGGCTCAACCCAGGGATCTTCCAAGACACCGCATTCAATGGAACGGCCGTAAAGATTAATATCAACCGAGTATGGACTCTTTTTAGTGACATCAATGGGAATTTTATTCTTATGCGCGTATTCAATTTCCTGCTCGCGGGTTTTAAATTCCCATGTGCGCAAAGGTGCCAATGATTCCAAATGTGGCGCTAAAATTTTAGCGGTCACTTCAAAACGCACCTGATCATTGCCTTTGCCGGTAGAGCCATGAGCAATCGCCGTTGCTTTTTCCTTTTTAGCCACAGCCACCTGATGCTTGGCGATCAAAGGGCGCGATAAGGCGGTCGCCAAGAAATATTTGCCTTCATAAATTGCATTGGCTTTTATCGCCGGAAAGACATAATCTTTAACGAATTCCTGTTTCAAATCCAGGATGTAAACTTTCGAGGCGCCGGTTGCCAAAGCACGTTTTTCTATGCGCTTAAAATCACTGCCCTGCCCTACATCCGCCATAAAAGCAATGACCTCATAACCTTTATCTTTCAGCCAGCGAATGAGACAGCTGGTGTCCAGCCCGCCGGAATAAGCTAAAACGACTTTTTTCATATAAACTCCCTGTTCTGGATTCCCGACAAAAACATTCGGGAATGACATTTCCCTTTATTTTGGGAATGACATTAAAATTTTAATAACTTTAGCAATACTGCTTTCTGCGCGTGCAAACGGTTTTCTACCTGGTCAAAAATGACCGAGTGCTTTCCATCGATGATATCCACGGTCACTTCCAGGCCGCGATGCGCGGGCAGGCAATGCATAAAAATATAATTTTTATCCGCCAATTGCATCAAATCCTTATTGATCTGATATCCCTTAAATTCTTTGATACGTTTGGCTGTTTGGGTTTCCTGGCCCATGCTGACCCATACGTCGGAATAAATCACATGCGCGCCCTTAACAGCTTCTTTGGGATCTTTCCCTAATTCAATCGCGCATTTATTCTTTTTGGCAATTTCCCGCGCATGACCCACAATCCCGGGGTTGGGACCATAGCCTTTAGGGCCGGCAAAGCGCACATTGACCCCCACCTTGGCACAGGCGATCATCAACGAATGAAACACATTATTACCGTCCCCCACATAAGCCAAGGTCAAGCCTTTAAACTTTCCAAACCGCTCACGGATAGTTTGAATATCCGCCAGTGCCTGGCAGGGATGATACAAATCGCATAAGGCATTAATGACCGGCACATCCGCGTGCTGGGCCAGATCAACGATATCTTTATTATTAAAAACCCTGGCAACAATGCAATGCACATAACGCGACAAGGTCTTGGCCACATCATAAGTGGACTCACGCTTGCCCAAATTGATCTCCTCCGGACCCAAATAAAGGCAATGCCCGCCTAATTCATAAATGCCCACCTCAAAAGAAACCCGCGTGCGGTTAGATGGTTTCTGAAACACCAGTGCCACTGACTTGCCTTTCAAGTCCGCGCGCAACTTACCCTTTTGTTTTTTTAACCGGTCAGCTGAATCGATCAAGCTCAAAATTTCAGCACCGGAATAATCCAACAATGTGATCAAATCGCGTTTCATATATTCCCTTTCGCCATTGAAAGAGATTGCTTCGTCGCTTCGCTCCTCGCAATGATACACGCAATCGCCCCGTCTAAAATATGAATAGCTTTGTTAATTTCACGACGGGTTACATTAAGCGCCGGCATAATACGCAGCACATTATCCTGCGTGCAATTAATAATTAATCCCCGACTAAAACACTCCTTAAAAATAGCTGTGCCGTCCATGGTCAGTTCAACGCCGATCATAAGCCCCAGGCCGCGCACTTCTCTAATAATGCCATACTTAGATTTTAATCCGTTGAGTTTATCCATCAAATACGGCCCCTGAGCTTTGACATTCTTCATTATTTTTTCAGCATAAATAGCTTTCAAAACACCCAAAGCTGCTTTGCATACCAATGGGCTGCCGGCAAAGGTCGAACCATGCATGCCCGGCTTGAAACAATCCGCCAGTTCTTTTTTAACGATCGTTGCCCCCATTGGCAAGCCACCCCCTAAGGCTTTCGCCAAGCAAAGAACGTCAGGGACAACGCCATATTGCTTAAAGCCAAAAATCTCACCGGTGCGCGCCATGCCTGTCTGCACTTCATCAAGGACCAGCAAAATCTTTTTCTCATCACAAATCTGACGAATGGCCTTCACATATTCTTTAGTCGCGACATTGATCCCGCCCTCACCCTGAATGAGTTCAAGCATAATGGCAGCTGTTTGATCATTGATCGCGGCTTTTAAAGCATTAATATCATTAAACGGCACATATTTAAACCCAGGCAAAAGAGGAGCAAAACCTTTTTGGTGCTTATCCTGCCCCGTTGCTGTCAAAGCGCCCATGGTGCGGCCATGAAAAGAATTAATGGTCGTGATGATCTCAAATTTTTTGCCCTCGCCGTAAGCGCGAGCAAATTTAATGGCTGTTTCAACCGCCTCGGCCCCGCTGTTGCAAAAGAATATCTTGCCTTCAAAAGCAATACGGACCAATTCTTTGGCTAATTTGGCCTGGTGAGGGTTATACAAATTATTCGGAATATGGATTAATTTTCCGATCTGCTCACGCACCGCGCCCATGACCTTAGGATGGCAATGCCCTAAATTGCTGACACCCCAGCCTGGAAAAAAATCTAAATATTTCTTGCCCTTGATGTCCGTCAGCACAGACCCCTTGCCTTTGACAAAAATCGCGGGCATGCGGGTATATGTTGAGAGGATGTGGTCGTTATATTCTTGAAAAATTTCGTTTGCTTTCATGATTTTATAATTTGCGTTCCGACCCCCTGATCCGTAAAGAACTCCAAAAGTAACGCGTGCGGCATGCGGGCATCGACGATGTGGGTTTTGTTGACCCCGCCGCCCTTTAGGGCTTCAACGCAGGAATTTACTTTCGGGATCATGCCTCCCACAATCACATCGCTTTTGATCAATTCATCCACTTGGGACAAAGTCAATGTTGACATTAATGTGCTTATATCTTTTAAATCGCGCATGACTCCGGGCACGTCGGTCAAAAGCACCAATTTTTCCGCCTTCATGGAATTGGCTATGGCAGAGGCCACTTCATCCGCATTGACATTATGCGGCTGCTTTTCCACCGTCATACCCATCGGGGAAACCACCGTGATCTGACCTTGCGCTAAATGGGACTCTAAATGCTCTTTATTAACCGAGGTGATCGTTCCCACAAAACCTAAATCTTTGGCGGCTTTTTTCTTTTTTACAAAAATAATATTCTCCTGGCCACGAAGTCCAGTAACATCTCCTTTGAGGTTTTTGATTTCCGCGACAATCTGCCGGTTGAGTTTTTCTAATTCTTCACCGACAATCGTCAGCGTCTTTTTATCCGTCACCCGAATACCGTCGACAAATTCATTCTTTAATCCCTCTTCCTTCATGCGCGCTGAAATATGCGGGCCGCCGCCATGCACAATGATAATACGGATCCCCACATAAGATAAAAATACAATGTCCTGCAAAACATTATGACGGATCTTAGGATCGTCTAAAATACTGCCGCCGTATTTAATGACAAAAATCTTGCGGCGAAAAGCATGAATATAAGGAATAGCTTCGATCAGAATGGAAGCTTTTTTAACAATTAGATCCATAGGTTGTTCTTTCAGAGATCCTTCGTGATCCTTCGGCCGCTGCCTCAGGACTCCTCGGACATTCGTCCTCGTCGGTTGACACAGGATAATACTGACATTACGTCAGTGTCAATTGTACTCTCCATTAATACGCACATACTCATCAGAAAAATCACAGGTGTAAACCGTGGCACTGGCGCGGCCTAAGGCCAACTCAACCTTAATGGCAATCTCTTTTTTATCAAACGAAGAAAAAGTAATTTTCATATTATGCTCATTGATCTGATTGTACCCTAAAGAACCCACTGCCGCGCCCACCCGTCCCCAATTAGGATTGCTGCCAAAAGCCGCGGTTTTGACCAGGGCAGAATTGGCAATGGTCTTGGCGATTTTACGGGCCTGTGCCTCATTGGCAGCGCCTTTGACATCAATGGTCAAAAACTTGGTGGCCCCTTCGCCATCAAGGACAATTTTTTTGGCCAGATCAATGCACACAAATTCAAACGCCTGATAAAACTTTTTAAAATCCCCATCTTCTTTAACGATCTTTTTATTCCCTGCCAATCCGCTGGCCTGGAGAGTGACCATATCATTAGTGCTCATGCACCCGTCAACAGTAATACTGTTAAATGACCGCTCAGTCGCGCGCTTTAACCCAAATTTCAACATTTTATGAGATATTGCCGCATCCGTCGTGACAAACCCAAGCATGGTTGCCATATTAGGATCAATCATCCCTGATCCTTTAGCGCAGCCGCCGATAGTCACCTTTTTACCACCAATCACGACCTCAACCGCAATTTCTTTAACTTTCAAATCTGTCGTCATGATCGCCCGGGCGAATTTACCGCCCGCCTTCGGGCTTAACCCCTTGATCAAAATTGGCGCCGCATCAACAATTTTATTGTAAGGCAATGGCTTGCCGATAATGCCTGTTGATGTCACTAAAACATCCGTAGGGAGGATCCCAAGAAGTTTAGCGATAAGTGCCGTTGAGCTTTGAGCATGTTTTAGACCGGATTTTCCGGTATAACAATTGGCATTACCGGAATTAACCAATACCGCTTGGGCCCGACCTTTTTTAATATGCTTCATGCTGACAACCAGCGGTGCCGCTTTAATCGAGCTCTTGGTAAAAACACCGGCGGTGACAGCTGGACGCTCTGAAACAATGATACCCAAATCCGGTTTGCCCGAACGCTTGATACCTGCTGATAAGCCGTTGGCTAAAAAACCTTTGGGCGCGCAAACCCCGCCACTAATTGTTTTAAAAGATTGCTTCGTCACTTCGTTCCTCGCAAAGACACTAAATTAACCCTTCGGTTTCATTAAACCCGTACATAATATTCATATTCTGTACCGCCTGCCCTGCCGCGCCTTTGACCAAATTATCAATGGCAGAGGTGATGACCACCATTTTTTTATCAGGGCTGAGGGCCAAACCTATATCGCAAAAATTAGTATTTGCCACATTCTTGGTTTCCGGCTGACTTCCGAGCGGATGAAGCCGGACAAAAGGCTCCATCTTATAAAATTTCTTATATAAACTGTGCAACTGGTTTAAGGCGATACCCTCTTTTAATTGCACGTACATTGTATTTAAAATCCCACGCGTGATGGGAAGCAAGTGCGCCACAAAATGAATATGTGTGGCCTTGCCGGCTAATTGGGACAGATACTGCTCAATTTCCGGCGCATGCTGATGGCTTAAAACCTTATACGCTTTAAAATTCTCATTGGCTTCAGGAAAAAGCCGGTCTATCGTGACCTTGCGCCCGGCACCGGAAACCCCTGATTTAGCATCCACCACGATCGACTGAATGTCCCGCCGGGTGGAAATCAAAGGCGCCAGCCCTAAAATAGCGGCTGTCGGATAACAACCGGGATTGGCAATGAAATTGGCACCCTTGATCTTCTGCCGGAATAATTCCGGCAGGCCATAAATCGCCTTGCTTAAATTCTTCGTGTCAGTGTGCTTGTGGCCATACCAGGTTTCATAAACCTTGCTACTTTTAAGCCGGTAATCCGCGCTTAAATCAATCACCTTAAGCCCCGCCTTTAATAATTTCGGCGCCACGCTCATGGATTCGGTATGCGGCAGGGCCAAGAAAACACAATCGCATTTTTCCACTGCTTTTTTAATATTGAACTTTTGGCAAACCAAGGTCGTGCGGTTTAAAAATTCCGGGTAAATCTCCGCCATGGCGCCTTGTGTATTATTGGCCGCTACATAGGTGAGCCGCACGCCGGGATGCTTTAAAAGCAAGGCAAACGCCTCCCGGCCGGTATAGCCGCTGACGCCTAAAATACCGGCACGTATATAGGAATAATTGTTTTTCATAAGCTCTTAGCCTAAATAAAAAAGCCCATCTCGTCAACGTATTTCGAAGGGAGATGGGCTGTTATATTTTATGTTTTAATTGACGTTAACGTTTAACCCATTGGAATTTACGGCGCGCTCCCTTTTGACCGGGTTTCTTTCTTTCTTTCATTCTGTCGTCTCTGGTCAAGCAGCTGGCCTTTTTCAAAATACCACGGGTCAAAGGATCGCAAGAAATGATGGCGCGTGACAGGCCTAATTTAAAAGCGCCCGCCTGGCCGGTGGAACCACCGCCGGTGACACGCACGGCAATATCAAATTTATTTTCCAAATTCACCAATTTTAAAGGACTCATAATTAAAATCCGGTCCGTCTCGCGGGGGAAATAATTCAAAAACTCACGTTTATTGACCATGATCTTACCGGCCCCGGGAGTTAAAACCACCCTGGCAACTGAACTTTTACGACGACCTGTACCTGCGTATTTAACAACTTCTACCATGTAACTCTCCTAATGACGTGTCTTTCCGATTAAAATCAAAATGTCATTCCCGAATGTTTTAATCGGGAATCTTAAACTTCTAATGCTATAGGTTTTTGTGCCGCATGCGGATGAACTTCACCCGCGTAAACTCTCAATTTGGCTATCTGCTTATAAGCTAAAGGACCGCTTGGGAACATACGGGAAACCGCCAATTCCAAAACTTTAGCCGGAGCTTTCTGTAACATAACGCCCAAGGTCATTGCCCTTTGACCGCTGGGATAACCTGTATAACGAGTATACACTTTATCCGTTAATTTTTTGCCGGTCACCTTGACTTTTTCAGCGTTAATGATGATAACAGTGTCCCCTGTATCCAAAAACGGTGTAAAAATGCGTTTATGTTTGCCGCGCAGCACAGAAGCCGCCTTGGCCGCGACCTTGCCTAAAATCTTGTCCTTGGCATCGATCACAAAGCATTTATGTTCAATTTCATTAACTTTCGGTAAAAACGTCTTCATAAACCACTCCATGTCATTCCCGAATGCTTTAATCGGGAATCCAACTTCTGAAGGATTCTAAAATATAACACCTTTACGTCAAATGTCAAATATTTTTAATATTTTACGGCCATCAAGCACAAGCCCTCTGCCGGCGCGGTGTCCCAGGCCATTTGTCGGTTTTTAGCCTTCAATATTTTGGGCATATCACCCAGCGGCAATTGCCCTGAACCTATGGCCAAAAGCGTTCCCGCGATATTACGCACCATCTTATAAAGGAAACCATCGGCCGTGACATCAATATGGATCAGGTCTCCTTCTTTTTTGATCGCAATTTTCTTAATCGTGCGCTTTGTCTGGCGTTGGGCCCTCCGGGGATCATAGGCCTGAAAAGATTTAAAATCATGGCTCCCGATTAGATATTTAGCGGCTTTGCGCATATTGGAAATATTCAACGGGTAAGGATAAAAATAAACCCGGTCTCTTAAGAATGCCGAGCGGTACTTACGATTTAAAACTGTATAGCGGTAGGTCTTTTCTTTAACGCTGTACTGGGCATGAAAATCGCTTTTGACTTGCCTTACTTCATGCACGGTAATATCCGCCGGCAAACGGCTATTGAGGGCCCGTTGAATTTCCAAAGGCTTCATGCGGGTGTCGGCCTTAAAAGAAATCACCTGGCTCCTAGCATGCACCCCGCTGTCCGTACGGCCTGAAGCGATGACCCTGATCGGCTGTTTAAAAACCTTTAAAAGAACAGCCTCCATCTCCCCCTGGACCGTCCGCTCACCTTGGGCCTGAGTCTGCCATCCGCAAAACCCCACGCCGTCATATTCAAAAGTAATCTTAAAATTGCGCATAAAAACTTCTGTCATTCCCGAATGTAATTCCCCATTATGTCATTCCCGAATATTTCTATCGGGAATCCAGTCACTCTATTTCAATGATTTTATTGCGGATAAAAATCTTCAAAGCCTCGGCCTTAATAAACTTGGATTACGCAACCATCTCGTGCATATCCACGAAATGGAACCATTTTCTCCATGTGGAAAAAATGGTCTAAAAAATTAAGCACGTGTGAAATTCTAATAAACTTAAAGGGAGCTGATACCGATATGTTTTCCTACGTATAAAAAATTTGACACGTTGCATTCGGCTTGTCTTTTCGCGTGACCTCTATTTTGGCACTAACGACACCAACGTGAACCGTCAAATTTTTAGTAGGAAAATATATCGGTGTCAGCCGTCCACGCATGTCTGGATTCCCGCTTTCGCGGGAATGACAAGCTATGTAGGGTCGGATTGCCAGAATTTTTTGGTATCTACGTCCATGATTGTAAGCTTTGCGCCCCAGCCGGCGCCGGTGTCTATGTCCCAGACATTGCAAAATTTCTGCGGTTCAGTTTTCCTGAAGTTTATCGTTGGGGTATGGCCGATATAGATTTCGTCATAATTTCCAAATTTATGATCTGGACGAGTCTGGTGAAGCTCTTGCGCTTGTTCTAATAAACTTCTGTCCCAAATAAAAGTTTCCTTAGGAGTTTCTGCGAGAGGCCATTGTGGATCAAAACCGCCGTGAACAAATAATCTATTTTGATCAACAAAGTAAAGGCGCGCCTCACTCAAAAATCGAATGTGCTCCTTGGGCATTCCAGTCCCTTTATAAGACATCGCGGTCTGGGCGCCTCCCTGGGCCCACCATTCTTGAGGAGTTTTCCCATCAATCGCCCAATCGAGTGCCCAGGCGTCATGGTTCCCCAAAATATAAACACAATTGGGAATAGTCAAAAGCTCATCAATACACTCTTTGATTTGTGTTCCTCGATCGCAAACATCACCCAAGCAGATAAGCCGGTCTTCCCTCTTATCAAATTTGGATAGCTTAAAGCATTGGAGTAGGGCTTGGTAAGCGCCGTGGATGTCGCCGAGGACGAATGTTTTCATTTAAAGATTCTTAATCAAGATTTCCGCGATTTGGACGGCGTTGAGGGCGGCGCCCTTGCGTAGATTGTCTGAAACCACCCACAGGTTCAAACCATTGGGAATGGAGATGTCTTCGCGGATGCGGCCGACAAAGGTTTCATCACGGCCGTCGGCCATGATCGGCAACGGATAATGGAGGGCCTTGACATCATCAACGACCTTGACCCCCGGCGCCTTGCTTAAAATCTTGATCGCTTGGGCACGGGTGATCTTTTTCTTGGTCTCAATATTCACGGATTCCGAATGACCATTTTTGACCGGGACGCGTACACAAGTTGCGGACACCTGAATTTTTGGATCATGAAGAATTTTACGGGTCTCATTGACCATTTTCATTTCTTCCTTGGTGTAAAAATTATCCGTAAACACATCAATCTGCGGAATTATGTTATGCGCGATTTGATGCGGGAATTTCTTAACAGTATTCTTACCGCCTAATTGATCTTCTAACTCTGCCACAGCCTCGGCACCGGCACCGGAAACGGCCTGATAGGTGGAAACCACAATGCGTTTGATCTTGGTGAAATCATACAGAGGCTTTAAAGCCACCAGCATTTGTATGGTCGAGCAGTTAGGATTAGCAATGATCCCCTTATGCTTCTTGATATCTTCAGGATTAACTTCAGGCACCACCAAAGGAACGTCAGGATCCATACGGAATTGTGACGTATTATCAATCACAACTGCCCCGGCCTTGGCCGCGATAGGTACCCATATTTTTGAAATCTCTGCCCCTGGCGAAGACAAAACAATATCCACCCCGTTAAAAACATCCTTGGTCAGCGCTACATATTTATGGCCGTCCAATGCACCGCCGGCACCACTGGGTGAAATTAATACCAATTTATTAACGGGAAATTTGCGTTCTTTGACAATGCGGTACATGCATTGGCCTACTGCCCCGCGGATGCCTAAAATGGCAACATTATATTTTTTCATTTTAAAAACCCCGCAACCAAATCGCCGATCTGGGTTGTTGAATATCCCATTTTCCCGGCGGCTAAATCTTTGATCTTGGTTAAAACCACATGTTTGACTGCTTCCTCGATGGAAGACGCGGCACGAGCCTCTCCCACTTGCCTTAAAAGCATGGCACCGGCACAAATCGCTGCCAAAGGATTGATAACATTCTTGCCCGTATATTTAGGAGCTGAGCCGCCGATGGGCTCAAACATAGAAACGCCTTTAGGATTAATGTTGCCTCCCGCGGCTATTCCCATACCACCTTGGATCATGGCGCCCAAATCAGTGATGATGTCCCCAAACATATTATCAGTCACAATCACATCAAACCACTCCGGATTTTTCACAAACCACATCGTGGTCGCATCCACGTGAGCATAGTCTGTTTTAACGTCAGGATATTCTTTGGCAACTTCATAGAATGTACGTTCCCAAAGGTCCCAGGCAAACGTCAATACATTGGTCTTGCCGCAAAGGGTCAATTTCTTTTTTTTCCCATGCTGACGAGTGTATTCAAAAGCGTAACGAACGCAACGCTCCACCCCGCGCCTGGTATTATAAGAAATCTGGATAGCGACTTCACCGGCCGTCCCTTTATTTTGGAATTCTCCAAGCCCTTTATACAGCCCTTCGGAGTTCTCACGGACAACCACAAAATCAATGTCCTGCGGTTTTTTGTTTTTCAAAGGACAAAAGCGTTCATCAAAAAGCGTGACCGGCCGTAAATTGATATATTGGTCTAAATCAAAACGTAGGCGCAGCAATATTCCTTTTTCCAAGATCCCCGGCTTCACATCAGGATGTCCGATAGCGCCCAAATAGATGGCATCAAATTTTTTTAATTCAGGAATCGCCGAGTCCGGCAAAACTTCTTTAGTGCGTAAATACCTTTCTCCGCCAAAATCATAGGTATGCGCTTCATATTTAAAACCGTATTTGAAGGAGGAGGCCTGCATGACCTTAAGACCTTCTCTGATAACTTCAGGTCCTGTACCGTCGCCGGGGATGATGGCAAGTTTATATGTTTTCATAATTTTAGAACTCCCCCTATCCCCCTCTTTATAAAAAAGAGGGGGAAAAGATTGCTTCGTCGCTTCGCTGCGCTACGCTTCTCGCAATGACACTGGAAGGAGACACAGAATTTATTCTTTATATCTTTTCACGACTAACGTGGCGTTGTGGCCTCCGAAGCCCAGGGAATTTGACAAGGCCACATTCACCTGACACCTACGGGACACGTTAGGCACATAATCCAAATCACAATCCGGGTCCGGAGTTTCATAATTGATCGTCGGATGCACCATATTATCCCGAATCGACATAACACAAGCCGCAAGCTCAATACCGCCGGCCGCCCCTAACAGATGCCCGGTCATTGATTTGGTTGAAGAAACAGGAATTTTCTTGGCATGCGCACCGAATAATTTCTTGATCGCCAGGGTTTCAATCTGATCATTAAGTTTAGTCGAAGTTCCATGCGCGTTAATGTAATTGATATCCGTAATTTTTAAACCGGCATCTTTGATCGCCATGTCCATGGCCTTAAGCGCTCCCAAACCTTCGGTATGAGGCGCTGTGATATGATACGCATCCGAGGTGCGGCCATAACCGGCTAATTCCGCCAAAATTTTTGCCCCGCGGGCCTTGGCAAACTCAAGGCTTTCTAAAATCATGATCCCCGCACCCTCACCCATAATAAAACCGTCACGGTTTAAATCAAAAGGCCGGCTGGCTTTGGCCGGTTGGTCATTGCGCTTTGTTAAAGCTTTCAAAGCGCAAAAGCCGCCTAACCCAAGTTTGGAAGTCGCGCTTTCCGTACCTCCGGCAATCACCACATCCACCTCACCGTGCTGGATCATACGCATACCTTCACCGATACAATTATTGGCCGTGGCACAGGCAGTGGCAATCGCGAAACAAGGACCAGTTGCACCGGAATTGATGGACACTTGGCCCGCGGCTTCATTAATGATCATGCGCGTAATGAAAAATGGCGAAATGCGGCTTGGCCCCTTCTCTAAATATTTGTCGTATTCTTCTTCCGCGGAATAGATGCTCCCGATGCCTGACCCAACAATCACCGCGGCGCGCGAAGTATCCATTTGACGGATGTCGAGCTTGGCGTCGCTCAAGGCTTCATTGGCCGCCACCACCCCAAATTGGATAAAGCGGGATATATTGCGAGCTTCTTTAGAGTTAAAATGTGCTAAAGGATCGTAATCAATGACATCACCATTGACGCGCGAATCAAAAAGAGATGCATCAAAATGACTGACGGTGCGAATCCCGCTTTGGCCTTTGAGCAGGGCCTGCCAAAACTTTTCGACCCCGGTCCCGACGGGCGAAATAACCCCCATGCCGGTTATGACCACACGTTTAGTCTGCATTGGATTAAATACCCCCTATTAAAGGTTTGCCCCTGCGTCTTGCTGTCGCAAGACAGATGCAGGGGCAAGTCGTAAAAATAAAAACGCTTTAAAAGATTTAAGCGTTCGCTTTTTCTTCAATGTATTTAATCGCGTCACCGACGGTCTTCATCTTTTCAGCATCTTCGTCGGGAATTTCAACGTTAAATTCCTCTTCCAGCGCCATAATAAGCTCGACGGTGTCCAAAGAATCCGCACCTAAATCATCCACAAAAGAGGCATTCGGCGTAACTTCTTCGGGCTTAACACCCAATTGTTCCGCGATAATTGTCTTGATTTTGCTTTCTACCGCCATGTGTTCCTCCTTAGATTTTCCGAATGTCATCCCCGAATGTTTTAATCGGGGACCCAATTCAGAATTAATTCTTTCTTAGATTCCCGCTTTCGCGGGAATGACGAACAACTGTGAGTGTACGGTATGAGGACCAAAAAGTAAAAGTTATATCGTCAATCCGCCATCCACTACTATAGTCTGTCCGGTAATGTAATTCGCCGCCGGGGAAGCTAAGAACAAACAAACGCCTGCTACATCAGAAACTTCACCAAACCTGGATAATGGAATATTCCCCAGGACTTTTTGCTGCACTTCCTCAGATAATTTAGCTGTCATGTCCGTACGGATATATCCCGGAGCAACAACATTGACCGTGATATTTCTGTAAGCAAATTCCTTGGCCACTGATTTAGAAAAAGCGATAATGCCCGCTTTGCTGGCCGCGTAATTGGCCTGACCTATATTGCCTGTCATTCCAATGACCGATGCAATGCTGATAATCTTACCCTTCTTGGCCCGTAACATCTCCTTGGCAACAACCTTGGTGACGTTAAAAGTTCCCTTGAGGTTGACCTTAATGACTTCATCCCAATCGTTTTCACCAAGTCTCAAGAGCAGATTATCACGCGTAACACCAGCGTTGTTGACTAATATATCAATGCGCTTATGAATGTCAAGAATTTTATTAACAGTTTCTTGAACGTTGACCAGGTTAGTCACATCACAGCCAAATCCGTCTGCTAAATGGCCTTGTGTCTTGATTTGGGCAGCAATGCCCTGGGCTTGGGCTTGATTGCGCCCCATAATAATGACCAAAGCCCCTTTTTCTGCAAAGGCTTTGGCCACCCCCAAGCCTATGCCACGGGTGGATCCGGTCACTAAAACCACTTCATCTTTAAATTGCAAAAGGCACAATCCCTTCATTTTCGTACAGTTGAGATCAATACGGTTAGTATATTATCAATGAAAAGCTTCGCTGCAAGGAAAAATTTGAAGTATATATTCCCTAATATTACCTATTGCTTCGTTTGGCGATAACACACAGGCCATTGCGCGTTTGGCGGTAGCCAAATTTACCTTTCGTCAGAGAGCTCGAAAGATACACATCTGGCTTGAGCTAAAGCCTGGGGTTTGTCAACACGCACATAAGCTCTCTCTACCCTTTGATCACACATGATGCCCGCCAAAAGCTTAGAAGCTAACTTTTCTAATAAGGTGTGTCGCGAACGCTCGGCAGTTTTGATAGCTTTAGCGGCCACGGACTCGTAATTAAGCGCGTCTATAAGTTTATCGGAAAAGCAAGCTTTAGAAGCATCATATTCAACGGTGATATTGATGACTAATTCCTGTTTATTGACCTTCTCCCAGGAATAAGCACCGATCAGAGTCCGCACTTTCAAATCATTGATTCTAATAACAGCCATATCTTCTCAACTCCCCCAACCCCTCTTTAATACAAAGAGGGGATTAAGGGGAGTTCAACCTTCAAATCAAATTCTCCCCGCCGTCATTGGCAATGATCTGGCCGGTCAAATAATCATTCTCTAATAAAAATTTAACGCTTTGCAGGATGTTCTCGGGCTTCCCGGTCCTTTGCAAAGGGATTTGCCGCGCGCGCCTTAAGCGGTCATCCGGCTGACTATTGACCGGAGCCAAGATCATGCCAGGTGATATGCCATTGACCCTGATACGCGGCCCCCATTGTACCGCGGCCATTTTGGTAAATTCCAACAAAGCTTTTTTAGTCATCAGATAATCCGCATAATTAGTCTTGTACTGGATGACATTGGCATCGATAAAATTAATCACCTGTCCCCTTTTGACCAAACGCGCAAACTCGCAAGTCAAAATATACGGGGCCTTGAAATTAATGTCCCAATGAGTTTTAAAAAGCGTCAAATCAGCGGCGCTAAACCGGTTGGGTATAAAAATCGAAGCGCTGTTGACCAAAACATTCAAATTGGGAAAAGCTTTAAATACCTGAGGCACCAATTTACGGGTTTGGGCTTCATCCGCCAGATCGCAGGAAAAAAATTCGCAGCGCACTCCTGTTTTATAAATAGCCTGGGCTGTTGACATAGCCTCAGGTTTGGAACGGTGATAATGCAAAGCAATCTGATAACCCTCCTGGGCCAAATGCAAAGCCACCTGACGGCCAAGGCGTTTGGCCGCCCCTGTCACTAAGGCTGTTCCCTTTATTTTAGGCATATTTTCAGGAGATGAGCGCCAGAAATTCCTTGCGGGTAGAATCGTCCGTACGAAAGTCCCCCAGAAGGCAGGATGTTTTCATAAGTGAATTTTGTTTTTCGACACCGCGCATCATCATACATAAATGCTGGGCTTCAATCACAACACCTAAACCCCGCGCACTGGTGGCATCCATTAAAGTTTGGGCGATCTGTTTGGTCAAATTCTCCTGCACTTGCAGGCGGCGGGCGTACATGTCCACAATACGCGCGATCTTGGAGAGACCGATTATTTTTCCTTTAGGGATATACCCTACATGGGCTTTGCCAAAAAACGGCAAGAGATGATGCTCACACAAAGAATACATTTCAATGTCTTTGATAATTATCATTTCATCATTGTCAGAGGTAAAAATAGCTCCATTGACAATGTCGTCGATATTCGTTTTATACCCATGGGTCAGGAATTCAAAGGCATGGGCCGCCCGTATGGGCGTTTTTATAAGCCCTTCGCGTTTAGGGTCTTCCCCAATATGCTCGAGCATTTTACGGAAATATTGGTCCATTAATTTTCTCCTGAGAAACCTTTGTCATTCCCGCCCCGACAGAAACATTCGGGGATGACATTCAAGGTGATAAGTTATTTTAAATGCGATTGCTTAAGAGGGCAATTATAGCAAGATTCCCTGTTCCTTTGTCTGCCGTACTTATTCTCTGTTCGTACGGGTTCTAAGAGTTCAAATAATAGCATATTGACTATTTCCTGTCCATGTTATAATCTGTGCTCCGATGATTCCTTACGCCGACTATCACATGCACACCCCCCTATGTGGCCATGCAGTAGGTACTCCGGAGGAGTACGCTAAGCAGGCCATTCGAATGGGGTTAAAAGAAATTGGATTCTCCGACCACGCGCCCATGGTGCATAAACCTATGCCCGGAATAACCATGTCCTTTGATGAACTACCTCAATATCATAGGTTGATCGAAGATGTCCGTAAAAACTACGCTTCTCAAATCAGCATTAAAATTGCCCTGGAATCAGATTTTCTACCTGGATATGAAAGCAAAACAAAATCTATCATTGACAGCTACCCCTATGATTACATCATCGGATCGGTGCATTTTATCGATGGCTGGGCTTTTGACGACCCTGCCACCCGCGAATACTGGAAAATACACGATGTCAATGAAGTCTACCTTAAATACTACGCGCTTTTGAGGCAATCAGCCAAAACCGGGTTCTTTCAAATTATAGGACATTGTGATCTACCTAAAAAATTCGGTGCCAGGCCAACAATTGACCTAACCGATGAGATTAAAGCGACCGCTAAAGTCTTTAAAGACACCGGCGTGGCCGTTGAAATCAATACCGCGGGATTGCGCAAGCCCATCGGTGAGATGTACCCTGCCACTAATTGCCTGAAAATATATCGTGAAGCCGGCGTGCCTTTGACCTTCGGCTCTGACGCGCATGACCCTCAAGATGTAGGCAAAGATTTTGACAAGGCCGTGGATTTGGCTAAGTCAGCAGGTTACAGCGAATATTTGATTTTTAGAAATAAAAAAGTAGAGAAAACTGTGTCATTCTAATTTTATCATCTGTCATTCTGAGCGAAGCGAAGAATCTTAATATGTCTTAAGATCCTTCGTCACATAAAACGTTCCTCAGGATGACTGTTGGAGAGTATTATGATTAAAATTGTGGGGATTGATCATGTGGCTTTTAACGTGCGGGATTTGGATAAATCTCTGGAATTCTATACCAAGGTGATCGGTCTTAAGGTCACCGAACGCGAAGTTTCCAAACCCGGCATCGAATATTTCTTAGACTGCGGCCCTTCGCTCTTGGGAATTATCCAAGCCAAGGATTTAAGCCGCAGCCATCTTTTTGCCAACGAAGGTTTAGGCGCTAATCATTTTTCCTTTCGCGTGCAAGCCCGTGACTTTGATGCCATGATCGCGCATTTGGAGGCTTCCAAAGTTAAAATCGAATTTGCTAAAAAACGCTCCAAATCCTGGTCACTTTATTTCTACGATCTCGACGGAAATAAGCTGGAAGCCACGGCCTGGCCGCTGGAAGATGGAATGCCGGAAAACAAAAGGGTCAAAAAAATTTATGATAGCAAGACCAAATCTTGGACCCCTTATTAAGAAGTGATTCCCTCCCCCTTGTGGGGAGGGTAAGGGCGGGGGTGCATCGACGATAATTACACCCCACCTAGCCTCCCCCATCAAGGGGGAAGAAAATGGAGAAAATGATGCCTATCCCACAAGAAGGTACTAAAGCCCCTGACTTTAGTTTACCCGCCAGTAATGGCGGAAACATTGCCTTAAAAGATTTAAAAGGCAAAAATGTTGTTGTTTATTTTTATCCCAAGGACGATACCCCGGGATGTACGGTTGAAGCCTGCGGATTTCGGGATAGTTTTAAGGAGATTTGTAATGCCGAGCAAGAAACAGGGAATCTTGCCGTGATCTTAGGCGTCAGCCCGGATTCCGTCACTTCTCACGGGAAATTCATCAGCAAATTCCAACTGCCCTTTACCCTTCTGGCCGATGAAGATAAAAAAATGTGCCGGGATTACGGCGTATGGGTGGAAAAATCCATGTACGGCAAGAAATACATGGGAGTTGCCCGCACCACGTTTATCATCGACAAGAATGGCACAATCGCCAAAGTTTTTGAGAAGGTCAAACCCCAAGGGCACAATCAGGAAGTCATTACAGCACTCAAAAATCTTTAACGCGGGATGAAATCCATTTTAGGGGTGATCTGTAAAATAGTTTCCGCGATCAGTTGGGCGCAAGAATCCAAATCATCCAGAGAGCAGGTTTCCACCATTGTATGCATGTAGCGATTAGGCACACTGATCAAAGCAGTGGCCACCCCTTCGTGGCTTAATTGCATGGCACCGGTGTCAGTGCCGTCAGGCCGGCCCAGCGATGAAAATTGATAAGGGATCTTTTTGCGTTTGGCGATATCAATAAACATTTTTCCAAGAGCGCGGTTGATCGCGGGCCCCGCGTGCAAAACCGGCCCTTTACCCAAAACCACCTCGCCCACGATACGCTTATCAATGCCCGGTGTGTCCGAGGCAAAGCCCACATCGACGCAAATACCAACTTGAGGATTAATGCCATAGGCACTGGTGCGTGCCCCGCGCAAGCCTACTTCTTCTTGAACTGTTGACACCCCATAAACTCCGATGTCCTTACGCAATTTCCTGCCGCTTAAAATCTTGATCACTTCAGAAACCACAAAGGCACCGGTTTTATCATCACAGCCTTTGGAAGAAAAAATATTATTGCGCAATTCCATATAATTAGGCGCGAAGGATATCGCATCGCCTAAGGCCACGACTTTAAGCGCGTCTTCCCTGTCTTTAGCGCCAATGTCCACCCACAAATCTTTGATGGGCACGCTTTTATTGCGGTCACACTCTTCCATCAGGTGGATGGGTTTCTTGCCGATAACACCGTCAATCAATCCTTTTTCAGTCTGCACCTTCACCTGACTTCCCGGTAAAACACCAGAGTCAATGCCGCCCACCGGCACCACGCATAAAAAGCCTTCGCTGGTGATATGACTGATGATAAAACCGATCTCATCGCAATGTCCGGCAAGCATGATTTTATAATCAGCTTTGGGGTTCAAAACAGCGATGGCATTGCCGTGCACATCCCGCTTGATGCCGCGCGCGTAGGATTTGGTCCGCTTGGCCCAAACGCTTTGGCTGGCCTCTTCAAAACCCGAAGGACCGCATTGACTTAAAAAATCACGTAAAAATTTTTTGGATTCACTGTTCATATAATCTCGCTGGTATTATTGTCATTCCCGCCCCCGACAAAAACATTCGGGGGTGACGAACAACTGTGAGTGTCGGGTATGACGACCAAATTTTGTTTAACATGAATAACGCTGTTTAATATAATTTTCCAATATATCGATAAACTCTTCCTTAATATGCTCACCTTTTAACGTCTTGAATTCCTTGCCATCCATGTATACCGGTGCAATGGGGGTTTCAGATGTGCCGGGCAGGCTGATGCCGATGTCCGCGTGACGGCTCTCGCCGGGGCCGTTGACAACACATCCCATGACCGCGATTTTCATCTCTTCAATTCCCGGGTATTGCTCTTGCCACAAGGGCATTTTTAATTTGATGTGGCTGTTAATATCCTGGGCCAAATATTGAAAGTAATTAGAACTGGTGCGCCCGCAACCGGGACAGCTTGTCACCGACGGGGAAAAATAACGAAACCCCATGGACTGCAGAAGTTCTTTGCAGACTTCCACTTCTTTGGAACGAGGCACATTGGGTTGAGGCGTTAACGATACTCTGATAGTATCGCCTATGCCCTGCTGCAGCAAAATTGAAAGTGCTGCGGCGGAAGACACCGCGCCCTTGATGTCAGCTCCAGCCTCTGTTAAACCAAGATGCAGAGCAAAATTGCAAGAATGAGCCAGCTGTCGATAAACTGCGACCATATCCTGCAATCCCGACATCTTGACGCTTAAAACCAATTTTTCTTGAGGCAGGCCTAACTTTAAGGCATATTCCGCTGATTGCAAAGCACTTTGCACCATGGCTTCACGGGTGACCTCTCTAAAATCTTTGGGATCAAATGATTTGGCAAAAGGCCCAATTGCTTCGACATCGTAAAGTTGTCCTTTAGCATTACGGTTCATTAATTCCGTTAGCAATTCCTGGTCCAATGAACCCCAATTGACACCGATACGCACAGCCTTGCCATTATCAACGGCGATTTTGACGATCTGGGCAAAATTATCATCGTGCAAACGGCCTTTGCCCACATTGCCGGGATTGATACGGTACTTGTCTAACAATTTAGCGGTCTGCGGATTTTTGCTAAGAAGAGTATGGCCATTAAAATGAAAATCCCCGATGATAGGGGTTGTAATGCCGTCCAGGCGCAAACGGCTGATAGCCTCAGCAGCACCTTTGGCCGCGTCATGATCATTGACTGTCCAGCGCACCAGCTCAGAACCGGCAGCGATCAATTCTCTGGTTTGAGCCAGGGTCGCCTCAACATCAGCCGTGGGCGTATCTGTCATGGACTGGATACGTATGGGATAATCCTGGCCCAATGCCAGAGGGCCAATAAGCACGGCAGGAGTTTTTCGACGATTGTGCATAAAAAGAGATCCTTCGCTTCGCTCAGGATGACATGATTATGGAGCTTGCCCCCGAATGTCTTTGTCAGGGGTCGGAATCAATTTAAATTTACACCTTGTGACAAAATGCTATAATTATTTCCTTTGAGGCGGTATTATAAGAAAGGTAGACAAAAAAAGCAAGGATCGTCATTCTGAGGCGAAGCCGAAGAATCTCAAGACATCTTAAGATCCTTTGCTGCGCTCAGGATGACGTATCAGGAACTATGGAAATATTTTTAGCTAAGACACAGGGATTTTGTGCCGGGGTTGCGAGCGCTATCGACATAGTCGAGATTGCCCTTAAAACTTACGGCACCCCTTTGTACGTCTACCATGACATCGTGCACAATACCTCAGTGGTTGAGGACATGAAAAGCCGCGGGGTGATCTTCATCGAAGACTTAAAAGACGTGCCGCAGGATTCACGGATTATTTTTAGCGCGCATGGCATCCCGCCTGATCTCATCAATGAAGCCCGCGAACGCCGTTTAAAATACGTCGATGCCACCTGCCCTCTGGTGACAAAAGTCCACAAAGAAGCCGTCAAATTTTCCGACCAACAGGTGGACACTGTACTCATCGGCCATGTGGGCCATCAGGAATTAATCGGCACCTCAGGATATGTGCATCCGGATTTACTGCACATCATCGAGGACGAAAAAGATGTCGATGCTTTAAACATTGATCCTGCAAAAACCATTGCCTACATCACACAGACAACACTGTCCATCGATGAAACTCACGGCATCATTGAAAAATTAAAATTAAAATTCCCTAAACTGATCGGCCCCCCGCGCTCGGATATCTGTTACGCCACCCAAAACCGCCAGGATGCTGTCAAAGAGCTGGCTGGCTTTTGCGATATCATTATCATTTGCGGTTCGCCTCACTCTTCTAACAGCAATCGCCTGCGGGAAACCGGTGCCCAAATGGGTGTGGCCAGCTACATTGTTGACACGGCCGCCCAGTTGGATTGTTCAATTTTAAAAGGTAAGCAACGGGTGGGTTTGAGTTCCGGTGCCTCTGTCCCCCGTTATCTGGTGGATGGGATCATTGATAAAATAAAATCTTACGCGCCCGAATCCATCGTTCACGAGTTCAGCAACCCGGAAAAAAATATCGTGTTTCCGGTATTACAATTTAAGGAATAAACATAACTGTCATTCTGAGGCGAAGGTCCTCATACCGGACACTCATTATTATTCGCCGAAGAATCTTTAGACACCTTAAGATCCTTCGCTACGCTCAGGATGACAAACTAATTATGGCAAAGTTAATTATCGACAATATCACTTACGATGTACCCGACGGTGAACAAATGGCCCAAGCCTGCGAGACGGCAGGGATTCCGTTTTCCTGCAATTCCGGCGTATGCGGTACCTGCCAAATTGAGGTCCTGGAAGGCGCGGAAAATATCAATGAATTAAACAGAGAAGAAATGGAATTGGCCATGGACCGCACTCACCGTTTAGGATGCCAATGCAAAATTTTGAGTGGGACAGTAAAAGTAACGTATTAAAAAAACAATGCTTCGGCTACGAAGCAATATTCCCTAATATTACCTATTGCTTCGTTTGGCGATAACACACAGGCCATTGCGCGTTTGGCGGTAACAGTGAAAAATTTGCTTTGGTAACTTATTAATGTTTATACTTCAAGAATGTCCCATTGACCTCCTACAAGCACGGAATATGTGCCGCAATCCTGCCAAAAATGGCGCCCTCGTTACCTTTGAGGGAACAGTACGGGGTGATGAACATAATGGCAGAACGGTCAGCGAGCTTTTGTATATCGCTGATACTGCGTCTGTCCTTGCAGAAGGCGAAAAAATAATCATAGAAGCCCTGTCTCAATTTTCCATCACCGAGGCAGTGTGCATTCAACGAACCGGCCAATTGAAAACCACCGAGACCGCTGTATGGATCGGCGTGTGGGCTGCGCACCGGGATGAAGCTTTTAAAGGCTGCCGCTATATCATCGAAGAAATCAAAAAAAGACTTCTCATCTGGAAAAAAGAATTTTATACCAACGGTACCAAGGCCTGGGTACGCAGATGAACACCAAACCCAACGCCCTATTATCCGCTTACACCGCTTTTCAATTAGGCGGCCCTTGCAGATGTTTAATCGAATGTGCGACACCGGATGAGCTCATACAAACAGTCCAAAAATTTAAAAAAGAAAATATTCCTTTCCTGTTGATCGGCGGCGGGTCTAATTTGGTGGTCTCTGATCATGGCCTGAACACGAACGTAATCCGCTATCTGTCCCCCACTCCCCTGATTGAACGCAAGGACAATGAAATCACCGTCTCAGCGAGCACTATCCTGGATGATCTGGCCCTTTTTTGCGTGGATGAAGGCTTGGAAGGTTTAAATTATACCACCGGCATCCCGGGGACCGTCGGAGGCGCTGTGATAGGCAATGCCGGCGCCTGGGGCAAACAGGTTGGAGATGTATTAAAATCCGCCTTGATCCTGGATGATCAAGGCAAAATCAAAACCGTGGGGCCTGATTATTTTGCTTTTTCTTATCGTCATTCGCGGCTCAAAGAAACGAATGAGATCATTGTTTCCGTCACCTTTACGGCGACGCCGGGCGATCCTGTCACCTTAGCCCAGGAGCGAGCCGAGATACTTAAAACACGGGCTGAAAAACACCCTAATTTATCCACCCACCCATGCGCCGGTTCTTTTTTTCGCAACATCGAACCCACCTCGAGAGCAGAGCGGCGTCAGGCCGCAGGATGGTTTCTGGAACAAGCCGGTGGCAAGAATCTGAAGGTCGGCGGTGCTTATATTTTCGAAAAACACGCCAATATCATCATCAAAGGCCCGGGAGCCCGTGCCCAGGACGTGCATGACCTGCATTTAAAAATGATTGATTTGGTCAAAGAAAACTTCGGTTTGCAATTAACCCGGGAAGTGCGTTTTGCAGGAAAATTCGATAATATTGATGAGGCTGACCATCAAGGTTTTTGGTGATATTACCCGCCGATCTGGTACATTTCTATTTTTGGTGATGCGTGGGAATCGTGACGGATCTCGGAGCGGATTTCTGAATAGCGGTCTTCGCGTTTCATCCAGACCACGCGGACCAAATGGCCTAAAAACTCGTCTGTAGCGCCATTTCTTAAATGCCCGCCTAAATCCGTACCGTGGGTGGCAAAAAGACAGGTGTACATTTTACCGTCCGCGGATAAACGCAAACGGTTACAAGTGCCGCAAAAAGCCTTGGTCACTGAAGAAATAAATCCAACCTCACCCTGCCCATCTTTAAAACGATAGGTCTCTGAAGTGTCCCCTCCTTGCGTGCCGCCAATGCGTTGTAAAGGAAATTCAGCGTCGATTAAAGAAATGATTTCGCTGGAGGGTACGACCTGGACATTTTCCCAATGGTTTTGATTGCCTACATCCATGTATTCGATAAAGCGTACGCTGTGAGGCGTACCGCGGAAATATTTGACCAGATCCAAAATGGTATGATCATTGATCCCGCGCTGTATGACCGCGTTGATCTTGATAGAATCAAATCCAGCCGCCTCAGCGCTACGAATGCCTTCCAGCACGTCTTTAACTGAACCTTTCTCACCGCTCATCTCGTGAAAAATAGCTTCGTCTAAAGTATCCAGACTTACCGTCAAACGACCAAGCCCGGCGGCTTTCAGTCGTTGTACCCAAAATGTCAACATCGAACCGTTGGTGGTTAACGCTAAGTCCTCAACGCCGGGGATGAGTGATAATTGACGGATAAGATCATCAAGGTTGGGCCTTAACAAAGGCTCTCCGCCGGTCAGCCGCAACTTGGTAACCCCAAGACCGACAAAAATCCGCGCCAGGCGCACAATTTCTTCAAAGTTTAACCATTCTTTTTTATCGAGGAACTGATAGGCATGATGATATTTCTCCGACGGCATGCAATAAGGGCAGCGGAAATTGCAGCGGTCGATCAAGGATATCCTGAGATCACGTAACGGTCTGTTTAATGTGTCGATGATTGGCATGGTGCCTAATTCAAAATTAATTCTGTTATGGATTCCCGCTTTCGCGGGAATGACAATTTATTTTGTTATTCTGTGGAAACGGTTTTGGTCTTTTCCAACGCGCCGTGCATGGTATGCCATGATAGCACCGCGCATTTGACTCGCGCAGGATACTGCCAAATCCCGGAAAAAACAGTTAATTTCCCCAAATGATTAGGCTGTTGATCCGGCTTTAATGCGCCAATAGCCAACTTATGAAACTCATCAAATAAAAGGTTAGCCTCTTCGATGGTTTTACCCTTAAGGGCCATGGTCATCATGGAAGCTGAAGCTTTGGAAATGGCGCAGCCGGAGCCTTCAAAGGCAAGCTCCTCGATGATATGTTGAGGATTTACTTTCATGTAAATCCATAAATGGTCCCCGCAAAGCGGATTATAGCCTTCGGCCGCGTGCGTTGCCCCCTCCAGTTTTTTGAAATTCCGGGGAGAACGGTTGTGTTCTAAAATTGTCTGTTGATATAATTCTTCACGCATGTACTTCAACTCCCCTAAACTCCCCTAACCCCTCTTTATAAAAAAAAGGGGAACATTATTTAAAAACAGCCTGGGCTTTTTTTACCGCCTCTGCCAAAATATCGAGTTCTTCTTTGGTGTTATAAAAAGCCAAAGAAGCCCGCGCAGTGGCCGGAATTCCAAAGCGCTGCATCACCGGCTGAGTGCAGTGATGGCCGGTACGGATCGCGACACCTTCCCGGTCGACCAAGGTCCCTAAATCATGAGGGTGAATACCATCGACGACAAATGATATGATGGATGTTTTATCTTTTGAGCTACCGATGATGCGAACCCCGTTAATGGATAAAAGTGTCTTGGTGCCATAATCTAATAACTCTTGTTTGTGCTGTTTCATACCCTCCCAACCAATGGTTTGGAGGAATTCAAGAGCTGACCGCAGGCCGATGACTTCAGCGATTGGTGGAGTTCCCGCCTCAAATTTATAAGGCAAAACATTATAAGTAGTCTCAGCAAAGGTCACAGTTTTAATCATGTCCCCGCCTCCCTGATAAGGCGGCATGGCTTCCAGCCATTTCTCCTTGCCATAAAGGACCCCCACTCCCGTTGGGCCAAAAACCTTATGTCCTGAAAAAACCAAAAAGTCACAGTCTAACTCTTGGACATTAATCGGCGTATGGGTCACGGCCTGGGCCGCGTCGATGATGACCACTGCCCCTCGCTTGTGCGCGGCCTCAATCACAGTCTTGATAGGATTAACTGTTCCCAAAGAATTCGATACCCACACCAAGGAGACTAACTTGGTTCTATCTGATAAAAGTTTGAGATATTCCTCAAGAATAATTTCGCCCTGGTCATTGATGGGAATGACTTTAAGTACACATCCGATTTGCTGGCAAAGGATTTGCCAGGGCACAATGTTGGAATGATGCTCCATGTGGGAAATGATGATCTCATCACCTTTTTTAAGAAACTGCCTGCCGTAAGACTGGGCAATAAGGTTTAGGGACTCGGTCGCGCCTTTGGTAAAAATAATTTCCTGCACTTTGGCGGAATGAAGGAATTGCCGCACCACCTGGCGGGAATATTCAAAGGCCGCAGTGGCCTGCTCACTTAAATAGTGCACACCTCTATGCACATTGGCAACTCCCGTCATATAATAAGCATTTACCGCGTCAATGACGCAACGGGGCTTGAGGGTTGTGGCGGCATTGTCCAAATAAACCAAAGGCTTACCATGGACCTTAATATTAAGGTTAGGAAAGTCCTGACGGAGTTTTTGGACATTAAAAATTGTCATATATCCTTCCTGACACAGCCACAGGGATCAATTTTTTCCGCCAAAATGCTAATTGCTACTTACTGATTCCTGGATAAGTCAGGAGCAAAAGCACGCATTTCGGCTTCAAAAATTATCCCTGCGTCTGTTTAAGCGTAATGCCTTCACATTAAAGTTTAACTTCCGGAAATTTCTTAAGCAAAAGACGGCTTAATTTACCGCGGATGGAATCACTCTTGATGGTATTGATAATATCGTCAATGAATCCTTTTGACAATAATTGAATGGCCATCTGTCGGGTAATACAGCGGCTTTGCATATAAAAAATTTCCTCTTGGCTCAACTGGCCGATGGTCGCACCGTGCGTGCATTTGACGTCATCCGCAAAAATTTCCAGCTGGGGCTTTGTGTCCACACGCGCTTCCTTACCTAACAATAAATGTTTATTAAGCTGATAAGCGTTGGTTTTCTGGGCAATAGGATGCACATAAATCTTGCCGTTAAAAATGGCCCGGGATTTATCATTAAGCAACCCCTTATAAAGCTGATAACCGGTACAATTAGGCTGCTGAATATCCAGCAAGGTGTGATTATCAACCTGCTGATTGCCATCGAGACCGTAGAGACCGTTCATGATCGTATTGGTCCCCTCGCCTTTAAGCAAAATCGACAAATTATTACGGGTCAACGCTCCGCCATGATTAAAAGAAAAAGAATCCAAGGAGCTGCCCTTTTCCTGCCAAATACGGGTCGTACCGACATGCACGGCCTGATGGCTTTCTGCCTGGGCTTTGCAATAACCAACCACGGCATTGGATGCAATCCGCATATCAGTCACCGCGTTAGACAAATAGGCTACAGGCTCAAAGCAAATATGACTTTCCAGAATATTCACCTGGGCCGCCTCAGCAACGCTGATAAAACTGCGCGGGAAGACCAGGGTATTGGGAATATTGCCGCTGGTCACGTGAATAATATGTACCAAAGGCTCAATACGCGCGTTTTTGGCGACTTGAACAAAAACCCCGTCTAAAAAAAGTGCCTGGTTCATCCACAAAAATGCTTTGGTGTCATTGGGGGTTAATTTTGTAATCGTGTCCTGAATTTCAGTATTGCCATGCGCCAATGCCGCGTCTAATGAAGAAGCCGTCAGCCCATGCGGCAAATGTTTTAAATCCGATAATTCACCCCACAAAACACCGTTGACTAAAACAATATTGATGTCTTTCTTGTCGCGGTAATTTTCAAATTGTTTATCTTCAATTAATTTATGATGCGCGGCAATTTGAAAACGGCGATTGACCACATCAGCCAAAGACAAATATTTCCATTCCTCATCCTTAACCGTTGGCATACTGATTGCGGCCCATTGATCAAAACTTTTCTGACGAAAAGCTCTAAGCCAGGCGCCGGAGGCACCTTCTAATTTAGACTGATAAAGTTCGAGCCCTTCGATGTTCAAGGGCAGTTGTTGCTGGGTCATCATATTTATCCCTTAATTAACCAATCATAGCCGCGGCTTTCTACTTCCAAAGCCAATTCTTTGCCTTCGGATTTAACAATCTTACCGTCGATCATGATATGGACAAAATCAGGCTGGATATAATTAAGCAGGCGCTGATAATGGGTGATCAAAATAATAGCATTATCCTTGCGGCACAATTTATTGACCCCTTTGGCCACGATTTTCATGGAGTCGATGTCAAGGCCGGAATCCGTTTCATCAAGAACCGCCAAACGCGGATTTAAAACCGCCATCTGTAAAATTTCATTGCGCTTCTTCTCTCCGCCGGAAAAGTCCACATTGACCGGCCGGTCGATGAATGTATCATCCATGCTCAATAATTTCATTTTTGCGCGCAGGTATTTGTCAAAATCAATGGGGTCCATTTCTTCAGCCCCTTGATGACGGCAAATGGCATTAAAAGCCGCGCGTAAAAATACGGAACTTGGTACCCCCGGGATTTCGACAGGGTATTGAAACGCTAAAAACACGCCTTCGCGGGCGCGCGCGTCAGGCTCCATTCCCAACAAATTCATTTTCTTAAAATTAACTTCATAATCAATGGTGCCGCCATAGACTTCATATTGCGGATGACCCGAGATCACCTTGGACAAAGTGCTTTTGCCCGAACCGTTAGGCCCCATGATGGCGTGCACTTCACCGGCATTGACGTTCAAATCAATCCCCTTTAATATTTCCTTGCCTTCGATGCCGGCATGTAGGTCTTTGATTTCTAACATTACCCTACACTCCCTTCCAATTTCATCTCCAATAATTTAACCGCCTCTACTGAAAACTCCAAAGGCAATTCTTTAAAGACATCCTTGCAGAACCCGTTAATGATCAATGAAACCGACTCTTCCAAATCCAAACCGCGTGAACGCAAATAAAACATCTGCTCCGCGTTAATTTTGGAAGTAGAAGCCTCATGTTCCAGGACGGCCGTATTGTTTTTGACTTCAATATAAGGAAAGGTATTGGCAGAGCAATTGTTTCCCACCAGCATGGAATCGCATTGGGAAAAATTACGCGCCCCATCCGCCGTCGGCATTATTTTGACCAAGCCGCGATAACTATTATGCGCGAACTCTGAAGCAATACCCTTGGAAACAATGGTGCTTTTGGTGTTCTTTCCGATATGGATCATCTTGGTACCCGTATCCGCGATCATGCGATTATTGGTCAAGGCCACGGAATAAAATTTACCAACGGAATTGTCCCCTTGCAAAATGACGCTGGGATACTTCCAGGTGATGGCAGCGCCTGCTTCCACCTGGGTCCAGGAGATCTTGGAATTGACCCCCGCGCACTTGCCGCGTTTGGTGACAAAATTATAAATACCGCCGCGGCCTTCTTTGTCCCCGGAATACCAATTTTGCACCGTTGAATATTTGATCTCGGCATTATCCAAAGCCACCAGCTCAACGACTGCCGCATGCAGTTGATTGGTATCCCGTGTAGGGGCAGTACACCCTTCCAGATAACTGACATAACTGCTATCTTCAGCGATGATCAAGGTGCGTTCAAACTGGCCGGTATCCTCGGAATTGATGCGAAAATACGTGGAAAGCTCCAGCGGACAGTGGACACCTTTGGGAATATAGCAGAATGACCCGTCGGAAAAGACCGCCGAATTTAAAGACGCATAAAAATTATCCGTATAAGGCACCACCGACCCCAAATATTTTTTGACCAGCTCAGGATGATGAGTAACAGCCTCAGAGAAGGAACAAAAAATGATGCCGTGTTTAGCCAACTCACCCTGGTGCGTTGTTCCGACTGAAACACTGTCAAACACCGCGTCAACGGCCACACCGGTCAGCCGCTTCTGTTCACTTAACGGGATGCCCAGACGGTCAAAGGTCTTGAGCAATTCCTCGTCGACTTCTTCTAAGTTTGCGGGGCTTTCGTTTTTTTGCTTGGGCGCGGCATAATAATAAATATCCTGATAATCAATAGGCCCATATTCAAAATTGGGCCAGGTTGGCTCATGCATTTTCAGCCAATGACGAAAAGCCTTCAAGCGCCACTCCAGCATCCACTCAGGCTCTTTTTTCTTGGCAGAAATAAGGCGCACAGTGTCTTCATTAAGGCCTTTGGGTGGCTTATCTTCCGCGATATCCGTGTGGAACCCATAACGGTACTCACCAGCGCCTGCTAATTTATTGCCTTCCAATTCTTTTTGTTTAGCTATGTCACTCATAACCAACTCCCCTGAACTCCCCTAACCCCTCTCTATAAAAAAGAGGGGAAAATAATTTATACAAAATAGAAAAAATTTAGTCTTCTACTTCAGCTCCCTGCATAAAAGGTTTGGAACGGATTTGTTTTTCACCTTGATTGCGCGAAGAGATCAGATCGCGTACATTGATGGTCTTAAACATCTCTGAAATCCATTCATTCAAGTTAAGCATAGGCGAGATGACATTGCAGCTGGAAGTCATATCGCAATGCGAGTAATTGCCATGAAAACAATTGACGATCCGGATCGGCCCCTCGATGATTTTGGTCAGATCATAAAGCGTGATTTTTGAAAGGTCCTTGAGGATCTGGTAGCCGCCATGAGCTCCCTGCTCAGCGCGAACGATCTCATGTTGGGCCATGATCTGCAAAACGCGCGAGGTTGGGTCAAAAGGCGTACGGTAAATATCACAAATTTCCTTAGCCGAGGTCAACTGGCCAGGCGATTTGCTGCTCATATGCCTTAACGAGATCAAGGCATATTCTAATTTACGGTTAATTTTAAACATACCTTTTTACCATCCTAACTGATTGATCTTGGCGGCAACAATCAAGTCGTTTTCAGTAACTCCGCCAAGCGCGTGCGTATATAAAACCACTCTTAAATTCTTATACCCTGTCAAATGTAAATCCGGATGGTGCATTTCATCCTCGGCAATGCCGTTGATTTTATTAATAAAATCAACGCATGCGACAAAATTCTTCAACGTAAAGGCGCGTTCAATACTTTTGCCATCCTGGGTCAAAACCCAGCCGGGGATTTCACCCAAATGAGATTGGACTTCAGCGTTTGTATACGCCCGACCAATACCTTCGCAGGGCACGCATTTTTTCTTACTGAGATTCTCCATGTGAATGTTCCTCCATACTTCCTTCAGTCTGCACCGTTATTTCAGGATTATATTGGTCTCGTAAAATACCCTCAATGGCTTTGAGCGTTCCCATGGTGGAACTGGGGCACGAACCGCAGGCTCCCTGATAATTAACCGTCAAATTCACTCCATCAAAACTCACAATCTGAAGATCTCCGCCGTCCATTTGAAGACCTGGACGGATGGTATTATCCAGGATCGCATTGATCTTTACAACCTCTGGATCCGAAGAAATAGGGGATATGGGCTTTTTATCTTCCTCAACCTGAAAATCGGGATCATGGTCCGCGGCGTATTCCAGAATGACCTTTCTGATCTGCTCTTCAATTTGGTCCCAATCCACATTGCCATCCTGGGTCACGGTGACATAATTATCAAAGAAGTAAACTTCCGTGATATTAGGAATAGTAAACAAAGCAGCGGCCATGGGATTATGCCCGCATTGCCCGGCATTTTTATACGTCACCTTGCCCTGGGTTTTAACCGGTACATTTAAAACAAATTTGAGCGCGTTGGGATTTGGCGTGCTCTGAACCATTGTTTTGATTTCCATATAAACCTCCTATTACTACTTCTTCTTTTGACGTATATAGATTAGCATAAATTAGGGGGCTTGACAAGAGGGAAAAATTAAGGATAACAACGGGGTTTGGCTGAAATCAAAGGCGGTCTCGCAGAATTTTAAAATACTGACATGGGAATGACAACCGTTAAAATTATCTATTCACTAACGCTTTAATGGCAGGCAGGGCTTTTTGGGCGGCTTCTTCGCCGCGTTTGATCAACCGATTGACTTCGTACATTTCAAACCAGCTAATGCCTTTTAAATCCGGATGAATAAGGACATCAGCCTGCTTTGCACTTTGTTCCGCGATCAAAAATTCAGAAGCCTGTAAGGTACGCACGATAATGTCCGCGATATTGGGTGTAAAAATATTTGATATGAACCTGCCTAAACGAAAACCTATGAATTTAAAAGGATGTTTGAAAAAAGGCATATCGAGACATTTAATAAGATTTTCATCTTCTTTTTTTTGCGCCCAATCAACTTCTTCGGGCGATTGCAGCACATTGACCGCGATAATTTTCTTGACACCCATATTCGTCAAAACATTCGTCGGCAGCGGGTTTAAGACCCCCCCGTCAATGATCATCTGTTTAGGTTCCATGATCGGTTTGATGACACCGGGAATGGCAACGCTTTTACGCACAGCGTCCACCAAAAACCCCTGCTCTATGACGAATTCCCGGCGGTGTAACAGATCATAGGCCACGATCCTCAACGGGATTTTTGTTTCATGGAATGTCTTATTGTCGAGTTTCTGTTTCAGCCAGCGGGCAATGGCATCCCCCCGCACCAGCCCTGATATGGGCACAAACGCCAGGGGGACCACCAAAAACATGAACAGGATACCGATCCAAAATAATTTAAAAATGATGAATAACAGGACCAATAAAAAAAGGATTATGGCACGCCGCATCGGCGGGTCATAAAGTTTCAGCATTCCTGATTTACTTTCAAACTCTCGGCCGAATTTTTCTATCTCCTGTGCGGTGTATCCAACAGACCATAGACTGGCAATCAAAGCTCCCATACTGCTGCCGACGAGCATATCAATGGGAATTCCCTCACGTTCCAGGACCCGGATAACACCGATATGCGCCATGCCCAAAGCCGCCCCGCCGCCCAAGATCAGCCCGATCATTACCTTGGCTGTATGCCGTGAGAGCCGGCGAATGGTTTGGGCGTATTCACTTTTGGCATCCACCTCAACAAAAGCAAAACCAGGGATGACTTTTTTATAAGTAAACTCGGCGGTCTGCAAATGCGGTAAAGCCAAAAAAACATCATAGTTAAGTATTTTTTTGATTTCCTGGGGGGCCATACGGTTGTCGGTGTTGACCCCGCTGATGATAACCTGCACACGCTCGGCGTGGAACCTTTCTTTAAGCTGTTCGCTAAGCTTGTCAATCACATGACGGGTGATATCCAAATCTTTTTCATTGTCAATGCTGACCAAATGAATAACGTCCGACTGTGTCAGCGTTTTCATGACCACATCATCCATTTCATTGGGCAAATCCAAGACAATATAATTGTAGTCATTCATTGGCGCGCTGATAAATTGGCTGATTTTACTCATAAGCGTCGTATTTTGCGGGTCGAATTTGACGCTTAAAAGATCCACCGTAAGCACACCCTTGATAATCGTATTCAGGATAGAATGATGGTCCCCGACGATATTTGCCAAATCAATGCGTTCTTCATTCTTGTCAGAAGACAGGCTCAGGAGCAGAATTCTTTTATCCGTCTGCTCTTTTAAACTCAAAGCCAGATTCGTCGCGTAAGTGGAAGAGCCTGACCCTTGCACGGCCGCGTAAACGGCAATAATGGTACTTTCTTGAGTGTTCTTAGTATGCGTGACATGACTGCGGATACGTTGGGACAAACTCTGGCTTAAGGCCACCGCCAACTGGGGCGTTGATTTAAGCAGTTGGGAGAAACTATCTTTGTTGATCCTGATAACAACGGAATCATTAATAGCTTCATAGGTACGGGAATGATTTTCACCGGTCAAAGTCGAGATAATGCCAAATTGCATCCCGCGCAGGATAAAACCAACATCTTGCTTTTGCCCCGCAGGATTAAGGCTGTAGGAATAAACCCGTCCCGAGACCAGGGCATAAAAAGCATCCGCAGGCGCACCCTGTTGGCAGATGATGTCACCTTTGTTAAAATCAACGATTTCGACGTGACGGCTGATGCGGTTTAATGCAAACCAGTTTAAGCCCTGAAAAATAGGGATTTGTTTTAAAATGGGTAGTTTATTGTTGAAGAAAGATGGCAAGGCAGTCATGGCAATACCACAAGTTTACGCCGTCGAAGAAATAGGGCCTATCGCGGTCATTTAATAATTTGATTTTCCATCCATTCAAATTCTTTAGCTAAGATTTTTTTGGCTATTTTTAAATTCTGACGGTCGTTATTGCCGCTGCCCTCCGCGAATGAAACATTAATGCGCTTGCGGGCATCACAACAAAAACTGTCGGCTAAATCCACGGCATCTTTGCCCTCCTTAAGCCACATCGTTGCGTAGGAACAAACTGCCGAAATGGCAAAAAGCTCTGTTCCTATGTCCACCATGCGGTTTAAAATGCTTTGCTTGCTTTCCAATTTTTGCTGATATTTAGCCATCTCATGAAAAGTTTCGCGGGCCAATTTCTTGCTGGCCTCCTGAACAAAAATCATGTGTTCACTTAAAGGTCTTGGTAAACAACTGACACCACTGCCAACGGCCGACGGCAGCCATAAGGGGGGATACCAAGCCGCATAAAAGCCGGCCATTTTAAAAGCAGCCCCTATTTTAACATTGATTGGTACCTTAGCGCTGAGTAACGGTTTGATCCTGGATAAATGCGGATCCAGGGCTTCGCGGGCAATGAACAAATGCATGATGTCGGTCGTGCCTTCGATGATGCGGTTGATACGCATATCCCGAAAAACGCGTTCTACCGGCCAGTAATCCATGCCGCGCTTGGCCAGCGACGAAGAAATTTCATAGCCCTGTCCCCCGCGAATTTGCAAGGTTTCATCGACAATTTTCCAGGACACTTCCGTGCAAAAGAATTTGGCAATGGCCGCCTCTAAACGGATATCACGGTGTTTATCGTCGGCCATCGCTGAGGTGAGCCAGGTCACGGCGTCCATGGCAAATGTATGTGATGCAATATAACTTAATTTTAATGCCACGGATTCATGCTCGCCGATAGCACTGCCCCATTGATGACGTTTAGTCGACCATTGGCGTGCCACATTCAAACACCATTTGCCTGCCGCCGTCGATGCGGCCGGCAAGGTCAAACGTCCTGTGTTTAAGGTCACCAGGGCTAATTTCAATCCTTCACCTTCACCTAAAATGATATTTTCACGGGGCACTTTCACATTATTAAAACGGATAAGGCCGTTTTGAATACCGTGAAGACCCATGAATTGACAGCGATGAATTTTTTCAATCCCCGGGTACTCTTTTTCGACAATAAAGGCGGTGATCTGTTTGATCTCTTTTCCATTAACAATTTTAGGCGGGGTCACGGCCATGACAACCATCAAATCCGCGATAAGGCCATTGGTGCACCAAAGTTTGATGCCATTAAGCAAAAATGATTTCCCGTCTTCCGTGGGAGTCGCGGTGGTGGTCATATTCCTCGGGTCTGAACCGGCCTCGGGTTCTGTCAAAGCAAAAGCTGAGATAGCCCCTTTGGCGAACCTGGGTAAATATTTTTTCTTTTGTTCGGGCGTTCCAAAAAGCTTTAGAGGCTGCGGCACCCCGATGCTTTGATGCGCGGAAAGCAAAACCGCGGTGGAGCCGCAATAACTGGAAATCAAATGCATAATGCGGTTATAACTGTATTGGCTAAAGCCCATGCCATCGTATTCTTTAGGGATTTTTAAAGCAAAAGCACCAAGATCGATCAAGCCTTTATACACTTTCTGAGGGATTTCACCGGTCAAGTCAACTTCATCCGGATTTAGATTTTCCCGTAAGAATTTTTCGATTTTGACCATGTACTCATCGCAAGCTTTTTTCTGTTGGGGATCTTCTTTAGGGAAAGGATGGATCAAATTAAAATCAAGGGAACCATGAAAAAGTTTGAGGGCAAAACTTGGGTGTCTCCATTCCTGTTCACGTTGGCTTTCAGCAAATTCAAGGCTTTTAAGTTTTTCCTGACTAATATTTTTATCAAACATGCTCATATTTTTTAGTATAGACGGCGAAGGGGCAAAAAGCAATCACTCTATCGGGTTTTTTGGTTTATCCGGCCGCTGAACGGTTACGATTTCGCCTAACAGGGAATATTGATTCCCGCCTAAACGCGCCAGAGGATTAACTTTGAGAGGGTCTACCAGGATCCTACCGTTGTGTTGGCTAACAGCATCGTCATCGATTAATATGCGGTTGATCTTGCCTAAGATCAACGCTTGAGGGTCTTCGCCTATTTCATGAATGGCATATTTTTCACACAGGAATGCGACCCTGGCACCCTTAACCTTGGGCAGCGGCCAGCCTTCGAGGTGTTCTAAAGGAATATGAAATTTATCAATTTCAGAGACACCGTGAGGCAAAACAGATGAAGAATGACTGACGTCATAGACTTGCTCACCGGAAGGAATATGCACTACAAAATTTTTGCGTTCACTGATATTAACCCAAGTATCCTTACGCAGGGCCTCATCCTTCCATCCCACTGAAAGCATGAGAATAGGCGGATTGCCGGTGATGGCATTAAAAAAAGAAAACGGTGCCAAGTTATAGGCGCCGTTGCCATTATCAGAAAGTACCCAAGCAATAGGCCTTGGAATGACAAGCTGGGTCAATAGGAAATATAATTGATCCGGGCTGTATTGGCTACAGTCAACTAACATAAGAGAACCCTACGAAGTTCGAAGCAATTGGGCCTTTTGAGCATAGCTTTATACCTCATTTTGCTTTTTTTAACGCTTCAATAAAATCAGGATTAACGGTGACCCCTAAATTCTGGGCCTTGCGCACATCAGCCCAAGCCTTATCATATTGTTTCAACTGATAATAGCCGACAGCCCGGTTAAAATAGGCCCTCGCATAATTTGGATTGATTTCCACAACCTTAGTCAAATCAGCAATAGCTTCATTAGCATTATTTGCTCGAAGGTAGGTAAGAGCGCGGCTCATATAGCCTTTTGCAACTTTGGGATTTATGGCAATGGCTTGGCTAAAATCAGAAATGGCTTGAATAAAATTGCCCTGATTATAATAGATAGCCCCACGGACATAATACGCGATGGCATCTTTAGGGTCTGCTTCAATGGCCTTGGTAAATTCAGTGATGGCCGCGGTAAAATTGTTTTGCTTAAGGTAGGTCAAGCCATGGTCGTTATACTCTTTGAGCGTTTCTGCATAAACAGAGGGAAGACTTAAAAATAATGCGCATATTAGAATTAATATCTTCAACTGATCCCCCCTCCCTAGCCCTCCCCACAAGGGGGAGTGAATCATACAATATACTTTTCCGCTAATTGAGGAACGTCTTCCAGGCGCACGTCGCTGTGCCAAATGTTTTCGGGATAGACCATGATATTGACACCCTTGGCACACTGGCCTAAACATTTGGCCTGGGCCACGCGAATGTTCAGGTGCAATTTGCGCTCCTTGGCGATTTCGCGCAATTGGCGGAAAACTTCTTCGCCCTTGTGGTCCCCGCAGGAAGCTTTTTGGCCATTGGCATTGTTGGTGCATACAAAAATCTGACGCTGATAAGGTGTTTTATTTGTCTGCATGAATAATTCTCCTAAAAATGTGCGATGTTAAACGCGGTGGTAATATTTTTTGCGCCGTCACGCGCGACCATGACGAAAAATCAGAAACGTAACGCAATCGTGGACGAGGATTATTGACGATATTTTCAATGAGCCTGGCCACCTCATCAGGGTCGCGGTTGAATTTTCTGATACTTTGTTGAGAAATATTTTTCAATTTTTGGCTAAAAGAAAAATACGGGCTTTGGGTATTGTCGAAATTCTTAGCATAATGCGCGTTCTGAGTAAAAATATTAGTGGGATACGAGCCCGGCTCGACTAAAACAACAAAAATCCCAAACAAAGCCAGCTCATAATAAAGACTTTCGCTAAAGGCTTCCAGCGCCCATTTGCTGGTATTATACGCGCCCAAACATGGACTGGCGACCCGGCCGGCAATACTGGAAATATTGATAATTTTGCCCTGTAAGCGCTTGCGCATCAAAGGAATGACTTCACGGCAGACATTTTGTACCCCGAAGAAATTGACTTCCATCTGCGCGCGGATTTCTTCTTGGGTCAAGTCTTCAAAAAACCCTCCGATACCATAACCCGCGTTGTTGATAAGCACATCAATAGAAGCATGCGTTTTTTGAATTTCTTCGATGACATTTTTAATGGTGGAAGGTTTGGTGACATCAAGCTCGCGGATAACAGCCTGTGCGTTGCGCTTGGCTAATTCATTTTCTAAGAATTGTTTCTTAGACAGGTCCCGCATGGTCGCCCAGACAAAATGCCCCTGGGCCGCCAGGCGCACGGCAGTTAACAAACCAAAACCACTCGAGCAACCTGTAATCAAAATAACTTTTTGAATATTCCCTGTTCCTTGCTCGGCAGGCCTAATGTCTATTCGACGCATTATAAGTTCATCGCTTTTTGGATCATTAAAGCATCCACCAAAGTTAGGGCAATCATAGCTTCAGCGACTGGAACCACTCTCGGAGCTAGGCATGGGTCATGACGACCCTTAACTTGGACCTCTACTTCCTGCATATTTTCATCAAGGGTTTTTTGCGGCTTAGGAATGGATGAGGGTGGTTTGAGGGCCATACGTATGTTAATATCTTCTCCAGTCGAAATCCCTCCCATAATACCACCCGCATGGTTGGTGGCTGTACCTACCTTCTTGCCTTTAAGCACAAAGCGGTCATTGTTGACGGATCCAGTCAGTTGACTGACAGCAAAGCCATCGCCAAATTCTACACCTTTAACGGTCGCAATGGACATCAGCGCATGAGCTAAACGGGCATTGAGTTTGTCAAAACATGGATCTCCTAAACCTGCGGGCGCGCCTTTGACCACACATTGCAAAATAGCACCTAGGGAATCACCGTTTTTGCGCACTTCCTCGATTTTGGCAACCATTTTTTCAGCAGCAACAGGATCAGCACAGCGCACCATATTCTGATCGATAACGCTGTAATCGATTTTTTGGGCCACAATGTCTCCCACCACCAGCGTGTAAACGATAATCTGGATATTATATTTAGCTAGAATCTTTTTGGCTATGGCGCCTGCAGCCACACGGGCGGCAGTTTCACGGCCTGAGGAACGGCCGCCGCCACGGTAATCGCGGATTCCGTATTTGGCAAAATAACTGAAATCAGCATGGCCGGGACGGAAAACAAATTTGACATTGTCGTAATCTTTGGAACGCTGGTCTTCATTGCGAATAAGAATGGCCAGTGGTGCGCCGGTTGTTTTACCATCGAAGACACCGGAGAGGATTTCTGCTTTGTCCGCTTCCTGACGTTGAGTAGTGATTTTGCTCTGGCCTGGACGGCGGCGGTCCAAATCCTTTTGAATATCAGCTTCCGTCAACGACAATTGCGGCGGCACGCCGTCGATGACCACACCGATGGCGGGCCCATGGCTTTCGCCAAAGGTGGTGATCTTAAAAAGTTGTCCGAACGAATTTCCAGCCAATTATTCCCCCTCCCCTTACCCCCTCCACCAGGGGAGGGGAATTTATTTTATCTATTTTTGTTTGCCACTAAAGCAAAATCCAAACAATATTTTTCCAAATCTTTTAAAGAAGTATTATAAACGGCCGCGTCGATATATTTATCTGCCAACATTTCACGCAAATAGCACAATTCCCGACGCCTCTTATAAAGACGGGAATCATCTTTCGTTACATCAATCAATTCAAGTGCCCGTTCCAAAGCCCGGTTACGGGACTTCAAATCATTTTTATCTTCCCAAATCCTAGCACGGGTGATCTCACCGCCGATATGCCCCATTTGCTCGCACAAACTAAACTTAAACCAGCGTTCTTCATTGATCATAAAGCAACCATATCATCAACAATGCTTTTAATTTGGCGGCGTAAATTCAAATCTTTAATGTCACGATCCATGTTTCCTTGACGGGGACGAATATTGATCATGGATGTGTATTCCAAATATTCTTCCCTCGTTTTTCCAGGATAAATATTAAAACCCCAAAGGTCCGCCTGTTTACTGCCTTGGTCGAGCAATACTTGCTCGCAATCCGAATGAAGCTCACCGCCTAAAGCTAGCAGGCGCTTATTTATATCAATAACGCCCTTGACCATGTCGCCATAACCCGATTTAGCCAACGCTAACAGCTCTTCTTTGAAAATTTTAGAATTAAAAACTTTTATGTCCATTACTTAGCAATTTTAAAAAATTTTCCGATTAGTCCTACAAATCATTGAATTCCTCAACACTCAAATTTGCTTGCCGAATAAGGCTTTTTAATAATCCAATACCAATTCAGCACCTGAACACAGCCGCAGGCGATGACTCACACCAATACCTCAACTTTTCTAGCATGAAGGTGTCTTGCCTTGCCATTCATAACGGCCAACCAACCAGTAATGGCTTCTTTAATATTTTCTTTCGCCTCAACTATCGTTTTGCCTTGAGAAACGCACCCTGGCAAAGCAGGCACTTCTGCGAAATAATAACCTGTTTCGTCTTGTTCAATCACGGCTAATAGTTTCATATGTTTTTATCTCCACGATTTTAGTATAACATCTTTAATTCTGTTATTTATAAATTTTTACCGCAAAAGGCACGGGCGGCTTGAGGCCTCAATCAAATTGAAACCATTAGAAGGCTGATGCCGATATGTTTTCCTGCGTTGAATTGCTAAGGCTGACCACTATTATGTTTTCGGAACATTCAGGGATTTTTGGCCAAATGTCTGCGAGGCTTTACAACAATTTTTTTCCAAATGAAGAGAATCTTTAGAAAAAAATTGTTGTAAACCGAAGCAGACGGCCAAAATATCCCGTTCCAAAAACATAATAGTGGTCAGCCGTCCACGCATGTCTGGATTCCCGCTTTCGCGGGAGTGACAGTGTTAAAAAGATTGCTTCGTCGCCCTGCGGGCTCCTCGCAATGACACTATAAATTTCTATCCGTCACAGCGCCTTGAGAGGCGCTGGTTACTTGTTTAGCGTACTTGGCCAAAACGCCGCGCGTATATCTTGGTTTTGGCTGTCTCCATGCTTTTTGGCGTTTTTTGATCTCTACCACGGGTACATTTAAATTGATTTGGCGCTTAAGCGCGTCAATGGTAATCGTGTCCCCATTTTTAACTATGGCTAATAAACCTCCGTTAAAAGCTTCGGGAGTGATATGACCCACCACAAAACCATGACTGCCGCCGGAAAAACGGCCGTCAGTGATCAAAGCCACGTCACGGCCTAAACCTCTTCCTGAAATAGCAGAGGTCGGAGAAAGCATTTCACGCATGCCAGGGCCTCCGCGCGGGCCTTCATATCGGATAACAATCACATCTCCCTTGACGATCTTGCCATTCAAGATGGCCTTTAGCGCCGCTTCTTCAGAGTCAAAAACTTGGGCTTTTCCAGTGAAAGACAACCCTTCTTTACCGGAAATTTTAGCCACTGCCCCTTCGGGGGCCAAATTACCGTAAAGAATGATCAAATGCCCTTCTTTTTTGATGGGATTTTCAAAAGGCCGGATGATCTCTTGCCCCGACGGATACGGTTTAACATTAGCCAAATTTTCTGCGATGGTACGCCCGGTGACCGTCATGCATTCCCCGTGCAATAGCCCTTTGTGCCAGAGCATTTTCATCAAAGGCAGTACTCCACCGATGGCCACCAATTCCGCCATCACAAAGCGTCCGCTGGGTTTAAGGTCAGCTAAAACCGGCACCTTTTTGCCGATGCGGGTAAAATCATCAATACTTAATTTGACACCGGCACAATCAGCCATGGCCAGCAAATGCAGCACCGCGTTGGTAGAGCCGCCCAAAGCAGTGACCACGACGATGGCATTTTCAAAAGCTTTTTTGGTCATGATGGCGCGGGGCGTAATATTTTTTCTGAGCAAATTTAAAACCGCTGCTCCGGCCCGGATACAATCTTCTTCCTTCTCTTTAGAAATAGCCGCCTGAGCGCAACTATTAGGTAAACTCATACCTAACGCTTCAATGGCACAGGCCATGGTGTTGGCTGTATACATGCCGCCGCAGGAACCGGGGCCTGGAATCGCACAACTCTCCACACCCTTTAATTGTTGCTCATCAATTTTTTTATTGGCATAGGCACCCACTGCCTCAAAAACCGAAACAATGTCCACATTCTTTTTATCAAAACAGCCTGGCAAAATTGTACCGCCATAGACAAATACCGACGGGCGATTAAGCCTCGCCATGGCCATAATACAGCCTGGCATATTTTTATCGCAGCCGCCGATAGCCACCAGGCCGTCAAAACCCTCACAGCCCATGACCGTTTCAATGGAATCCGCGATGACCTCACGGGAAACTAAGGAGTATTTCATTCCTTCACTGCCCATGGAAATACCATCCGATATGGTGATGGTATTAAAAATAACCGCCTTGCCGCCGGCCGCGTCTGCTCCCTGCGCGGCTTTTTGCGCCAGGATGTTAATATGCATATTGCACGGGGTGACCATGCTCCAGGTGGAAGCAATTCCGATCTGGGGTTTATTAAAATCTCCGTCTTTAAAACCAACAGCCCTGAGCATGGCGCGTGAAGGCGCCCGGTCATAACCGTCAGTGACTATGGAAGAAAACTTTCTGGTATTTGTCATAACTCCCCTGTCCCCTCTTTATAAAAAAGAGGGGGAATTATTATCTGTTTAACCAAGGCTTCTGGGATTGAATTTTTTCTTCATAGCTGTTAATTTTATCCTGAAATTGCATCGTCCAGCCGATGCCATCCAAACCCTTAAGCAGGCATTCCTTATTAAAAGCATCAATTTGAAATGAATAGGCCTTTCCACCCGCAGTTACTGTTTGTGCCGGCAAATCAGCGCTGATGGCAGCCCCTTTATTTTTCTCGACGAAGGTGAATAGTTCGTCAACTTCATACGATTTTAATTGCACCGGTAAAATACCGTTCTTAACACAATTATTATAAAAAATATCCGCAAAAGAAGGGGCGATAATTAATTTAAATCCGAAATCCGCCAAAGCCCAAGGCGCATGCTCGCGGCTGGAACCACAACCAAAGTTATCGCGGGTCAACAAAATTGTTGCCTTACGATAAGGCTCTCGGTTTAAAACAAAATCAGGGTTCTCTTTTGTCCCCTCGTAATCGAGATAGCGCCATTCGTGAAAAAGATGTTTGCCGAATCCCACCTTCTCGATCTTTCTTAAGAACTGTTTGGGGATAATTGCGTCCGTGTCGACGTTGACCCGATTCAACGGAACCGCAACGCCTGTATGGGTCTTAAATGGCTGCATAGAACCTTCCGATGTCGAAGCAATAGGGAATATTACCTGTATGAGATTTAAATGGTTGCATCTAACCTTTCGATGTCGAAGCAATAGGATATATCGCCTGTATGAATTTTAAAGGGTTGCATATGTTCTAATATCCGTAATTCTGCCTACTAAGGCAGCGGCGGCGGCCATTTCAGGACTCATTAAATGCGTACGCCCGCCGGGGCCTTGCCGGCCTTCAAAATTGCGATTGCTGCTTGAGGCACAGCGTTCGCCTTTTTTTAATTGATCATCATTCATGCCCAAACACATGGAACAACCGGCAAAACGCCATTCCAAACCGGCGTTGATAAAAATTTTATCCAAGCCTTCTTTCTCGGCCTGAAGACGCACGCGTCCGGAACCAGGGACCACAATGGCAATGACTCCGGCAGCCACCTTCCTGTCCTTGACAATCTTGGCGGCGGCACGTAAATCTTCAATACGCCCGTTGGTGCAGGAGCCGATAAAAACTTTATCGATCTTGATATCCGATATTTTAGTGCCAGGTTTCAAATCCATATAAACTAAGGCGTTCCTGGCTGCCGTACGGTCAACCGCATCCTTCATGGACTCTGGATCAGGGACAACTCCATCGACGGTGGTCACCTGCCCCGGGGATGTCCCCCAAGTCACCATAGGTTTGATATCTTCTGCTTTAATATTGAGAAGTCTGTCAAATTTAGCATCCTTATCACTGGGCAACGTTTTCCAGTAGGCAAGAGCCTTTTCCCAATCAGGACCTTTAGGGGCAAAGTCACGGCCTTTGATATAATTAAAAGTGATCTCATCAGGGGCAATCATCCCGGCGCGAGCGCCTGCCTCGATGGACATATTACAAACGGTCATGCGGGCTTCCATAGACAAGGCACGTATCGCGGAGCCTGCATATTCAATGACGAAACCCGTGCCTCCAGCAGTACCGATCCGGCCGATGATAAACAAAATAATATCTTTAGAAGTAACACCTTTGCCCAATTTCCCGTCGATATTGATCAGCATGGTTTTAGGCCGGCTCTGTTGTAACGTTTGTGTGGCTAAAACATGTTCCACCTCAGAGGTACCGATGCCGAAAGCCAAAGATCCGAAAGCACCGTGTGTCGCGGTATGAGAGTCCCCGCAGACAATGGTGAGGCCGGGCTGGGTCAAACCCTGTTCAGGGCCTATGACATGCACGATCCCCTGGTCTTTATCCTTGAAGTCATATAGCCGGACGCCAAATTCACGGCAATTTTTGGATAAAGCATCCATTTGTGTGCGGGACGTGGCATCAACCTTGGTAATATCTTTGGTGCGTGTCGATACATTATGGTCCATGGTGGCCACTGTCTTTTGCGGGCAGCGCACAGTCCTTTTATTTTCCCTTAATGCCGCAAAAGCCTGCGGGCTTGTCACTTCATGCACCAGATGTAAGTCGATATAAATAAGGGAAGTGTCCCCCTGGGAATCCCGTACCAGATGGTCTTGCCATATTTTATCAAACATCGTTTTACTCATAATTCCTTCTTTCCTTCACGTTGAATTTTTGATTATATAGAAAGGCTTCTCATATGTCAATGAGGGGAAGTATGGGGGGTGGCTGATTACTTTAGGATTTTGATAGATTTGCCTATGTTAATGCCTTCATCTGTCGTGAGATATATTACATTCACCTTACTCTTAGCGACAATTTTATCCGGCGTGATAGCTTTCGCATCCGCACCCCAAAGGGTGGTCGTAGACGTCACTAAAATATGGGTAATCTTTCTCGCGGCATCCTTAACGACAATTTCAGATTTTGTACCTTTAACCGGATTTGCCCAAGAAACAGATTTGACCACTCCGCCCAAAATTGTGTGAACGGCAACAGGCAGTGTCGCGGCCATCGCCGAATCATCTGCTAAAGCACAACTCCCCCTGAACTCCCCTAACCCCTCTTTATAAAAAAGAGGGGAATATAATTTGATACAAAAAGGGGGGGAAACAACATTACCCACTAAAAAACATAAAATTAAAACAACTTTTTTCATGACTATCCTCTAGATTATAAGTCTAAATGCCTTTGGATTAGATGGTCATTAGAATAAAATTAAAATTATATAACCTTAAATTAGCACATACTCTGGATCCCCGACAGAAGCATTCGGGGATGACAGAGAATTTATTTAAGTTTTAGCAGGAGGGAAATGGTAAAAATAGTCCCTTGAGGGACATTCGCCTTAACATAAATTTTTCCTCCATGCGCCATGGCAATGGATTGGGCAATGCTTAAACCTAAACCAAAACCGATGCTACTGCGGGATTTGTCAACCCTGTAAAAACGATCAAAGATATGCGGCAACTCACTTTCAGGAATACCGATGCCGGTGTCTGTGATATCAATGTCCGCTGAATTTTTCTGCTGGCGAAGATCAATGGAAACCTTCCCCCCGGGCGGAGTGTATTTAATAGCATTGTCCAAAATATTAATGACCAGCCTCTTAAGCTGATTTTTGTCGGCGAGGATATCTACCGTATGCGCACTGTTCAATTGAAGTGTTATGTTTTTTTGGATAGCTAAGACCTGAATGGCCTCCACAGCGTCTTTGAGCAATAAGTTGAGATCTAAAGACACCACCTGAAGTGTCGTGGTTTTCGCATCGAAACGCACCAGTGTCAAAAGATTTTCTACAATGCCCACCAGGTGATTGACTTCCTCAAGACTGCTGTGCAAGATTGTTTCATATTCCTGGGTCGAACGGATCTTTTTCAAAGTGACTTCCAACTCCCCTTTCAAAACGGATAAAGGAGTTTTGAGCTCATGGGAAATATCCTCCATAAATTGCCTCTGGGAAGTAAACGCTTCATCAAGGCGGGTAATCATTTGATTAAACGTTTTTGCCAAAGACTCTATTTCATCCTTGGTGCCTGGTATTTTAAGCCGTAGTTTCAAGTTTTCCGCCGTGATCTGATGGATCGTTTCAATCATTTGATCAACGGGCCTTAGCGTCAACTGGACCAAAAAGACACCGCTCAACCCCGTCAAAATGACTGTCAATGGCAGTAAAAACAGCAAAGAAAAACGTAAATTCCGAAACACCCTGTGCAGCTGGGCCAAGGGGCTGGCCACCTGAACAATATAAGAAAGCCTTTTATTTTCGATGACCGGAGCAGTAATAATCCTGAACAAAGCCGGTATTTCGTTGACTTCAATATAGGCATTCTCAAAATGGTCCGTGCCTTTTTTAACATCATAAAAAATCCGTGAGTTAAGATGCCCGGTGGGGACATTTTTAGAAGAAGCAATGGGAGAGCCGTGAGCGTCATAAATACGGACGATGATATTGATTAAGTCCGGATCATTGATCTTTTCCCCCACCCAGCGTCGGGCGATTCTTATAAAATTCATATTATCTTCTTTTATTAAACGGATTTTGAAATCAGCTTCGGCAATATCCATCCGTTCAGCTTCCCAATAAGTATCGATAGATTGTTCAATCCCTTTGGCCCGGGAGCGTAAAATATCATCAGTGTCATTGGAAATTTTTAAATAAAGGTTATGATAAAGCACCGTCCCAAAAATAAACAGGGCCAATGACAGGATAAGCATGTGCCACAGGACGATTTTAAAACGGATGGATTGAAGAAGCATGTTTTACTTTTTAAGCAGATACCCTTTACCGCGCACGGTGTGGATCATTTTA
>Ga0209824_10000062_pt1 | contig 77912 bp, 71 predicted proteins | sample VDWuncwatermetaG_FD_184124 | JGI IMG/M metagenome (GOLD analysis project Ga0209824, IMG submission 184124) | Wastewater microbial communities from Netherlands to study Microbial Dark Matter (Phase II) - VDW unchlorinated drinking water (SPAdes)... ... | reverse complement strand
TATAACCTCTTTGTGGTTCATATGAAATTCTTTTGCAACCATATATATCAATAACCGTCATAGGACACCTCCTATAATATCTTTGTTAGTATTATATCTAAAAACTATTGTTTCAAAAAGAAAAAAAGGTGATTATATTATTCTACTCACCTCTTGCAATCCCAACCCCTTTATCCTTCACCATGCCTGCGGAATTTTTTCCTCAGTCCTTCTGTCCCCCTTATCCTATGGGCGATGCCCAGCCTACAACTGCTCTTTTATACCACATTTCCCTCTTTTTTAATAGAAAATGGGTTGTCTTTATTACCCCTCTACCAGACCTTAAAGATCAAGATCTTCATGACCTCATCAATTATGCTGCTGCGCGTTTAGAATCACTGAAGGTGTGAATGGATTCAATATCCTTCTTATACCGTTTTTGAGCCTCTTCAATGTCATAAAGCGCCTGAAGGTTCATCCAGAATTCTGCTGGAACGCTGAAAAACTTGCCGAGCTTTAATGCAGTTTCTGCTGTAACGCTTCTTTCGCCCTTTACAATCTGGCTTATCCTTGTCTGCGAAAGGCCTGTTTCCTTAGACAGGCGGTAAACAGTTATCCCCATCGGCTCCAAAAATTCTTCTTTAAGCACTTCTCCAGGGTGGATATTTCTTAATGTCCTCATAATAGCCTCCTTTCAATGATAATCTGTTATTTCAACATCAAAGGCGTTTCCATTTTTCCATTTAAAACATATACGCCATTGGTCATTTATCCTTATGCTCCACTGCCCCCCTCTGGCTCCTTTTAGCATCTCAAGCCTATTGTTTAGGGGAACTTTCAATGCTTCAAGTGTTGTCGCTGCAGCAATCATCCTCAATTTTCGCCTCGCTATGTTATGAAGCTGAGAGGGCAGCTTTATCTTTTTTGAAAAACGCCCATTCCATATAAGTTCGGATTCTTTGTCTTTAAATGATGCAATCATTTAACAATAGTATCGCAAAAAGGTAGTATAAATGTCAATAAAAATATTCATCAAAAGCATAAGGCAGAGAGCTTGAGTGTTTCATTGTCTTGAACCGGTCACAAATTGTCACCAGTTCATTTTTCTCGGAGGGTGTCAATTTAAACATAAAACCTTGCCAGCTTCTATTAATACTCATTATACTTCTTTGCGCTTCCGCGGACCTTGGCTGAGGGGTATTTCTTCTGGTTTATTTTAAGTTTTCTGCTGACAGCCTTATTAATATCTATTTTTAAGTCATTGCACAGGTAGGTCAGGTATATGACAATATCTGCAATCTCTTCAGCTATGCGCTTGTGCTTATCAGCCTTGAGCATCTTTGCTGTCTCTTCGTCTGTTTTCCATTGAAAGTTTTCAAGAAGCTCTGCTGCCTCAATAGACAGCGAGATTGCGAGGTCTTTGGGCTTGTGAAATTTTTCCCAATCCCGTTTCTTTCTGAATTTTATGAGCTTTTCTTTGAGAGCATTATTTATCATGATTGTATCTTCAACAGCCCTGTATTCAAGGCATATTGTTCAGGCAATTGCCTCTTTTACAACCTTCTTTACATGCCCTATTGCTGACTCTACTTTTATCTTCTCTACCTTCCCTGTCTTTCTTTCTTTAATTTCAACAAGACCTTCCTTCAATCCCTTTTCGCCGATGATTATCCTGTATGGTATGCCTATCAAATCAGCGTCCTTAAATTTTATTCCCGGACTTGCATCCCTGTCGTCAATCAGGACTTCTATGTTCTCTTTTAATAAGCCTTGATAAATATCTTCTGCTGTCTTTTTTACAGCCTCGTTTTTCATATTCAATGGCAATATCTCAACCTGAAACGGTGAGATAGCAAGAGGCCAGATGATTCCGTTCTCATCATGGTTCTGCTCTATTGCAGATGCAGCAATCCTCGCAGGCCCAATGCCGTAGCTTCCCATTATAATAGGCCTCTCTTTTCCCCTTTCATCAAGAAAGTATGCTTTTAAAGGTTCAGAATATTTTGTGCCGAGTTTAAAGATATTCCCTATCTCAATCACCTTTTCTGACGCCAATGTCTTTCCGCACTTAGGGCAGCCATCACCTGCCTTTGCAATATGGATGTCTGCAAACTCTGCTGTAAAATCCCTCTTTGGCACAACACCTTTTATATGATAGCCCTCTTTATTTGCGCCTGTTACATAAATACCTTCCTGCAAAGACTCATCTGCTATAATCTGCAATTTGCTTTTTATAGGCCCGATGAATCCTGCCTCAATGCCTGTAAACTCCTTTACCTCCTCCTTATGCGCAGGTCTGAATTCACCAATCAATTTTCTCAGCTTTTTTTCATGCACCTCCTGATCACCGCGCACGAGCGCCATTACAGGGCCTTTTTGAGAGACAACAATCAGGCTCTTTATAAAAAGCCTTTTGTCCAATTTCAAGAATGCCGAGACCTCGTCTATTGTCCTTGAATCTGGTGTTGCAACCTCTTCTAATTTCCAGTCTGGAAAATCAGGCTTGGTGGGAACTGATTTTGCAAGCTCTACATTTGCAGCATAGCCGCATTCACAAAGAACAATCTCATCCTCGCCGGCAGGGGACGGCGCCATGAACTCATGGGCAACAGCGCCGCCCATCATTCCGGGGTCGCTTTCTACAATATAAAATTTCAGACCGCTTCTTTTAAAGATTTTCTTATATGCCTCAAGATGAAGCTGATAACTCTTTTCCAGCCCTTCTTCATCTGCATCAAAGGAGTAGGAGTCTTTCATTGTAAACTCCCTTGTGCGCAGGATGCCGCTCTTTGGCCTTGCCTCATCCCTTAGCTTTGTCTGTATCTGATACCATATCTGAGGCAGATCGCGATAAGAGCGTATCTCCATAGAAGCAAGCCATGTCATGATTTCTTCATGCGTCATACCGAGGCACATGTACCTGCCGCCCCTGTCTTTTAAACGGAACATCTCATCGCCAATCTCATTCCACCTTCCTGTCTGCTGCCATACCTCAGCAGGATGAAGCACAGGCATAGAAATCTCCTGTGCGCCGATAGCGTTCATCTCTTCCCTTAGAATTCTGTTTATCTTATCAAGGATTATAAGACCAAGCGGAAGATAGATATAAAGACCTGCTGCAAGCTGACGCACCAAGCCTCCCCTTATCATCAATTTGTGGCTAATTGCCTCTGCCTCTGACGGATTTTCCTTTAAGGTTGGAATAAGTAATCTTGAGTATCGCATGAGGTAAGTTTATAACATAAATACCATCGGCTTTCAAGAGAAGATATACATAAACCAATAAACCTTGACTGATATAACAGGCAATAGTAGAATGATGCCATCATTTATTTAAAACCACTGATACATTGCAGGGTATAATGACAGCATCTGAATATAAAGATTTAACAAGATGACAGAGATTAAAATAAATAAACTCATCAGGTCTAAAAGAAGGACCATTGCCCTTGAGATAGCACACGATGCAAGCCTGATTGTTCGCGCTCCTTATCGCACACCTTTAGATTTTATTGAAAGGATTGTTTTTAATAAACGGCTTTGGATTAAAGAAAAACAGGAATTCGTAAGGGATAAATATACAAAATTAACCCCTAAGGAATTTGTAAACGGAGAGGGTTTTTTGTATCTTGGAGATATGTACAAATTAGAGATCGTTGATGCGTTGAATATGCCTATGCAATTTAATAATGGCTTCCGGATTTCACGCGAAAATATTGACGCTGCCAAAGAGATATTAATTGCATGGTACAAAGAGCAGGCATATCAAAAGATATCAGAAAGGGTGATATGGCATTCCTCTTTGTCTGGACTGAAATACAATAAGATAAAAATTTCAAATGCCCAAAAGCGATGGGGCTCTTGCAGCGCTAAGGGAAATTTAAACTTTAGCTGGCGCCTGATAATGGCGCCATTGAGGATTATTGATTATGTGGTTGTTCATGAATTGGCGCATATTGAAGAAAATAATCATTCAAAAAGATTCTGGGATAAGGTTAAAATAATGATGCCTGATTATAAGCAGTATAAAAAATGGCTGAAAGAGAACAGGCATTTGTTAAATATATAAGAACGGCAGCGCCTAAATTTCCTTGACTTAGCAACTATTAATATATACACTTCAATACAGTATTGTTATTTAATTTAACCCAAAAATAGGAAGGAGGATTATATCTATGCTGCAAAGAAATCTGTTGGTTGGAGTAATAATGTTTATTATGCTTTTGTGGAGTAATTTAGGTTTTGCAGAAGAGCCTGTTTTTATGTCTGCTGAATGGGCAAAGCAGACCTGTGAGGAGTGGAACAAGGACAAGGTTCTTACAGAAAACCTTCTGGAGTTTAGCAAGAATGACAAGGGACGGGGCTTTAAGATATTGCAGATTTATAGGAAAGACTGCCCCAATGACCCATGGGTGGAATTAAAGATACAAAACAAGGATAATAAGGTAATCTGCTCTTTAGGAGGCGAGGTAACACAGAAGCCTGATTTGGCAGTGGATTATATAATGTATGCTGATACAAACCGATGGATGGAGATGGGCAAGGGTCAATACGGCCCGATGTGGGCAATGACAACAGGCCGCTTGAAGTTCTCAGGACCAATGTGGGAGGCAATGAAAAACATGGGGCCGTTCAACAGCTTTCTCCAGCTCATGGGCAAAGTGCCATCTGACACTAAGAAGTGCAACAAGTAGCAAAATACTCAATTGTTAAGCCTGATCATGCATGATAATAACTATATATTACTTGACAGGGCATATTGAAAGGAGATAATACCTATGCACCTATTTAACAAAAAAGAGAAATTAATGTATCTGTTTGGCTGCCTTGCGCTGATTGCGGCTGTAACCCTCAGTGCGCCGGCATATACCGCTGAGAAAGACCTGTCGCCGTACGGCACGGCCAAGGTAGATATGCACAAGTATGATAAGAAGATCAACCGCGTCTATGATGTGAACTACACCGACCCACAGCATCTCAATGCTCTTGCCAGTTTCATCGTCAATGTGAATAAGGAAGTCGAGGGCAAGTCCGTCGTGGTTCTGCACGGACCGGAGATACGCGTCTTTGCCAAAGAAAATTACGAAAAGTATCAAGGTATAGTCGACAAAATGGCTGGACTCGCCAAAAGCGGGGTTGATTTCCGGATGTGCAACAACGCTATGCATGCCGCCGGTTTTGAGGCCAAGGACATCGTCGGGTTCGTTACCATCATCCCGGCCGGCTTTGCCGAGCTGATAGACCTGCAGTCCAAGGGCTATCAGCCAATCATCGCAATAGTAACGCCGGTCAAGGATTCTCGTTACCTTGATCATCCTGAACTCAAGCCTGCAAAGTAAATCTTGCCTCATCCAACAAAACGGGGCGCAAATCGCCCCGTTTTGTTACAACAACCCGCTGCTGACAGAAATTAAATCTGCCAAAATGAAGGTAATAGTCAGTCAATTTATAACTATCCTGCAACTATCATACTTTCCTGCGGTCTTAAGACCTTTTTAAGATATTGCCCTGTGTATGAGTGCTCCATTTCAATTATCTCCTCTGGCGTCCCTTCTGCTATAATTTCTCCGCCATTGTCTCCGCCTTCAGGGCCTAAGTCAATTATATAGTCTGCTGTTTTCAGCACATCCATGTTGTGCTCAATTACAACAACGGTATTCCCCATATCAGCAAGCCTGTTTAATACCTCAAGGAGTTTATGGATATCAGCAAAATGCAAACCAGTAGTAGGCTCATCAAGGATATAGAGTGTCTTTCCTGTTGCCCTCTTTGAAAGCTCCTTTGATAATTTCACGCGCTGTGCCTCGCCTCCAGAGAGTGTTGTTGCAGACTGGCCAAGCTTTATGTAGCCGAGGCCGACATCATTTAAGGTCTCAAGCTTTGTTTTTATATGCGGTATATTTTCAAAGAACTCTATTGCCTCGCTTACTGCCATGTCAAGGATATCTGAAATATTCTTTCCTTTGTATCTTATATCCAGTGTCTCGCGGTTGTATCTCTTGCCTTTGCACACCTCGCATGTAACATAAACATCTGGCAGGAAGTGCATCTCTATCTTTATCAGGCCGTCCCCCTGGCACGCCTCGCACCTGCCCCCTTTTACATTAAAGCTGTATCTGCCAGGCTTGTATCCCCTCATCCTTGATTCTGGCAGCTGTGAAAAAAGGTCGCGGATGAATGTAAATATCCCTGTATATGTAGCAGGATTGGAGCGCGGGGTCCTGCCTATTGGAGACTGGTCAATGTTTATTACCTTGTCAATTGCAGATAGTCCTTTAATCTCCTTGCAGAGCCCTGCCTTTTCCCTTGAGTTGTACAGTCTCTGCGCAAGGTTTTTATAAAGTATCTCTAAGATAAGCGTGCTCTTTCCAGAGCCGGACACGCCTGTAATGCAAGTAAGGATACCGAGCGGAATTTTAACATCTATGTTTTTGAGATTATTCTCTCTTGCGCCGACAATTGTAACAAAGCCATTGGCCTTTCTCCTCTGAGCAGGGACAGGGATAACGAGCCTGTTAGAAAGATATTTGCCGGTAAGTGAATTTTCATTCTCCATTATCTCATCCGGCCTTCCCTCTGCAATAATCTCACCGCCCTCAACGCCAGCGCCGGGCCCCATATCAATTACATAATCTGCATTCCTTATGGTCTCCTCATCATGTTCAACAACAAGGACGCTATTGCCTAAATCACGCATCTTCTTTAATGTATTTAATAGCCTTACATTGTCCCTCTGATGAAGCCCCACGCTTGGTTCATCAAGGATATACAATACGCCGACAAGGCTTGAGCCAATCTGTGTTGCAAGCCTTATCCTCTGGCCCTCGCCTCCAGAAAGTGTAGACGCAGTCCTGTCAAGTGTAATATAGTCAAGTCCAACATTGACCATGAAGCCGAGCCTTTCTCTAATCTCCTTTAAGATCCTCTGCGCAATGATGGCCTCCTTTTCCGTTAAAGGGATGTTAGAGAAGAACCTTAGAGCCTCTTTAATAGAAAGCCTTGTTGCATCCACAATAGATTTTTCATTAATTTTTATTGACAGGCTCTCTGGCTTAAGCCTTGCGCCTTTACAAACAGGGCATGGATGCATTGACATGTATCTTTCTATCTCTTCCCTTATATAGCCTGAGTCTGTCTCTTTAAATCTCCGCTTGAGGTTTTCTATTACTCCTTCAAATGCCTTGTAATAGTATTCTCTCTTGCCGTCATTATCGTATGAAAACTTTATCTCCTTGTCTGCAGAACCGTAGAGTATTATCTTTTGATGCTGTGGGGAAAGATCTTTAAAAGGTGTGTGCAGGTCAAAGCCGTAGTGCTTTGATAGAGACTCAAGCATCTGATAATAATAAACAGATGACCTCCTCTCCCAAGGCCTGATTGCCCCTTCCCTTATAGACAGATTCTTATTTGGCACAACCAAGTCTTCATCTATCTCTATCAGGCTGCCGATGCCTGCACACTCTGGACATGCGCCGTAAGGGCTGTTAAACGAAAATATCCTCGGCGCAATCTCAGGGTAGCTAACGCCGCAGTCAATACACGCAAGTTTTTCGCTGAACAAGGCATCTCCTTTATCAGTTGATGCAATGACAATCCCCTCTGCCATTCTTAATCCTGTTTCTATTGAATCTGCGAGCCTCCTCTCAATAGCTGGTTTGATAATAATCCTGTCAACAACAACCTCAATATCATGCTTTTTATTTTTGTCAATCTTTATATTCTCTGCCTCTAAGAGTTCATATAACTTTCCGTCAATCCTAACCCTTACAAAGCCTTCCTTTTTAAGCTGATTAAGCTCCTTTTTGTATTCACCCTTTCTGCCGCGAATGATGGGTGATAGTATCTGGAGTTTTGTCCCCTCAGGATATGCCATTATGGCATCAACCATTTGCGAGACTGTCTGGGCAGTAATCTCCTTTCCGCATTTGTAGCAAAACGGCCTTCCTGCCCTTGCAAAGAGAACCCTTAGATAGTCGTATATCTCTGTTACTGTGCCTACAGTTGAACGGGGATTGGCGCTTGTTGTCTTCTGCTCAATGGATATGGCTGGAGAGAGGCCTTCAATAGAGTCTACATCCGGCTTGTCCATCTGCTCCAGGAATTGCCTTGCATAAGCAGAAAGGGATTCAACATATCTTCTCTGTCCCTCTGCATAGATTGTATCAAAGGCAAGGGACGACTTGCCAGAGCCGCTCAGTCCTGTAATAACAACAAGCATGTCCCTCGGAATCTCTATATTAATATTTTTTAGATTGTGCTCCCTGGCGCCCTTTATGATTAGTTTTTTTTCTTGCATATGAAGTCATCTCGTTCAGTAGAACAGCTGTCTCGGCTGTCACACTGGTAGCCGCAGGCTTTAGAGCCTGTTGACAAACCTCCTCAACACCCATAAATGTCATTCCCGCATGATTTTAGCGGGAATCCAGTTCGCTGGATTCCGCATCAAGTGCGGAATGACAAAATGAATAGTGAATCTAATAATTAATCTTATACTATAACACCAAAGGCTTATTTTAGTAAACAGGAAAGATAATATTGAGGGCCTTTATCTTTCTATGGAGGTGGCTTCTGTCAAGCTGAAGAACATCTGCGGTCTTTGATATGTTCCACTCATTCTCACTCAGTATAGCTGTAATGTATTCCTTCTCAAAGTCATTTACTGCATCTTTAAATGAATCGTATCTTTTTGCCTCATGCGCAGAAGCATCTAAAAGGCTTATATCGCTCTTTAATGATTTGGGAATATCTGAAATAGCAACAACAGGCGACTTGGTCATAATCATCAGGCGCTCAACTATATTTTTCAATTCCCTTACATTGCCGGGCCAGTTATACTCCTGAAATGCCTTTATTACATCCTCTGCAATCTTCTTTGGCTTTATTCCGTATTCACGGGAGAATTCCATTAAGAAGTGCTCAACGAGGAAAGGCATATCCTCTTTTCTTTCACGGACAGGCGGGACATGAAGAGGTATTACATTTAATCTGTAAAAGAGGTCTTCCCTGAAATTTCCCTTTTTTATCTCCTCTTTCAGATTCTTATTTGATGCTGCAATAACCCTGACATCCACCCTTATTGTCTTTGCGCCGCCCACCCTCTGAAACTCCTGCTCCTGCAGTACACGGAGCACCTTTGCCTGAGTAGCAAGACTCATGTCTCCGATTTCATCTAAGAATATTGTGCCGCCGTCTGCCTGCTCAAATTTTCCCCTCTTCATTGCAGTTGCGCCTGTAAAGGCGCCCTTTTCATGGCCAAAGAGCTCGCTCTCTATAAGAGTATCCGGAATAGCTGCGCAGTTCACCTCTACAAAAGGCTTGCCCCTTCTTGGGCTTTCATTATGAATGCTCCTTGCAACCAATTCCTTTCCTGTGCCATTTTCACCTGATATAAGCACCCTGCTGCTGCTTGGGCCTGCGATCTTTATCTGCTCTTTCAACTGCTCCATCTTTTCACTGCTGCCAATCAGCTCATATTTTTTTTCTATCTTCTGCCTTAATAAAAGATTGTCCTCTTCAAGCCTTTGACGGTCAATGGCATGTTTTACAATCAAAGAGACCTTTTCCATTGAAAGAGGCTTTTCTATAAAATCGTATGCGCCGAGCTTTGTTGCCTTTACTGCTGTCTCTATTGTGCCGTGTCCTGACATCATTATCACGATAATCTCAGGCTGCTGCTCCTTTATCTTTTTTAAGACCTCAATGCCGTCAATATCAGGAAGCCAGATATCAAGGAGAACAGCCAAAGGCGCATCTTCCCTTACAAGCCGCAGCGCATCTGTTCCATTCGCAGCAGTGGATATTTCATAACCCTCATCCTGCAGAATAGGAGAGAGCGTATGAAGGATATTTTTTTCGTCGTCTACTATTAAGATATGCTCTGGCATAAGGTAATTCCTTTATGCTGCCTTGACAGGCAGTTCAATTATAAATGTTGTTCCCTTTGGCTTATTGTCAGCTACACGAATATATCCGCTATGTTCTGAGATAATCCTGTTGACAATGGCAAGGCCTAAACCAGTCCCTGTCTTCTTCTTTGAGAAATACGGAAGGAAGAGTTTATCCTTATCATCAGGATTTATTCCCATGCCTTCGTCTGCCACTTCCACCCTCACCAGTTTCAGACTGTCATCGTAAAAGGTATTGACCCATACTGTGCCCTTGTTGTTCATTGCCTCAACAGCATTTTCAAAAAGATTCACAAATACCCTCTTCATCTGCTCCTTATCTACATTGATGACAGGAATGTTGCCTCCAAAATTATTTATAATCTTGATATCCCTGTGCGCGCCCCTGTAGAGCAGAATGACCTCGTTTATTATTTCATGCAGGTTATTCGGAGAAGGCATGGCAGCCGGCATCCTCGCAAAATTGGAAAATTCATTTACAAGGGTCTTGATGCTGTTGACCTCCTGAACAATGGTGTTTGTGCATTCATCAAAAATCTTGTTAAAGTCAGGCGACTTTTCAAAGAACTTTTTTCTGAGCCTCTGTGCAGAAAGCTGTATAGGCGTCAAGGGATTCTTTATCTCATGTGCAATCCTTTTTGCCACCTCCTGCCATGCGGCAACCCTCTGCGCCTTGATAAGCTCAGAGAGGTCTTCAAAAACAATTACTAAGCCGAGATATTTATTATCCTCATCCATCAGTGTTGTAATGCTCAATCCGAGCCTTAAGAGTTTGTTGCCAAGCTCAATCTGAAACTCCTCTTCTATTGCTGTCTTGCCAATGGACCTCATCTTGTTTATAAGCTCCTGCACCTTATCAATCGGCAAAAGGCTGAGCGCAGACTGATAATGCCTGCCAATGACATTAGCTGACGGAATCCCGAGTATCTTCTCTGCTGAGGCATTAAATGTAGTAATCACGCCGTCATTGTTTACAGAGATAACACCTGTTGCAATGCTTTCCAGAACAGTCTCTATATACGCCCTTCTCCGCTCAAGCTCTATATTTCCCTTTTGCAGGGATATATTTGCCACTTCAAGCCTCTCCTTGCCCAATTTAAGGTCGTCAGTCATCTTGTTAAAGGAATTTACAAGCATACCTATCTCATCCTTTGCCTTTACATCTATCTTAAAATCCCAGTCCCCCTGTGCAATAGCCTGTGTGCCTTCTGCCAATTTCTGTATTGGCACTGTAATCTCCTTTGCAAGGTGAAAGCCAAACCAGGTCCCTGCAAAGATTATGACAAGGGTGATAAGAAGAAAGACCATCAGATAGCTCCCCTTTATAGGATTCTTAAATGCCTTTAATTGCTTATAGCCTTCGTAGGCATTTGTAATCTCCTCCATTTTATTTACAAGGCTCTGCGGTATATAATAATTCACAACTACAACGCCAACAATGTCTTTATAATTAAATGAAGAATATATCGGCACAACGCCGCGTATTATATCACCCCTCTTTACAGACTGGATATTTGTGCTCTCCTTGCCCTTTAACCCTGTCTTTATAAGGTCTGATTTCGGACTCACAAAAGAGCCTTCTGGAATCTGCGGATTTGTTATCTTAACAAGCTCCTCTGCCTGGGCGCTGAATATCTCAACAACGCCAAGATTATATTCCTCTGCCTTCTTATTTACTATCTCTTTCAGGTTATCCCTGTTCTGTTCGTTTATAAGCTCTCCCTCTGTAATTATCTTGCTTATCTGCTTTGAATAATAAAGGGCATTCTCCTGAGAATTCTGATAATAGGTCTGGGCAACCTCAAGCGAGTCCTTTAAAGAATTCTCAACCTGTATATTAAACCAGCTCTCAATAACATTAGTAAGAAGGCCGCTTGCAAAGAAAAAGAGGATGGTGGATGGAATAAGAACCGCTGATACAAAGTAGAAAACCAGCCTTGTCCTAAATCTGGCGCCCATGATGTTCTGTCTCCTTTCAAGGTAGAGCTTTATAAAGTTCCTTGAAAGTAGAAGGACAAGGACTATCAAGAGGATAAGGTCAACATTAAGAAGGGCAAAAACAATTATATTATTTGCAAGGTGCGAAGGCCCTTCAATTTTCTGAAAAAAAACCACTATTGCTGTAAGGATAACAGTCAGGGCAAAGAAGGCGAGCGCTATCCACAGCGGCCTGAGACTACTTTTCATTTGCCTTCTCCAGCTTAAAGGCAGGTGAATCGTACCATGAAGTATTGATATCAGAAAACGGGATAAAGAACAAAAAATAATCAAGAAAGAAGGGCAGCTTTGTATCCTTAATCTCTGCCTTTATGCTTATATAATATTCCTCATCTAACTCTAAGACCTTTTTAGGCGAAACTACTGCATTTTCTATCCTTGAAACAGCAGTCTTTATTTCGTCATAGTTCTGTATGACCTTCTCCTTATTTCCGTTGCCGCTGGTTATTAAAGTATACTGTTTTTTAAGGACGTCATATTTAATTGTATATTTTACCTCTTTTGAAACAACATCCTCATCAAACCATGCGCTCCTCTTCTTCTTTAAGACTGCGCTGTATATAATATCCTTTTGAATCCCATTCTTTATCGCCTCTTCAACATCCTTATTAAGGCCGTCTATCAGCTTTGCTGAAACAGATATCTCATCCTTGCCTAAAGCTACATTAATATCAGTTATCTTTCCCTCATTAGCAAAGGCAGTATTCAAAAAATACGACAAACAAATTATGGAAACTAAAATAAATACAATGTAAATCCTTTTCAGCTTCAACTATCCCCTCCCCTTTTCAAACTCACTCTGCCATTCCTTCTGAAACACCTCGTATGGAATTGACAAACCATCCCTCATTGCCTCATCTATAGTCTTGCTTTTGCCCAATTCTTCAAGAACCCTTTTTACATTGTACATACCGTAACGATCTATCATAAATTCTACAACAGCATGACTCAAGGCATATGCAACATATGCCTGAGAGCTGCTAAAACCCATAAATGAACCCTCAAGATTCCTCATTGGTATTATCACCTTATTCTTCTGAAGCGCCTTTATAACCTCTTTTCTGCTGCTCGGCATCTCCCTATCCTCAAAATGTTCAGCAAGGCCTTCATTCAGCCAGGTTGGACACCTGCCATTCTGAACAATGGAACGGACAAGGGCATGCGTATATTCATGATAAAGGTTTTTCTTTAACTGGTTAAGGTCATTCTTATAACCGCTGAGCGGGATACTGATCTTTCCATCATACAGCGCGCCTGCCCATGAAGGAGACCTTGTAACATCCCTGAACTGCTGCTTTGTATATAAATATACAATAACCTCCGTCTCAGGATAGATGGAAATCTCCCTTCCTATCTCTCTGTAGGCATCCTCTAATATTGATAACACAATCCTGCCAACTTCCCTTTCCTCCGGTCCTTCAAATCTTATTGTAAAATGGCTTGTAAGCTCCTTTGTAAATTTTTCATTTGTATCCTTCTCCCTTTTTGCCTTTGAGAGAAAATATCTTGCCTTCTGGTCAGATGGGTCAATGCTAATAACCTTTTCCCAGTATGGAATGGCCTTTGCAACATCATCATTTTTATAATAGATATCTGCAAGCAGATGATATGCCTCAACAAGATTAGGGTCAAGCGCAGCGGCGCTATTTAATGCGTCTGCAGCCTCTGTATTTTTGTTCAACTGAAGATACACAGTCCCCATCGCGATGTACAATTTGGGGTCCTCGTTAAAATATTTTATCGCATTTTTAAAGTCATCAACAGCATCCTTATAATTGCCTGTCTCAGCCTTTTTTGCTGCTACCAGGCCGTAGGTTGCGGAGATTGCTTTTTTAATTTCCTGATTTGCAGGATTTTTTTCCAAGGCTATTTTAAGGCTTTCCACGGCATTTTGAAATTTACCATTCAGAATATAATCCTTGCTGTCCTGAAGATGCTTCTGGATTGCAGGGTCAGCGGCAATAATATTTTGAACAGTATCTTCAGCCGCCTTTGGCAGAGCAATAGTTGTTTTATTAGACTGCACAGGCTGGCTATCCTGAGCCTTATCAGAAATTAAAACCTTTTTTGACACACTATGTCTAAAATCAATCCTTTGATAAATAACAAAGGCAAGGAAAGCAAATATAATTCCAGCGAGGCTGCCTATAATTATTACTCCTGCCCTGGGCATCTCACTCTTCTTCTTAATGTCAATTGCAATATCTGCACTGTTTGAACCGCTTGAGCTGTCATTTGAATTGGCTGGGCTATCCATTCTTTTATCAGCCTCTTCAACAGGCATCTTTGCAGTTAAATTGGCATTGCACTTTGGACATATCTCTGTGCCGTCAGGCAGATTCGCATAGCAGTTTCTGCAAAACATGATTCCTCCATATAAAAAGCTGATTACACAGATTTTGGGATTAGATTACGCAGATTTCTGATTTGATATTTGATGTTTTAACTATGTTTTTAATCTGTGTAATCTGTCTTTATAATCGGTGTAATCTTTCATATCATCCTCAATTAAAACGCATGGCCCAGGGTAAAATGCCACTCCCCAACATCCTCGCCTATTTCCCTGTCAAGCTTATAGCCATAATCAAGACGCAGGGGACCAATTGGTGTATTATACCTTATTCCAGCGCCGGTTGTATATTTTAATTCTCTGAGATTAATATCATTATAATTACGCCATACATTGCCGCTGTCCACAAATAAAACCAGCCCAAAATTATATGGGAGAAAGAATCTAAATTCTGCATTAAGTATGGCCATAGCATTTCCGCCAGTTGGCGTTCCTGTATTGCCCTTTGGCCCGAGATAGTCCTGGCGGTAGCCCCTTACAGTGGTTCTTCCGCCTGCCAGAAACCTTTCGCTTATAGGCATATCCTCAAAATGGCCGAGACCCCTGCCAATGCCTCCCTTTGCAGATAAGGCAAGAACAAACCATTTAAAAGGCGAATAATACCAGCTTGTCTGAAGGCTTGCCTTAATAAATTTTGCCTCAGAGCCGAGATAATCTGCGGCATTCTTTACAGAAAGACCGTGAAGAGAGCCTGATGTTGGATTGAATGGATTATTCCTAAAATCAATTATTATAGACGGATTCAGACTGCTTATTGCAATATGGCCTTCATCCTCAGAAGCAAGAATAGCATCAGGCTTGACATTATAAAGCTCCACATCCTCATATTGATATAGGAGAGAGCCTCTTATATATTCAGTGAAGCTCTTATCAATACCAGATGTTGCACTCAGCCTTCGCAATGAATAACCTACCTTCTCCTCTGTCTGATACCCTGCGCCTGCCCTTGCCTCAACAGGATTATTAAAAAGCCACGGCTCCCTAAAGCCTATAAAATATTTTGTCTCTACTGCGCTTGCCTCTGCCCTTGCAGTCACATGTCTGTTGTATCCCCAGAGATTCTTGTATGAGACCTCAACAAAACCCCTGAGTTTCTCCACATCACCGATGCCAACGCCAAATTCAACTGCGCCTGCATTTCTCTCTTTTACAGAGATCTGAATATCCTTCACATATTCCTTTTGCTCAGGCTCATCCTTTTTAATCTCCTTTACAGGCTCTATCTTAACATCGCTGAAGATGCCGAGTCTGTAAAGTTTGCGCTGGCTCTTTAATATCTTTTCATAATCATAAGGCTCCTCTGAATGTATGAGGAGCTCTCTGTATACCACCTTTTCCTTGGTTAATACATTGCCTGCAAGAAATATCCTGCCGAAGGTTACAGGCTTATCCTCTTTTATTGTATAAATTAGCTCAATCAACTGCTTGTCTTCTTTTGAAAAACGCCTTAAGTCAACTGTGGCATAGATATAGCCCTTCTTTGAATAAAGGGCCAATATGCTGAATCTGTCCTCATTTGCCTGCGCCTCAATATACGGCCTCCCCTCCCTGCTTTTCATCGCCTTGATTATATCATCTAAATTATAGGCGCTATTCCCCTTTACTATTATCTTATCTATTGTGGTCTTCGGCCCTTCATAAATAATAATAGCAAGCTCCATCTCTGTCTTTTCTTCATTCAGAATAATCTTTTTTTCTAATATCTTTGCCTCTGCAAAACCATTCTGCCTGTAAAGACCGATAATCGCCTCCATATCCTTTTCTATTACATCATCCTTTAGAATCCCTTTTGAAAAGAGGCCTGCCTTTTTGGTATTCATTACAGCCTTTAGCTTCTTTGTCTTTATAGATTCATTGCCTTTAATTGAAATATTTTTTATATAAACCTTATTCCCCTCGTTTACCTTAAAATCTAATATAACCTCATTCTTGTCCAGATTTTCTTTTAAGCTGTAATCTGTTTTTGCAAGATAGAATCCCTTTGAGCGATACAGCGTGTCTATTCTTTTAATGCTCCCCAATAAGATATCCTCATCATAGCTCCTATCCTCGTATATAAGAAGCTCCTTTTTCAATTCATCAGAAAATATCTGGCTGTTTCCTTCAAAATTAACTATAACATGGATGCCTGCCTCTATATGGATGACAATTGAGACCTCATTATTCGCTTCATCGTAATATGCCCTCTTTGGAGATATCACTGACCTTATATAGCCGTTCTTTATATAGTAATCCTCAAGCAGCTTCATATCCTTGTCTAATTGAATCTCATCATAAGCGAGATCCTTCCATATCTTAAGGATGTTAGAGAGTGTAATATCACTGTAGACCTTATCTCCTGTGAACTCTATCTTTGCAACCTTTGCCCTGAAACCCTCTGTAATCTGAAAAAGCGCGGCTACCTGATCAGGCCTCTTTTCCTGCGCCGCATTTGCCTCAACCTCTGCCTTAAAAAATCCCTTTCCTTTATAATAACTGACAATAGCCTCTTCGGTCTCTATCACCCTGCTATGGATATATTCATCACCTTTTTTAATCTTAATTATATTTAACAGCTCTTTTGTAGGGATAATAGCATTCCCTTCTATTTTTATATCAGATATGACCACCTTTTCTCTAAAAATAAATTTAAGATTAATATCGCCGCCAGCCTCCGTTGCATCTACAATTACATCACTGAAGGTACCTTTTTTAAATAACAGCTCTACGCCATTCTTTATCCTTCTTGCCGAATATGCGTCACCTGCCTTAATGTTAGTAATCTTTGTAATCTCGGAAACAGTCATTCCAATCTTAGACTCAACTTCAATATTTGCTATTAACTTGCCCTCAAGGTCATCATTATTTATAGATGCATCTGCCCATATTGGCAACAGAAGGAGAAGGAATATTGCATGTGTAAAAATCTTCAACATCACCCCTACTTTTGCTCTCATAAAAAGTCTAAACGGTAAAATAAAAAACTCACTTAAATTCAATTCTGAACTTGATATCTGCGCCATACCTGCCCATCTCATCACGTTCGCCGACTAAGGAGATGTTCTTATTGAGGATATATTCCATTGAAATCAACTGCTCCTCTGTAGTAGCAAGATTCGTTGAATATGTTACATAAAGGCTGTCATCCCAAAAGTGCTTGCTTACTGTAAGCCTCGGGCCAGCGGATGTCTTTGCTGAATAGTAGTATGGGTCAACCTGAAACCTCTCAAATCCCATTATCTCTGAGACACGCTCCTCTATAATGTCCTGAACCTGGCCTGTTACAAATGATGCTGCCTCTGTGGTGCCGATAACCTGTTCTGCGCCTGCAAGCTCCTCTGCAGTTTTTCCAGTAGTCAACAGGGCAAGGATATCTGTCTCGCTCAGAGGCGGATCAGAAATCAAGAATAGATTAAACCTGTCAAGTGTGCCTGTAATGTTTAAATCAATCTGATACTTCCTGACCTTTGATGATGCATGGATATCAAACACAGGATTTATCTTCTCAGGGTCAGTAAAATCTACCCGGCCCGAAATGACCTTGAACCTATTCTTTCTGAAATAGATCTCGCCGTCTATTGCCTCTACCTTTCCGACTATAATCGGCCTGTTAATAGTCCCTTTAAGGATTACATCTGCCTCAAGCGGAAGCTTTGCAGTATTATTATTTATCCAGATATTCTCTTTTCCATGTATCTGGATGTTAAGGGCTGTGTCGCCAAGGACAGGCACCTCGCCCTTTGCAGTCTGGCGCGCCTTCTGAAACTCCAGTAATGCGCTCTTCCATTCAACCCTTCTTTTGTATTCCCCTTTTTTGATAAGTATGTCGCCCTTTGCGAATTTACTTTTTGCATCACCCTGTAAAAACAGATTTGCATCAATGGTTGATGAAAAGCCTTCAGGATATACAAACCGTGCATTTGATACAACAAAATTCATTCCAAACTGGCCTAACCTTAAACCGCTTAATTCCATCCGTCCTGTGCCTTTTATTGTGCCGCCTCCGATTACACCCTCAAACTGCTCCATAAGAATCTGCCTTTCATTTAGAAAGAGCCCGATATTAACCTTCTCAATACGCTGCGAGAGCGTTCTGCTCTTTAATGCGCCGTCCTTTATGGTTAATGCGCCTCTGACCCTCGGCTCCAGCCAGTCGCCTGAAAGCATAACTGCCATATACGCCTTGCCCCTGCTGTATTCAAGCTCCTTTGTAAAGAGCGTTGTTACCTTCATATCAGCCTCTCCTGAAAGGCTTAAGTTAAATTCCTTAAATGGCCTGAATCTTCCTGAAAGGCTAAAAGATGTATCCTCGCCTTTTATCTTAAAAGAGTCTATTATCACCTCCTCGCCTATATAATTCGCAACAACTGGGCTGTCATTATAAATCTTATAGCCTGCAATATCAGCGCTCAGGCTGCTTAAGTTAAGAAAGACAGTGGCATTCTGAATATTTTTAAAAGAGCCTTTTAATTCCATCTTGCCTGTTGCAGATAGCGGCATGCTTGAAAATGGTTCGGGCTTAAAGATACTTATAAAATTATTTATCGGAGCATCAATTAATTCAATCTTTGATTTAAAAGGAATATCATCCCTTAATTCTATCTCTCCATTTATAAAACCGCTGTTATTAAACAGGGATGCGTCTAATTCAAAAACCATATCTTTAATCCCAAACTCTATTGCTCCGCCGCCTAAATCCCTATCACCTGATATAATTTTTTCAAATACTATTTTGCCGCCTATTTCAGGTCTTTTAAAATCACCCTCACCCTTTAAATCAAGCCTGAAACCCCCGTTAAGAGGAAGCTCTCCTAAGCTGTTTATCAAGGCTATATCTTTCAGCTCTATATTAGATGATGTAAGATGCGCAGACCATCCTGCTTTATTGTTTTTGCTATTTTTAAAACCTATAAATCCGGTTCCATTCAGGATGCTCTTGTCATTTTTTATTAAAATCTTTGGAAAGGCTATCTTCTCTGTATCAAGGTGCGCTGTAACAATAGCGCTGTCAAAGCGCTGGCCATAGGCAGACCCTGAGCTAACATTAAGGCTCCCGTCGCCTGTAAAATCCTTTTTTGTGCCTTTAAAGGTAAGGATACCAGATGCCTTCATATCAATGGGTATCTCTTTATAAAATGCAGAGACAATATCCTTGGGGCTCCCATCCTTTATATCTGCCTTTAAGTCAAAATAAGGGTCAGGAAAGGTGATAGCGCCGTTTATCTTATATCTTGATTCATCTTTCTCTATTAATATATCCTCTGCCTTCAGAACACTGCTGCTATAATGCACCCTGCCAGAGGCGCTGATTGCAGAAACATCCTTTACCTTTCCGTTCTTAATAGAAACCTTGCCATCAAAGGACGGCTCAGATAATGAACCGAATATATCTCCGGATAAAGACATTTGGCCTGATGCATGGGGATAGTTGAAGGCGCTTGCAAGCTCTTTTATATCATCTGATAAAAGTACAGCAGACAGTCTAATTGTCTTATCCTCATTAATCGCGCCTGAAAGATTAAGAGAAGTCTTTTCAGATGTGATTTTAAATTTATTAACAGTTAATATGCTGTTTTTAAGTTCAAGGCTTGAGTCTAATCCCTTTATAATTGCCGCAGCCTTATTAAAACCCTTCTGTTCACTATCAGATGATTTAAATCTTCCAGATATCTCTGCATCTGCGATAACGTCCTTTCTTTCAAAACCAGCGCCAGAAAATTGGATATTAAAATCTATCTCCTTTTTTATATTCGGCAGGGCTTTTACAACTGCCAACAAGACTGGGTCAGGGTTCATTCCCTTCATGCCTAATTTGCCCTTATAAGAAAATACATCATCAGTAAAGAATAAATCCATGCTTCCGGAGACAGCGCCATTTAAGATATCCCCTTTTATAGAAGATATTAAAAGTTTTTTATCCTTATACAGCCCTTTTAAAGAGAGCGCCCCTATCATCTTATCATTGAGATTTAGATTTCTGAGACTAATCTCCGCCTCGCTCATCTGCAAGATATTGACATTTCCTTCCAGTTTCTTTGAATGAAGTGTGGAAGAATTTATACTAAGCATTGTGCTGTTCACATTAAATACAGCCTTATGGTTTTTTAGAAATATGTCAATCTTGTCATCAATACTTATGCCGCTTACCCTGCCTGCTATAGCCCTCTTTTTGCTGTCAATGTTAATAACACCGTTCTCTACTGTCCATCTCTTGATTACCTTTTTTATCAACGGTTTTCTGAGAAGCTCTAAGGTCTTCTGAATAAGGACTGAATAATTATCGCCTGAGGCTGCATCCTCTTCTAACCATATACTGGGATTCTTAACCTGAATCCTTTTTGCAAAGAATGTCCTGTATAAGAGGGCAGACGCCCTGAAATATATCCTTACTCTTTCCACATGAAAAACATCCTTATTCTTAAACTGCGGCTTGTTAGAAACAGAAAAGTTTTTTATCTCTAAATAGGTTGGAAATATATTAAAGGTGAGGCTTTCTATGGCAATAGGCTGCCCTAAATTTTTCTCAAGCCAGGCTGCTATATACACCTTTGCAAGGCTTGATACATAGCTGCTCTTTAAGATTATATTTGTGCCTATAACCGAAAACAGGATTAAAAGGGCTAATATAATAATCCCTTTTTTTATCCTCCTGCGCCTTTTCAAGATAATGCCCTCCTGCTGCAGCTTTATTTGCCGGGAGACTTCTTTGCCAATTCCACATATTTCATCCTTAGATTAAACAGGAGATTCTTCATTAACGCATCTTCGTCATTTGTCAGATTTCCTTTTGTCTTTTCCTCCAACACAGACAGCAAATCAATGGTCTCCTTTGCCTGATGCAGATTGCCCCCCTTTTTACCTGTGAACGGATCCGTCTCCTCGCCTAACTGAATGAGCGCTGAATGGGCCAATGAATATATAAAGGAGCTGAAATCTATATGTGGAAGCCTATCTTCAAAATCCTTCTTGTGCTCGCCTTCCTTGGTTTTTGTCTCTTTTTTCACTGTATCCTCTGCAGGCCTTTCCTGCTCCTCGTCAAATCTTGCCCTTTTATCTGAAACCTTAAAACCCTTCTCATCTTCCACTTAAACTCACCTCCCGCTTACTCTGTTGTAAATGTAATAAAGGAACTTATGCCTTCAGAGTTCTTTAACCTTGCCTGTATATTCTGCGCATCAGGCCTTGTTGAAAACCTGCCGACCCTGACCCTGTACCAGACGCCTTTATCTGGAATGGTTACAGGCACTATATACGGCTCGTATCCCTTTTTCTTCAGGCTTCCTGCAACATCCTCTGCCTTATCCCTCTCTTTAAAGGCTGCTATCTGCAGGGTGAATCGTTTCTCTTTGGAAGAGTCATCCCCTTTTATCTTCTCCTTCTTTGCAATTTTATTCTTTACCTCTGCCTTTGGTTTTTCTTTCTGCTTTTTCTCTTCCTTATTATCTGCCTTCTCTGTTTTCTGGCTTTTTTCTATTGTCTTCTGTTTTTTTTCTTCTTTCTTCTGGTCTCTGTTTTCTGCTTTCTGTTCTTTTTCCTCTTTCTTCTGTGTTCTTTCTTCTGTTTTCTGCTGCTTTAATGGAGAAGGCTCTTTGCCGTTCTGAAGGGTTTTGTAAAATGTAAGGTCTTCCTTTTCCTCGCCTACAATTGGATTCTTTTTCTTGGCATCATCGCCTTTTCTGTCTGGATCAGTCTTTCTTAACGCAGCCTCTTTTTCAGTTGATAGCGCCTGTGATTTTGGCGCTTCTTTAGCAAAGAACCATTTATTAGCAATAAAACCAATTGCAAAAAAGAATATCGCAATAAAGAAAAATGCAATAAAAAACCTTATTCCTTTAGAACCTTCCCTCTCCCTTATCATCAATTACCTCATATAATCAGCATTGCATCACCGTAACTATAAAACCTGTAGCCCTGTTTTACTGCCTCACAGTAAGCCTTTAATATCAATTCCCTGCCTGTAAAGGCAGAGACAAGCATAAGCAGTGTTGACTTTGGAAGATGAAAATTCGTTAATAAAGCATCTGCTATCTTAAATCTATACGGAGGATGGATGAAAAGTTCTGAATATCCCTCCATTGCGTTAAGCATACCTGAATCATCAACAGCAGACTCAATCGCCTTTGTAGATGTTGTCCCTACTGCAATTATTTTCCCCTTTTTTGCCTTCACCTTATTAACTGCCTTTGCCACATCCTCTGTTATCCTGAAATATTCAGGCTCCATTTTGTGTTCTGAGATATTATCGCATTTAACAGGCTGAAATGTCCCTGGCCCAACATGAAGGGTTACCTCTTTGATCCTTGCACCCTTTTTCTTAATCTTACTAAGCAGACCATCTGAAAAATGCAGGCCTGCAGTCGGAGCTGCAACAGCGCCTTTTATCTTTGCATAAACAGTCTGATACCTTCTTTTATCAGATATTGCAGCGGCCCTTTTTATATACGGCGGCAGAGGCGCCTTGCCAAGCCTTTCTAATCTCTCCCCTAATCCTTTAATCTCATCAAATCTAATTATTTTCCTGCCTGAGCATAAATCCTCTTCAGCCCTTGCCTTTAATCCGTCATCAAATACAATATCCTCAGCCTTCTTAAGTTTACCGCCTACCTGACACTCCCACCTTCCATCTCCAAGCGCCTTTAATAAAAGCGCCTCAATCCTGCCTCCTGTGATCTTCTTGCCAAATAGACGCGCAGGAAAAACCTTTGTATTATTCAGAATAAGGAGGTCATCTTTATTAATATAATCTATTATATCAGAAAACCGCCTATGTTCAATGCTTCCGTCCTCTCTATGAAGTATCAATAGCCTTGAATCTGTCCGCCTCTTTGCCGGGTATTGCGCAATCAGCTCCTTCGGCAGGAAATAATCAAAATCCGATAACTGCATTTGTTAAATAATAACATAATCATTGCAGTGTATCAAGCAGTAGGTTATACAAAAAAAGGAGGGGAGTTTTTGTGGAAGTTTAAGCATAGTGTCTAAAAAAGACAAGTTTGTATGAACAGCTTAAAAAGGGGTTGGTAAAATCACAAAATCTCAATGTGATTTTCCATCTCTTTATCGCTCAGAACATTTACAATTAATTCAACCCCTCTTATGCATTGATCGATAGAAACATTCAACTCTTCATCCAAGTTTTGTTTTTAGCTTAGAGGGATACTGTTTCTTTAGTTGGGTTAGGAATGATTGATCATCACGGTATTTTTTATCAAACACTTCCTTATGTTCATAGTAATAAGACAAGGCATCGTGGATTTGCTCAAGCTTCAGATGAGGATATTCAGAAATAATCTCATCAGCGCTCATCCCCATAAGCTCGTATTTTATGGCAATATCCATTACCTTCATGCAGGCGCCGCTGACAACTGGCTGCCCGCCTGAAATCTTTGGGTCTATGGAAATATAAGGATGTTTTGTCTTTTTTACTGCAACTGTCATGATTATGCCTCCTTTATATTTCTTATTCTACCCGAAGCCTATTGCAAAATCAATGAGCTTCAATTATTTTTCTTTTGGCGTTTTGCAAAACACTCTCTTGCAGAGATTGGTTTACCCTTGACCTTTTTTGCTTCTTCAATCAGCGCTATATCAATAATGTCTTCTCTTAACTCAGGGGCATTTATAATCTTTTCAAGTAAAGCCTCTTTTTCATTGCTCTTTAGTAACATAAATGCTGAAATGCCTTTTTAAATTCTTATTACTCTTTTATATTATATATCGTTTCTATTTCCTCAAGGACTTTTCTCAAGTCCATCTGCTTAGATTCTATAATCTCGCCGCTTTTAATATGCTTATGATGAGGAAAGGTCTTTATCCTTTTTGCCATTGGGTCAGGAGCATTGTCATAACGGAAGATAATATCCGAGCTCATCCGATAATTGTAAGCATATTTGTATTTCTCAATGCCATACCTTGTGCTATCAATAAACTCTTTAAAATCAAGGGTAGTTCCGTCTCTGAACTCTATAATACCTGAGATAAAGGCAATATCCACTGTTTTCCTATCAATGTTTAAATTATAGGCCGATACAATAAAGAAAGAAGAAATGAGCAGCTCTAATTCTGCAAAATATTTATCTATACTCAAAAATAATCTCCTCAAGAGACTTTAACTTGGCTTGCACCCTTTGCAGAGACTCTATTTCTCCTTCCCATTCTATTAATTCCATATCATCAATCTTGCCATAAAGCTTTTCTCTATCTAACTTCCCATATTTATCTTCAAAGCCTTTTATCTTATTCTGGATTTTATCAGCGGTCTTTTTAAGCAAATGTATCTCTGTGCCAATGGCAAGCTTTATTTTTTCTCTTGTCCAGTTATCGTCTGTCTCAATAATAAGTTTTGTCATCTATCCACCTCCTTATACAGCAATTCTACCTGAAGCCTTCTGTAAAATCAATGAGCTTCAATTATTTTTTTCTCTCCTCCTCCGTTATCCCATACAGCCCATGAACAATCTCGTCTATCTTTTCGTCTGTAACTGCAATCTCTCTTTCTATCTTTTCTCTTTATGCTGACGGCGGAAGGGTGTTTTTCTTTTTGTGCAAATCAAGCATAAGGTCAACGGTGGGAAAGACATTTTTATTGGAACAAGTCTATCATCAGGTCTATTTAGAACCGCTCACTTAACTATAGAGTAACTGCCGTCAGGATTGGCTTTTAACCTTCCTTTGAATATCTTCGCAGCTTCTTTTAATCTCACCGCATAGTATTCCTGTTTTTCCTCAAACCGCATATCTCTAACATCGTTATACACTTTATCTTTCCATTCCCAGACTTCTACGAGTGCTTTTGATATGGGGACTTTTTTTCAATCGTTTTCATTTTTATTCTTTCCTATGAGGTTTTTTTCTTCCTTCACTCAATCTCTGGCCTTCTCCCCTGCCAACAAAGTCTGAGGAAAGGCTGTTTGACCTTTAGATGGCTATCTTTTTAGCTTTGCTCTCCAGACGCTATGAAAAGCATCCTGCATTACAACAGTTAATCCCACCCATTCTTTACCTTCAAAAAGGCTTATTGCTTTTATAACCTTCTTATGTATTTTCAGTCTATTGGGTTGTTTGAGTCTTATGACAAGAATGCCATTATGCCTTTCATTTCGTTTCTGCACAAACCCTTTATCAGTAGTTATCAAAAGCCTTTCGTCTTTTTGCGTCATCTCCCAGATATCTTCATCGGCCATACCTTTGTTTTCGGTATTGCGAATGTCCCTTACCTCATGGCCAAGCCTGCGCAGTTCTCTGACAGTCATTGCAGGGATATTCTCATCAACGAATATCTTCATGCTATTACTTCATCAGTGATAACCTGTTCTTCTGTTAAAGAAGCGGCATATTCCATACAAGCGAGAATATCTTCTCGCGTAATAGAAGGATACTCTTCAAGAAGTTCCTCAATAGCATCTCCATTTGCCAACATATGCAGGATTTGATGGACAGGAATACGGGTCCCCTTAATACATGCCTGACCGTGGCAGATTTTGGGGTCAATTGATATATGTTTAAGCATGTCTTGTTTTGTCATTTATCCACCTCCTTATACAACAATTTTACATGAAGCCCTCTGTAAAATCAATGAGCTTCAATTATTTTTTCTCCCATTCTCCGTTATCCCATACAGCCCATAGTCGCCGCTAAGCGCTGCAAAGAAAATAGCAAAATTAATGGCCAGCCCCTCCTTATTCAACTGGACTGTGTGCCATAACTACTTATAGACAAATCAAATAAATATATACTGCGTCATCGGCGGACTAACAGGCCGCGAAAATAATCTATCATAATATTTGACTTAATATATGCCTCTGTTATATCTTTTCGTGAAAACTCTTTGCTAACTTTGCTAAGCGTTTCTTCTATATATTGTAAATCTTCAATAGCTTTCGGAGCGATATTACTCAATTGTTGAGCTTTCTTCAAGAAATCAGATGGAGGGCTACTACCAAAGCCACCAAATTCAGGTTTTCTCCATAAAGCATTAAGAAGATTTTTAAGTATTACTTTGTTTGATTGTAAACTTAACAAAATAAAGTTATTAAAATCTTTATCGAGAATAGCTATTTTGTTTTGCCAATCTTCATCTTTTTTACCAGAACTAATAGAAGAAGGCAAATTAATGCTTTTTTCTTTTGGAAGCTCTGAATTATATTCGGTTTGAATTCCTACGCCAGGGAAGTTAACCTGCTTAATCCTATCTATCAATCGTGTAATAGCTTCTCTCTGAGTTATTATAAAATATACCACAACAACACTAATTAATGCAGGCCAATTTAAAATCACTCGTAAATATTCTAATGCTATTTCTGATGTTTTCATATGCTACCTCTGTTTATGATTACTCTTATAGTCTTTTTGCTTTCTAAAAAAGCCTATGTAAGCGAATGTTTATTTTTTCCCACCAGATGGTTTTGACGGTGGCCTTATTGGTTGTTTTGGGGGAACATAGCCCTTTTGACCGCTACCGCTATTTGGCTTTGCAGGCGGTTTAGGTGGAACATAACCAGCGTCTTTTTTTACACCCATTTTTATCACCTCCTTATAATAGATTCATAGCACTAAAAACAATAAGAAGCATAACTCCCAAAATAAAAAATGCTATTGAAAGCTTGTTTAACTTATCTGTCCATAAAGCAGCGTTGTTTTCTTCTGTATTATTGCTTTTTTTACTGTTCTTTGATATTTCTTCATCAAGAATATCCCTTTGTTTTCTGCAAGCAGCTTGACTCGTTAGAAATGAAATTAATGTAGAAAGAAGGCTAAGACAGAAAAAAGACCAAGCGATTATAAGCCAATATATGCTATATAATTTGGGCTTAGGAGCAATCTGATTTATAAAAGTAATGGATAATGCGAGTGCGCCTGCTGCTAACGTCAAAATTGCTTTGTCAAATTGCTGGGCTGTTTCTCGTTCTGCTTCAATCAATAGTTTTCTTTCTTCCAAGTAAACTTTATATCCCTCTTTGTTATCACCCATTGCGCCTCCCGTCATTCTTTATACTTTACCCTTCTATTATTTTCCTCTCCTCTTCCGTTATCCCATAAAGGCCATAAACAATATCATCAATCTTCTCATCCGTCACTGCAATTTCGCGTTCAACTTTTTCTCTTTCTGCTGACGGTGGCAGGGAATTTTTCTTTTTGTGGAGAACAAGCATACGACTAACAGCTTGATGTAAAGTTTTTGCATTTTCATTATCTACACGGATATTAGGGAATGGTAAACTCATAATATCAGTAATAGTAACTTGAGGGAAGTCATCTTTGGTTGCTTGGCTTACTTGCTGTAAATAGAGGTATGATATCAGCTTGCTGTTAAGAATACCTAATATGATTTCTATTGACATATTTTTCCCAATGGCCTTGATGCTATAAAGATTTTTGTTGGTTATATAAGTGTTGTCAGCCAATGAAGCCATCAGACGCTGTTGTCTATTAACAAGGCGGCGCAATAATATACGCTTACCTTCAAACCAGTCAAATTCTTTTGGTCGTTCTTTTAACGCTGGGCCAAATTCTATCCAGTTATCAAGAACTTCTTTGGTAGTATATCTATAAACATCCCCCTCAAAGTATCTGAAGTATTGATTGTTTTTCTTTTCTGAGGTTAATAGTTTTTTATCAAACAACACTCCCCGTTTTATGCGTATCTGATCGGCAAATAGAGATTTAATATTTTTCCTTAGTTTTTCAATGATATTAAGGGAGCTTGGGTTAAGTATTATTTTCTTGTCATCCGAATCCGTCCACTGCTTTTGATTAACTTTAAAATAAGCAGCAGGACTAAGTTGAATATCATTTAGTCGTTCTTTTTTGGGGTAGATAAAAGTCTTAACAGCATGAGCGCTTTTGGGATGCCCTTTTGAAACGGCAAATACGAGGGTATCTATATAGGCACTTTCAAATACATCAAACGGTAACATCACTATTCTGTCAATCTGGTTTTCAAGGATTATTTGTCGCAGTTTTAAATAATTTGGGCCGCCAATCCAAGCAGAAGGCACTATAAAAGAAATGTAGCCATGTTGTTTCAACAGGCTAACACCATTTTCCATAAATAATGCGTAAACATCTTTTACACCTGAAAATACTTTGAATTTTTTATCAAAATAAGAAGCTTCTTCATCGGTAAACCATGCACCATACGGCGGGTTGCCAATCACGCAATCAAACCCCCCTTTACTCCCCCCCTTGTCAAGGGGGGACTGAGAGGGGTTCATGATTTCCCCGAAGCCTGCTGTTTTAGATTTCCAGTCAAAGGGGTTGATGCGGGATTTGGTTTCGTCATCAAATCCCCCCATCCCCCCTTTGTCAAAGGGGGGTAAGAGGGGATTTTCATTTTCAAATATATCATAACCAATCAGGCTGTTGCCGCATTTGATGTTATTGGTCAGAGGCGGAAGGAGGTGCTGCTTCTTTGGCAATATTCCTCTTTCGCCTTCAAGGGCTTTCAGATAAAGGCTCATCATTGTTATTTCTACTGCCTGCGGGTCTATGTCTACGCCAAAGATGTTGTTTCTCAAAATCTTTGCCTTTTCGCGAAGTGGAAGATTAAATTCCTCTGGACTCATTTTATAGTAAGGGAAAAGATGTAATGTCTGGGTCTCTTTTGGATGCTCACGATAGTATTTAAGATGATAGTCAATCAGATATTGATATGCTCCGAGAAGGAATGAACCAGAGCCGCATGCAGGGTCAAGGATTTTGATTTTCTCAATCTGTTTTGGCGTCTTGCCTTCAATAAGTTTGCCGACTGTGTTTTTAACGATGTATTCAACAATATATTTTGGCGTGTAATAAACGCCGCCTGCCTTTCTTACCTCAGGCTTTTCCTCAACCTTTATCCTCTGAGGCGTTACCCGTATTGTGCTTCCGAGATAGCGCTCATAGATGCTTCCTAATAGTTCAACGCCTATTACATCAAATCTGTATCTGCATTTTGGAAAGTACAGGTTTTCAATTATATCTGCAAGCAGATTAGAGTCTACATCTATGCTCTCACAGGCGTGAGGCTTGAAGATATCACCGTTAAGGTCATCGTTTACCTCGTAAAAGAGGTCTCTCAGATGATTTAAGATAGGCTTTCTTTTGCCTTCATGCCTCCATAATTCAACAATATCCTTTAGCTCATTGGCATCTCTTATTTTTCTATCCTCTGCAATCCGGATAAAGACTATCCTGTCAAGCAGTTTCTGGACAACCTCGTTTAAAAGATTTATTTCAAATCCCCCCAACCCCCCTTTATCAAAGGGGGGCGAGGGGGGATTTCTCTTGTAAATATCCTTTGCAAGCTCCTCTCTCCATGCTGTCATGTCCTCAAGAAATGCCTTGTCTACAGGGATGCGAAGCCTTTTGCTCTTTACATCTCTTGGAAGGAGTTTTTCAAGGGAGCCTTTTTCAACCTCTTCTTTTGAAAGATTATAGAGCTTATCTATATTTTTGAGATAATCTGAATATTTAAAATCAAAGATGAGTCCTTCGTTGGGGTATCTGGAATTGGGCTTTAAAGAGGCGTCAAAGAGCTTGAATTCTTCAAAGTCTGTAAGGATTACAAAATAGACCTCTTTTGTTGACCACGCATAACTCTTTGCCTGCAGGATATGGTTTACATCATCAAGCGCAACGGATGGCGCCTTTGCCTCAACAAAGAATTTTGTCGCCCCATTTATTCTAAAATTATAGTCAGGCCTGCCTGTTGCCTCTGGCGAGAGTTCTACAATAACATCTCTTTCATGCGGCGGCTTGTGCGCCCTATTTTCTATATCCCATCCGAGAGCTTCAAAAAGGGGATTAAGAAAATCTATTCTGAGTTGGGCTTCAAGATAGCCTTTTGAGAGATAGTGGCGCTTGTCCTTTTCAAATTTTGAAATTAAGGATTTAAGTTTTTCTTTAAAATTTTCTATATTAGCCACTTTATCAGTCCATAGAAAGTTATTAAAAACCTCACAGGCTGTTGAAAATGTATTTATTCATGCTTAGTTTGTCATTCCTGCGAAGGCAGGAATCCAGACGCCGTCCCTGCGAAAGCAGGGAACTATACAAATAAACTGGATTCCCGCTAAAAACATGCGGGAATGATATCTGTGGGCGTTTTGCAAGTTTTTCAAAAACCTGTTCATAATTGAATAGACATAATTCTCAAAATCTCCACTTACCCCTCTTTTTGCAATACAAGAATATCACCAAATGTCTTTAAAAACAAGCGGTTATTTAAAACTGACATTCCCTTGACTTAGCCCCTGTTTTTTTCTTATAATTAAAAGAGATTAAGAAAATGCCTGCCTCAAACCATTAACAGGAGAAAACAATAATGATACTCATCACAGGAGGAACAGGTTTTGTCGGAAGCCACCTTATTAAGCGATTGATTGATGAAGGTCATGAGGTAAGGTGCGTAATAAGGGAAGACTCAAAAAAGATTGACAGGATAAAAGGGCTTGGCGCTGAGATTGTACATGGTGATGTTACTGATGCTAATTCTCTGATTGATGCCTGCAAGGGTATTGATATAATCGTTCACCTTGTTGGAATAATTCAGGAAGAAAAGGGGATGACCTTTCAATCCATTCATGTAGATGGAACTCAAAATCTTATTAATGCCGCAAAGAAGAATAATGTAAAGCTCTTTTATTATCAGAGCGCAAATGGCGCTGATAAAGATGGGGCAACATCATATTTCAGGACAAAGGCAGAGGCAGAGGAGATTGTAAAGAACAGCGGCATTGATTACATCATCTTCAGGCCGTCGCTTATCTATGGCAACGGTGATCAGTTTGTATTAAGATTAAAAAAGATAATCCATGATGCGCCAGTAATACCAATAATAGGCTCTGGTGAGTCGCTGCTCCAGCCGATCTTTATTGATGACCTTGTTGCATGCCTTATTAAGGCTATTACAACACTACAATTAAAAAACAGGACATTCTGCATTGCAGGACCTGAGCAGATAAGATTTAAAGATGTTATAATGAGGATTGCTGATGCAATGCAGATTAATAAACCAAAGATTCATTTTCCAGTATTTTTTATGAAGCCTGCTGCAATGATTATGGAGACCTTTCTCTCTAAACCTCCTGTCACCAGGGAGCAGATAATTATGATGCAGGGAGATAATATATGCGACATAAAGGAGATGAAAAAGGTCTTTAATATAGAACCTATCCCTTTTAATGATGGGCTCAGGAGATTTTTAAGATAGATGTCATTAGCCGCTTTTATATATTCAGAGAAATTTGATAAATATACATATGGCGAAGCCCATCCATTAAAGATGATAAGGCTGAAACTCACCTATGAGCTTATCAAGTCTTATGATCTTCTCAAATCCCCAAATATTTCTTTTATTGAATCTGAATTAGCAAAAGAAGAGGATATCCTTTGTTTTCATACAAAGAAATATATAGAGGTCTTAAAGGGAATAGATAAAGGCGACTATCCCACAAATCCCTCGCAATTTGGTCTTGGGTGGGGTGACAATCCCATTATAAAGGGGATATATGAGGGTTCATTGATTTCGAGTGGTGGCTCAATACAAGCTGCAAGGCTGATTATGGATGGAAAGGCTAAAATAGCCTTTAATATTGCCGGCGGGTTGCATCATGCAATGCCTGACAGGGCATCTGGATTCTGCTATATAAATGACCCTGTGCTTGCCATAAAGGAATTGCTTAAAAAATATAATAGAATCGCATACATAGACATTGACGCCCATCACGGCGACGGCGTGCAGCATGCCTTTTATGATACTGATAAGGTATTAACCATTTCCTTACACGAAACAGGAACATTCCTGTTTCCGGGCACAGGTTTTTCAGAGGAAATAGGAACTGGAAAAGGTAAGGGGTTTTCTGTAAACCTTCCCTTTTATCCGGGAACAGATGATGAAACATTCGTATGGGGCTTTAATGAAATTGTCCCTGCACTAATAGATGCTTATAAGCCTGACGCCATTGTTGCACAATTGGGCGTTGATACAATGTCAACAGACCCTCTGACGCACCTTGAACTCACAACAAATGGATTTTGTGAAATGGTTAAGAAAATAAGGGATTTTAATCTTCCATTGGCTGCCTTAGGCGGTGGCGGCTATAATGTTGCTAATGTTGCAAGGTGCTGGACATTGGCGCTCGGGATATTTGCAGGGATAGAGCTTTCTGATACAATTCCAGAGAATAAAATAAGGCTTTTAAAGGAACACGGCTACGAAGGCAAGGGTCTTAGAGATAACAAAATAAAGGGTAAAATGGATGAATCAATACAAAAAATGGCAGAAGATGGGATTAATTATATCAAGAAAAATATCTTTCCTCTGCATAATATATAATAGCTTAACCCCATGAATTTTGTCTTGATAATTGTCTTTCGTCTGGTATACTAAGAGATAAGGTTTTTAGATTTATGTCTAATATTGAACGCAAAACAGGACTTAGAAAAAAGATTATCCTTTCAATACTTTTTATTGCAATAATCCCTGGGTTAGGAGGATTGCTAATAACATACTGGGAGGGTAAAAAGGGCCTGAGGGAGTCTATTGGCTCAGGCTTTCAGGAAATAGCAAGGGAGACAGCAAAAAAGGTTGATATTGTGCTGGAAAATGAGGTTGATGAGGCTAAACACCTGTCTATCTCTTATGAGATAAAAGATGCATTAAACAGGGCAAACCAGAGATATAACGGCAAAAAACAGGAAACAATAAAAAAGGAATTGATGGAGATAGACAACAGATGGAATGGCTCTTCTGCTGTTGACCCTTTTGCCTTAAAGATTGTTGAAAATAGCGCATCCAGCTTTTTAAAAAAATTTAATTATTTTGAACCTGAGGGACATGTTGAATTAGCGGTCTACGATAAAGAGGGCGGCCTTGTCGCCTCAATTAAAAAGACTGATAAATATTATATTGGCAATGAATCGTGGTGGAATGTTGTTTCAGGAAGCAACAGAATAAAGGCATATCTGAGTGATGTATCCTACCATGACAAGACAGAAACCTACATCTTTGACATTGTATACCCTATTGTTGATGAAAAGGCCGGCGGTTTTATGGGTGCAGTAAGGATGGTTCATGATGTCAGTATGTTTTTCAATGAGGTAACAAATATAAAGATTGGAAAGACAGGCCATGCAAATCTAATATCCTCTGCTGGAACAATACTTGTCTGCCCAATATATCCTATAAAGAGCCACAATATTACTGAATCATTGATTGTTGAGATATTAAAACGGCGACTCGGCTGGACAATTGCAGAAGACGATGCCCATGGAGGCAAAAATTCTGTTGTTGGATTTGCGCCTGTAAACTTTGTAGAGAAATATTCTTCTGACGGCGTCAACTTTGGCGGCAAGAAATGGTATATCTTTGTCAGGCAGGACCCTTCAGAAACCTTTGCGCCAATAAACAGATTAATGTGGCAGGTCTCTATCATTGCCCTGTCGCTGGCAATAGTGCTTGGCGCCCTCGGCTTCTATGCTGCAAATCGCATTATGAAGCCGATTCACATATTACACACAGGCGCGGAGATAATAGGAAACGGCGACCTCACACACAAGGTATCTGTCAACACAGGCGATGAGATTGAACAGCTTGCCCATGAATTCAACCTCATGGCAGAAAAACTAAAGATAAGACAGGAGGAGCTGGAAAATGCGTATATGGGAACTATAAAAGCAATAACATCTGCTATTGATGCAAAGGATAAATATACACGAGGCCACTCCAAACGGGTTACTGATCTATCGCTTGCTATGGGAAAACAGCTCGGTTTCACTGCTGAAAGACTATCTGTATTAGAGTGTGCAAGCCTGTTCCATGATGTCGGCAAGATAGGTATTGAAGATGCTATCCTGAATAAGGCCTCAAAGCTTACTGAGGCAGAATACTCCATTATAAAAAGACATCCCCAGATAGGCGTGGATATTATTAAGGATGTAGACTATCTAAAACCTATTATCCCGATAATACGGCATGACCACGAAAGATACAATGGCTCAGGATATCCAGACGGGCTTGTTGGTGAAAGCATACCCGTAGAGGCGAGGGTAATCTCTGTGGCAGACTTCTACGATGCAATTACAACCAACAGGCCGTACAGAAAAGGACTCGATCATGAAGACGCAGTCAGGGAAATAATAGCACGGAGCGGAACAGAGTTTGACCCCAAAATTGTTGATATCTTTTTGGAATGTATTGAAGATTTCAGAAAGAAGAATGAAGAATAATGGAGACGAAACACGATAAAGAGCTTTAGGAAATAACTTGCCCCTTTAATAAACAGAGACAAAAAATGCCCGACGCAAAAAAAATCTTTACAGTAGATGCCGCCATAGAAAAGGTATGGCAATTCCTGCGCGATATGAAGCAGGTCGGCTCTTGCGTGCCCGGATGCGAAGGTGTCTGCATTGTAAATGAAAAGGATACAGACTGGAAGGTAAGGGTGAGTTTTGGGCCGTTTTCAAAAGCCATTATCATGCGCGCCCATACCACCTTAGAAAACCCGCCAAATAAAGGTGAATGGACAGCAACAGGAGATGACCTTTATACAAAAGGCTCTGTGGAACTAAAAAAGATATCAGAGCATAAGACAGAGGTAGCCTACTGGTCAAGTGTATCTGCCAACGGCATCCTTGCCAAACTCGCAGAACCAATAATCAAATTGAAGATATCTGCAGACGCTGCAGAGTTTGCAGAGTGCGTGAAGAAGAAGGTGGAAGAAGCATCATAATGTATGGGCGAGGCGCTGCCTCGCCCTTAAAAAAAATCAATTACTATATGTAAACGCCCTTATATACGACAGCACATTCCATCTTTCCTCTGCCTTCAGCTTTGCTGCGCATGCAATACCGGATGTTGGAACCCCCATTGCCATGTTCTGATACAATGCGCCGTCTTTCTGCTCTGCCATCCATTTTATATCTGCAAAATTCCTCGTCTTTAGCGGAAGGCTTGCGCCGCCAGGGCCGTCACCAGCGCCTGTTTTGCCGTGGCAGAAGGCGCAGTCTCTGAAATAGATGTCCTTGCCCTTTGCTGCCATATCCTTTGTGCTTGAAAAGGAGATAACATAGAAGATAACATTCCAGAGGTCGTCGTCCTTCATGTTAGTAAAAGCAGGCATAACGGCTTTGCCTTTTCTTGTAACATTGTAAAGCTCCGCAGGGCTTTTTAATCTCATCTGTAAATGGTCTGTAAAATCTGTTGGCTTTGGATTCATGCTTCCTGCCGCATTGCCCTTGCCGTCGCCGCCTGCGCCATGACAAAAACCGCACTGCTTGTCATATATTGCCTTTCCAGCAGAGGCAGTCGGTTTCTTTTTTGGGAATGCCTCCTGTGCAAAGGCATTTACAGCAAAAACAAATGACAAAATTAATAAAGATAAAAATAGTTTTTTCATTTTAGCCTCCTATCTTGTTCCAATTAGGTATTTTTTGATTGGCCTCTGCATAACCCAGTTCATAGAACTCCACGGCATATTGGACTCTCTCTGTGCCTCAAAGTCAAGCAGATTCCCATCAAGCAGCATCTTCTTTTCAGCATCAGTAAGTTTTAGCTGCTTTGTAACCAGTGAGGTGTATATGCCGCCATAGTTCGTGTCCTTAATCATAATCACGCCGACCAATACATTGTCCCTGAATACAAGCTTTTTGTATGCATCCTTTCCTTTTTTCTTCATCACCTCAAGTCCGTCGCCTTCTTTTGTAATAGTTATACCCATTGTCATAATTGCGGTGCCGAATAACGGGAAGGAGTTTAGTCCCATTCCCCCTGCATAGATACGCTCCCTTCCAGCCATATTAGAGCCAGCTACGCGTCCCTGTTCAAAGGCCAAAGGCAGGATAGCAAGGACACGGTTATCCTTATTTATAAAATCGTATGCCTCTACAACATCACCGCCTGCATAGATATCCTTAACAGAGGTCTCCATGCGGCTGTTAACAACAATCCCCCTGTTTACCTTTATATCTGTGTCTTTAACAATCTCAATATTCGGCCGCACGCCGATTGCCATTACAACAAGCTCGCAAAGCAGCTCTTCCCCATTATCAAGGATAACGGCTCTGACCTCATTTTTATCATTTCCAAGTATCTCTTTAACAGTCCTTCCTGTTCTTATCTTTACACCTTTTTTATTTAATTCAGCATGTATGAGCTCGCCTGCCTCTTCATCCAGAGCAAGACCCAGCACCCTCTGTGAAAGCTCTATGATGGTGATGTCCTTCTTCATTGCGCCAAAACCCTTAACAGCAGAAAGCCCGATGAGTCCGCCGCCTATAACTATTACCCTCTTTGCATTTTTGCCGAGTCTTTGAAGATTCTCTGCATGTCCCCATGTTGTTAATGGAGAGACCCCTGTAAACTCAAGTCCTTTTGTAGGAGGGATAAAAGGCGTCCCGCCTGTTGAGATAAAGAGCTTATCAAAACCGAGCCTGCTGCCATTTTCCAATACCACCTCTTTCTTCTTTGTATCAATTGTCTTAACCTTTGTGTTTAATCTCAGATTCACATTCATCGTGTCATAGAATGCCTTATCACGATAATACATATGCCTTGTCTCCCAGTCCCCGCCCATCCAGTATGATATGAGCGGCCTGCCATAAGCCAGATAAGGCTCATCTGAGATGATTATTATCTCGCCTTCTTTATCAAGATTACGAATTGCCTCAACAGTGCTTATGCCTGCGTAAGAGTTGCCGATTATTACATAACGCATAGTTTATCCCCTTCTTGCACCCAAGAGATGCTGCTGATACCCAAGCCTCTCTGCATATTCTTTTCTTTTAGCATAGTCATAAGAGTGCGCGCCTGTCTGGACAATAGCGCCAGGCTTGCATACGGCAACGCATGGAGCAGTTTTATATGATGTGCAGCCGTCGCACTTTCTTGCAACATGCTCCTCCTCTGACCTTGTAATTGCTCCAAATGGACATGCCATAACACACATCCAGCAGCCAACACACCTGTCATAATCTGTCTCAACCCATCCTGTTTCAGCAAGCCTGCGCCTTGTGCCTGTCAAACAGGCAGTCATGCACGGCGCCTCCTCGCAGTTGTGGCACAAAAGCGGGATATTAAATCCATTTGCCTTTTTTATTGTAATCCTCGGAATAGGTTCAATCTCTGTATGCTGGTAGGCAATCGCCTTTCTGCATGCCTCAACACACTGCGGCCCCCCCCTATCTGCACAGGCATCGCATTTACCCGGGACAACCATTATATCCCTTCTAAATTCATGGACCATGCTGCTGAGCATATCTGCCCTTGTTTCAGGAACAGCAGGACTTGCTTTTGGCGCTGTTTTTTTAACTGCCTTTACAGGCTTTTTAACCGCCCTCTTTTTTACTACACTTACAGCCTTTTTGGGCAGCCTTGCTTTTGCCGCCTTTCTTATCGGTTTGACCTTTTTAACAGGTTTTGTCTTCTTTATAGTCTTATTCTTTGTAAGGTTTACAGTCTTTTTTGTTTTCTTTTGACCCTTGACCCCTGACCCTTGACCCTTTATCTTGCTTTGCCCTTTGCCTTTTGCCTTTTGCCTTTTGCCTTTCTTTATTGGCATCAGAGCACCTCCATGAGCTTTAATCTATTATACTCCATATTGAAAATACCCCTTCCCAACATTGTTATGCCTTTATAAAAATCTGATTTTGATAGGGATAACAAATCCTCACAGAATTTTGCGCCCCACTGTAAAAGATGGTCCCTCAAAAATTCATCGCATAATGTCTCATACCTTTTAGCTTCTTCAGTATTACCCTCTTCAAGAAATTTGGCTGTCCTTTCGCTTAATACAGAAACAAACTCACATTCGTGGCTTATGTGGTCAGGCATCTCTGTGCCTTCTACACCAAGACCTGCCTTCTTGTAGCATTCATTAACCTCAGATGACCTCACACCCATAACCTGCCTCTCCCCGCGATAGATAGACTCGTAAGGCGAAACAAAGGGAAGATTAGTATCGTATATATTCCTGCAATATTCTTTTTTTAAGCCGTCAAATGTTAAAGCAAATTTTTGCTCCTTCATGCTGCAAATAGCCCCTCTGCCGTCATCCATCCTTTTATTGCTTTTAAAATCTTTGAGGACAACTGCAAGCCGGCTGCAGAAAGAACCGTCTATAATGGCGTTTGTAAACTCCTCTGTCGGCTCATTATAGCCGTCTGACAAGAATCTGTAAAGAACAGCCCTTGCCTTATAGTTCTTAATCACCTCTTCAGTATCCTTCGGAAGCGCAACATCCTCATCTTCAACCGGCGCAGGCTCACGCTTCCTTGAGACCATTGCCCTTACCCAGTAGAGGTTATTATGCTTTGTTCCTTCTGTCTTCCAAAACTTTGCATCCTTGTCATCCACAAAGAGTCTGTCAATCTCTGTTATTTCTATTTTCTTTTCTTTTGCTTGTTTCATATCCTCTCCAAAACTACTAATAAATACATAATAATAGCAACATGCCTCTATCTTTATTAAATCTAATCAAACCAACTTTGTCATTCCTGCATGTATTTAGCAGGAATCCAGGGGTTCATGTGAAACTTGTCCCCGCATGTCTTAAGCGGGGAACGGGAACCTAATCCCTTTTCTGGATTCCCGCTCAAAAACGCTGCGGGAATGACAAGGTATGAGAGTTCTTGATTTATGTCAATACAATTATGAAAACCTTAAAATTAATTTCAAAATCCCACTTTTCTAAATGTGAATACAGGGGGATTATTACACCGTCAGCTTTTTATAAATCTGCGGCAGCCTTGATGGCAGTTTTTCAATATCATCTATAATTGTATAGTTTACCTCGCCGTACATATGCGGCAGATAATTTACCCCTTCTTTATCAATGGTAATGCAGAATGAGGTAATACCCTTCATCTTCGCTTCTATCAGCGCCATCCTTGTATCTTCAATACCGTGCTCGCCCTTATATTCATCATAGTCCTCTGGCTTGCCGTCGCTCAACGTAATCATCAGCTTTTTCCTTGCATCAGTCTTCTCCAAAATATTTGTAAGGTGTCTGATTGGAGGCCCCATCCTTGTATAATCGCCTGAATTAAGGCCGGCAATCCGTCTCTTAACTGCATCGCTGTATTTCTCATTAAAACTCTTCACTGTATAAAAATTACAGTTTGCCCTTGTCCTGCTTGAAAAGGCATAGATTGCATACTTATCCCTGATGCCATTTAACGCCTCTGAAAAAAGGACCATCGCCGCCTTTTCTGTATCAATTACCCAGCCATTTGTCGAGCCGCTGATATCAACAAGCAATGCTGTTGCTATATCCCTTCTGTCTTTTTTCGTGTTTATGTAAATGTCATCTGACGGCGCAGAGCCTGCCTTAATATCCACCGCCATCTCAACTGCTGCATCTATATCTATATCATCTCCAAAACTCTGCCTCCGCAGCCTCTTTGCCTCATCCCTCATTGCCTCAAACTGTTTTCTAATAGAAGAAATCAAATGGGAATATTTTGCCTGTATCTCTTTCACAATCTTATCAGTTCCTTCCTCAATTGTCATCTCCCTTAATGCGCACCATTCTTTTCTGAATCTTCCCTTTTTAATATCCCATTCATCATATATAAAAACATTCGGTCCCCTCTCAATAACAGCATCTATATTCAAATCTGCTGCAGGGTTCTGAAACCTTGCCTTAAACCTCTGGCCTGCCTTATCAAAGGCGCGAAGCAAAAGGCTGTTGTCTATTTCACCGAGGTTAGAAAGCTCTTTTTCTATCCTCTCTTTTATTTCATCCGAAACGCCGTCAACAATCATCTTCTCTAAGACAAGGTACTCGCCGTCTCCGCCCATCTTTTCAATTTCTTCTTCTGTGAACTCCTTTTCTCCTTGTATATCCCATCCGCTTTTGCCGAACTTCAGCCTGTCATCCTGACCCTTTAAGAAACTTGACTTTACCCTCTTTTCTTCCTCTTCTTTAGACTCTTTAATTACATCCTTTATTGTCTTGTTTATAAATTCCTGAGCCTCTGTGATCTTTTCTGGCTTAATGACGCCGTGATAGAAGACAGGCTTCAGTTTCATATACGAGCCTGTAATATTATCATCAATCATTTTGTAGATTCTGATTACAGCCTCTGCCGAGGTTACAGCAGAAGAATCAGGCATATCTATTGCTTCTTTAGCTATCGGCAGCAGCTCATTTAATTGGGGAATGCTGTTCAATAAATCCTGCCTGTTTTCATAACCGCTCAAATATCTAAAGAGCGCTTCAACAATCCTATCCTTTCCTGTTAAGCGGTTTATATCAACCCTTTTAATTATAGCAATCCTTTTAAATAACTCAATATCCCTTTTAAGTCCTTTAAAATCACTGCATAGGAGCTTTTCAATGCGCAGATTTTCCAATATCATATAGATATCAAGGGCAAGCCCTTTATCAGGAAAGAGATTGAAAAAGTTTTCAAAATCTGAAATACCCTTCTTAATATCAGCGCCGTATCTCTTTTTCAGTCGCTGCACGCTATCTTTGATATCATTAAGGTTAAGCCTAAAGGTTCCATATTTTACCTGACCGTATTTATGGCTAATTATTGCCTTATAAGCCTTTAGATTGAGGTTGTCATTTTCTGATATATTAATGCTTGATGGTAAAAATATTGAAAGGGTATCTGTATATGCATCATTGCCTTCGCATACTATAAGGCCGTCTCCAAGGGCATACTCATAAAGCCTAAGGGTATTTTCAACCTTTTTAAATTCAAGGCCGTTATTGTATAATACCTTGCTTCCTGCATCCTTCCCGCCTTTATCATAAAGCTCTATCCTTTTGCTAACCCATAAAGGAAGCTGATTAATCTCTATCTCTTTTAAGAGATCGGGTGATGTCAGAAAAAAGTGAAAGGCAAGCTTTGTGTCTGTCTTAGCAAGAAATGTCCCGTGTTTAAAGACCTCTTTCCTCTCATCAGGCTCAAGCTTTGATAGAGAGTCAACTGCACTGTACAGACCGTAACTCTCGCCCTCTATAGCAAAATTTGTCTGGCCTAAAACCTCAATGAGCCCTCTTCTTATTTCTTCTTTTGAAAACATAATTATAATTTGAACTCATAAAGGCAGCCGCAGCCTTTAGAGCATGTCCTGAAACAAAACATTTATTAAAAAACAAAGGGGGAATAATCCCCCCTTTTGAAGGCAAAAAATAAAACCATATTTTTTTACAGTATCAATAAAATGGCACTGGCGGATACCATTTAATCCCTGCCTTTGAAAGCAATTGCTTTGCCTTTTCCCCGTCTGTCGGGTTCAAGTGAATAGTCGCATGATAAGGCTCAACAGATGCAACTGTCTTGTATACCATTCCTATCTTCTCCTTTGCAAGGAGGTCGTATGCCTTATTATAATCACCATTCATATACTCAACCCTTATAGGTGTTGTAACGATTGTTCCAACCTTTGACATAATTTACGCTCCTTTCTATAAAAGCAAATTTTATAAAGCCTCCAGATGCTAAGCATCAAATAGTCTTATCTAAAAGGGGGGCCAAGGATTCAAGGGTTCTTAATGACGCCATCTGACCCCCACCCCCTAACATCATCATACCTCGAATCCTTAAGCTGTATTCTTTTATCTCACCACAGTCGCGCCTGTCTTTTGGCTCTCCAAAATCTGTGTCAGGTGCTTTGCATGCCTCTCCCTCAAAATAGTTGACATCTCGTTAACATCGCCAAAATATAGCGCCTTTGTTGAGCACTTTGTCGCACACGCAGGCATAAGCCCCTGATCCACTCTGTCCTTGCAGTAGTCGCATTTGATTATCTTTTTTGTAACAGGATTGAGCTGCGGCGCGCCGAATGGGCATGCTGCAATACAGGACTTGCATCCTATACATGCCTTTTCATCAACAAATACTATGCCGTCTGTCCTTTTCTGCATTGCGCCTGTTGGACATGCCTCTACGCATGGCGCAGGATCGCAGTGGTTGCATGCTGTCCAGATGAATGAAGTCTTTAGTTTTCCGCCGATGACCTTTGGCCCAACCTGAATAATCCTGCACTGCCTTGGACCTACCGGAACATCGTGCTCTAACTTACAGTGAACCTCGCAGCCAAAGCATCCGATGCACCTTGAAGGGTCATGGAACATCTGCCACTGCTTGGAGTGGCCGCGAAGGGTTACCCTTGATTCTCTGCCTTCATGGGGCACTTCCTTCTCTGCAAAACCCTCTTCTGCCTTATATAAATATTCTGTCATATTTTCCTCCTCAAAAACTATAAATATTTAAATATAAGCGGTAAAGTAAAAAGCTCCAGATGCGAGGCCGAAGCGACAACGCAGCAGATGAACTTTTTACGAACCGCGCTTAGTCTTCTGTAAACGGCAGCACATTCCCATCCTCAGCCTGCTTGCCATTCCAGACAACCTTCTTGCTCTTTTTATCCCATACAGGGGCATTCTTCATTGCCACATTATTCACATAAGCGCCAAGCTCGCTCTGGTCAACTGCATATTCAGGGAACCTCTTTAAGAACTCATGGGTCTTTTTCAAGGCCTCTTTCTTTGATGTCCCCTTTTTCCATAATAGAACAAGCTGCGCCTTGAATTCAGCCTGATTATAAACAGGGTCTGTAATAATGTCATCAATAAGCCAGCTTACGTTCCTGTTTGTAATCCCTGGCACAAATGGCTGATATTCGTCTGTGCTGCAGTATGTCCAGACCTGCCTTGGATCAGTCTCCTCAGTTACCCATGCATAGCCGTCCAGCTCAGAACGCATGGACTCAAGTTTCACATAGTCGCCGTCTTCAATGCCGAGCGCCTTTGCCAGTTCAGGATGAACCTGGATATAACGGTCTGGCTCAAGCTCGTCTGTCCACGGCCACCAGTGGCCCATCTCATGGAAGCTGGACACAGGCCTTCCAGTGCAAAGAACAAGCGGATGCTCTTTGAAGTCCTCAGGATCGCTGACAGGCGTATGTCCGCCCTCTCTATGTTTCGGCAGATAGTCCCAGCCGAGTTCCCTTATTGCATCTGATGCAACCTCAATCTTGCCTGATGGCGTTGGGAATCTTCTTGGTGGATCAGATTCAGGAAACGGCTTATTATCTTCATACATGATATAGTCGCCCCTGACCTTGGCTTCGGGGGATTCAAATCTCATTGCATCCTCTTCTGTAAATGCAGGCCACATTACGCCGCCCCTCGGTGTTGTTGCAGGGTCAAGCGTCTTCTTTGTGCATCCTGCTGTAAAGGACTCCTGCTTATTGAAGAAGTCTGTTGCCTCTGCCATATTTATCTTTGTCGGGTCGTCCTTCCTTCTCCATGGGAACCACTTCAGTCCCTCCTCTTTTCCAAAGACCCTGTCTGCTATGCCAGCTAAAACATCTATATCATTCCTGCACTCCCAGTTCTCTTTTATTGCCTGATTAAACCATGACATGAGCCTGTTGTTACCATGATGGCAAAGGCCTTCCCTCTCCACCCATGATGTTATCGGGAATGCTACATGCGCATGCTGATATGTAAAGTTTGGATGGAATGAGTTGTGGATTGCTATATCAACATTCTTCTTGAACGCTGCTGCATATTTCTGTGTAAATGGCATCTGCGCCATCATGTTTCCATTCCACCATACTGCCCTTATTGGATAAGGCTTTTGTGTAAATATTGCGTTCGGAAAATTCGCTGCAGACACATCTGCCCAGCCGATTAATTTATCGGATATGACAGGCGCCTTGACTGGCGGCAGAGACGCCAAATCCTTGCCTGCGCTAAGCGGCGGACGGCAGTTGTGCAGCCAGTTCCAGCCGCCTCCTGGCACGCCGATTGAGCCAGTAAGCGCTACTAATATTCCATAGCAGCGGTTGATGTTGTTTGAATTGTATGTCTGCGCAGTACCGAGACAGCCTGATACTGATGCAGGCGTGTTTGTTGCAAACATCCTTGCTGCTTCAATGATAGTCTCTTTCGGCACCCATGTAATCTTCTCTGCCCTCTCAGGCGGCATCTTCTCAATCAATGGCCTCCACTCATCAAGACCATGCACCCATTTATCTACGAACTCTTTGTTATATAGATTCTCTTTTAGGATTACATTTATCATAGCCATTACAAGCGCAGCATCTGTATTGGGCCGGAGCCTCATTGCAATGTCTGCCTTTGCCATGGATGGATTGAATCTCGGGTCAACCCAGATTATCTTTGTGCCTCTTTCTTTTGCATCTAAGACCCAGAGCATCTCAACCGGATGGTTGGCTGCAGTATTTGAACCTGCAACCAATATACATTTTGAATTAACCCAATCCGTTGTCGGGTTCATTAACCTGCCGAGGTCCTTTGCGCCATAAGTATAGTTTATTGCAACACCAGGGCTCTCGCAGCAGATTGGACCCTGACCAACAACATTCGGCGTACCCCATATCTTTCCGAATCTTGAACCGCCGAGCTTCCATAAAAAATCTGCACGGCCTGTCCTATGGAGCATCAATGCCTCTGCACCGTACTCCTTTTTTACCTTCATCAATCCTTCTGCAGCAAAGTCTAGCGCTGCATCCCATGACGCCCTTTTAAACTCATCATTGAGGCTCTTCCTGACCATTGGGTATTTTACCCTTAATGGATTATAGATATGCTGAAATGCGCCTGAGCCTTTTGGGCAGAGCGCGCCTTTGCTTAAAGGATGCTCAGGGTCGCCGTATATATCTACAACCCTTCCATCCTTTACATAAACCAGCATACCGCAGGCAGCCTCACACATGTTGCTGCATGTTGTGACTACTACCTTGTCATACTCCCTGATAGACTCTCCAAGCGGTTTTAATGCCATATCCTTACTTCTCCTCCCTTCAAAGGGAATTTTCTGTTTCCCTTTATAAAAATAAATAATTACTGTATTAGCAGGCTTCTTTCATCACTACCCTTAAAATGGGTAGTGAATATTAAATCTTCACATAGCAAATGTCAAATTGATTATATTAATGTAAGAATAAAATTTGATTATGATTTGTGACGCTAATAAGAAGATAAGGTTTGATTATGAGGAGACCAGATTAAGGAGAGGAGCATCGGTCTTTAGAGAAGCGAAAACAAGCTGCGCTTTCCCCTCTGCCGATGTATTTTGCAAAAACCATTCCTGTGGCGCGGTAGAACATGTGCGCCATCTTTGAAAAAGGCGCATAGGCAAATAGGAAAAATACAAAGACAAGATGTGTAGAATATATTGGATATGCAAGGACTGCAATGCCAGCAAGCCTAAGCAACTGTTCGAGTATAATCATTTAAGAGGGTTGCCCTATTACTTATTAATGGAAGATGTTAATGATAAAGATTTGATTATTTAAATCTGGATATCCCTATTGGTCATTTTGGAATAGGTGATTGCCAGAGCCCTGTATCCCATGTGCGCAAGCTTTGAATATGGAAAATATACAATGGTGTAAAAAACCAAAAGCAGATGTATGAAATAGATTGGATATGCAAGTGAGGCAATGCCAGCAAGCCTTATAGCCTCTGTAAGGAAACCGGTGACGCCTAAGAGCAGTATCATCGCAGCGAATGTCCAGTCAAAGGATGAGTTTTTTGATATAAAACCCTTATACTTTAATCTATTGAGTATCAGCGCTCCTGCGCCTGTTAAGAGCGCTATTGCGCTAATATTCGCAAGCCACTTTAATGGGTCAGACAATGCAATAGGTGTATTTATCTTCGGGACATAATAATAAACGGTTACCCATACTGTAGTTATAAACAGGCCTACAAAGCCGTAGAATACGAGAAGATGCACTATTCTGCGGTCAGCATTTGGTCCGCACTTTGCAAAACGGGAGTGCATGAAAAATTCACTGAGTGTCTCTATAAATGCCGGGACTATGCCCTTAGTGTATGGCTGATTATTCCCTTTGCTCATACTATTCCAGAAGCGATATAGGCTTGCAAGATAGGTAATGCCGGCAAGTCCTACAGCAGACATGAAAACAGCCTCTATATATGGAATGGGGAAAAACTTTGAATAGACAATTCGGCCTTCAGGTATGCGAAGGTGCCCTGTTAAGCCGAGCAATGCCAGAAAAATTATAAATGGTATTGCAAGGGCAAACAGCGTCATCTTGGGCTGGGTGACTACCTTTCCCATGATGTTTGGTATTGTATTCTCCTGAATAAACTTTTGTCTCACTGTTGAAAGAACATCCCCTGGCCTTGCGCCTCTGGGGCAATATTTTGTGCAGTCATTACAATTATGGCAGAGCCAAATATCAGGATTAGAAAAGAGCTTATCCTTAAGCCCCCACTGTGCCTGAATCATTTCTTTTCTCGGAAACGGCTTATCAGCAGGCGTGACATTACATACCACAGAGCATGTAGCGCACTGAAAACACTTTTTTAAAGGTTCGCCGCCTGACCTTATAACATCATTTATAAAATCAAGGTCCGGGCTTATTATCTGTACTGCCATTTATGCCTCCGAAAAAAAATTAAAAATCAAATATCAAAATTATGGAGATTAATTTTAATAGAAGCCTTAATTCCTTAATTTTGCGTTTTGCATTTTAATTTTTGCATTGTATTCCTATAATCCCTTAAACGGATTTGCACCTATCTCTTTAATCTTTTCAGCAAACTCATTTATCATCCCAGGAAGCTTGTCATAGTCTGAGATAGATACCTGCAGCAGCTGAACCCTCTCTGCCTCAAGCTGGAGCCTGTTTAAGGTCTCGCCTACCTTGCCTAATCTGTAGTCTGCAAGCTCGCTGCCCTTAACAAAGTGGCACTGATAATTCTCGCCGAATTTGCAGCCTAAAAGCAGTATACCGTCAATACCCCTTGAAAGCGCATCTGCAATCCAAACAAGGTTCATACCGCCGAGGCAGCGCAATGGAATAAATCTCACACTCGGGTCAATATTTTTGCGGTTGATGCCTGCTGTGTCAAGCGCTGGATAGGCGTCATTCTCGCAGGTAAATGCTACTATTCTGAATCCATCTTCCGGCACATCTATTGCCTTGACCATTGAGCCAATGATATCAACACTGTAATCTTTGAAGGCAACTATTCTTTCTGGGCAAGCGCCCATGCAGGTTCCGCACCTCCTGCACCTGTTGACCTTGTAGGATGGTATGCCCTTTTCATCCTCATCAATCGCTCCGAATGGACACTCCTCTGTGCACCTCTTGCAGGCTGTGCATCTGATAAGAAGCGGGTCAGGGAATGTCTCATCCCATGCCCTCGGATGAACTGCAACGCCTTTTGCTATATGGTCCATGCACTGTATTGCCTTGAACGCAGCGCCTGCTGCATCCTGCTGAGCCTCCATCATGTTCATCGGCTGGCGCACAGAGCCTGCTGCATATATGCCTGTCCTTCTCGTCTCATACTGAAAGCAGATAAAATTGGAATCTGCAAAACCATAGGCGCCTTCAAGGGATGGTATATCAGGCCCCTGCCTGTAATTTAGATTTAAGATAGATTCTGGCTTTGGTGTTGACTCTAAATATCCCTTCCTTGACTCATCACCCTTTGAGGCTGCAAGTGTAAGGCCGTCCTGATATTCCTGAGTCTCTCTTGTTGTCGGCACAATGCCTACAGCAAGCACAACAAGGTCTGCCTCTACCTTTATCTTCTCGCCGAGAAGTGTGTTCTCTGCCTCAACAAAGAGATTTCCATTCCCTGCATCTGTGATGCCTTTTACATCCGCCTTTGTAAGCATGATGCCGGGATTATTCTGCGCCTCTTTATAATAAAGCTCAAGCCTCCCAGGAGTCCTGATGTCTATGTAAAATATCATTGCCATTGCGTCAGGATTCTGCCTTACATATCCTGCCTGCTTGAGTGATGTTACACAGCACATGGAAGAGCAATACGGAAGGTGATTCGGGTCGCGCTGTCCTGCGCACTGTATAAAGGCAACCTTTTTTGCCTCTTTGCCGTCTGACGGCCTATAAATCTTTCCATTGCCCTTTTTTGCGAGCTCTTCAAATTCAATGTTTGTAACCACATTTTTAAATTTGCCATAGCCTAAGTGGTCAATCTTTACTGCATCATAAGGCTTCCAGCCTGTTGCCATGACAATAGAGCCGATCTTCATTGTCTCAGATGCGCCGTTTGATGATATGGTTACATCATATAATCCAGGCTGGCCGTCGGTCTTTTCTACCTTTGCTGATTTATAGACCTTGATATTGGAATTACCCTCAACCTGTTTTACCATCTTGTCTATATCTGTATCAATTATCAGAGGCTCTTTAAATTCAATTGTTGGTATCTTCTTGTATAGCTTATTTACAAAACCGCCGAGCTGCGGCTCCTTTTCTACGAGCACAACCTTATATCCTGTATTTGCCGCTTCAATCGCTGATGTCATGCCTGTTATGCCGCCGCCTATAACGAGTATTGTTGAGCTTAACCCCTCAAGGATATTCGGCTGAGGAAGGTCTACCTTCTGTGCCTTGGCAATGCTCATCATCAGATAATCCGATGCAAGGTTTTGTGTGTCTTCTGTCTTTGGGAGCTGGCTCCATGCAACAAACTCCCTGATATTCACACGTTCTGTTATTGTTCCGGGAAAATCAAACTCCTCATATTTCACGCGGGGCGAGCAGGCTGCAATTATAATTGTGTTGGCGCCTTCTTTTGCAATATCATCTTTAATAAGCTGCACACCCTCAGGCCCGCAGAGGAAATCGTGGGTCTTGCAGGATGGCATCTTCATGTCCTTTGTTGCAACATTGGTGAGCCTCTCTACATCTACTGCATCATTTATTCCGCAGCCTTTGCATATATATACGCTGTACTTCTTTTCCATGCCTTATCTCCTCAATAGACTTTGTATGCCCTTTAGGGTTGCGCCTGTTGCATCCTGAACAGACCTTGCAACATCAACAGGGCTTTTGAGGGTCCCGACTGCATAAACACCCTTTTGCAGGGAAGGCGCATTTACAAACCCTTCATCAGTCAGGGGGATATTCATTCCGCATGTTGATTCCTTTGAGCTGGGCGCCATACCTGCTGCAAGCACAACCATGTCAAAACTCGCCTTGATTTTGCTTCCTGCTGCTATATCCTCCACCTCAACAATAACATCCTTTGTAGCAGGGTCTTCGCTTATCTTTGCCACCTTGCCCTTAGTTAAGGTGACATTCTTATCGTCCCTTACCTTCCAGTAGAACTGCTCGTATCTGCCAGGTGTACGGATGTCTATATAAAATATCTGTACCTTTGAATCAGGATATTGCTCCCTTATATATGTTGTCTGCTTTAAAGAAGCAAGGCAGCATATATATGAGCAATGCGAAAGGTGGTTTTCATCCCTTGAGCCTGCGCACTGGACAAAGGCAATATTCTTTACCTCCTTGCCATCAGAGGGACGTATTATCCTGCCGTTTGTCGGGCCATTCGGAGCTGCGAGCCTCTCCATCATCATATTTGTAATAACATTCTGCGCCTTGCCGAATGAGAGATTATCTATCTTTGCTGCATCATAGAGGTTCCAGCCTGTTGACATGATAATTGCGCCGGCTTTGAGATTAATTGTCTCAGGCTTCATATTAAAATCAATTGCATTATATTTACATGCGTTAAGACATGCCTTTTTGCAGTCTTCTGCACAGTATTTTTCATCAATCACATATAAAAACGGAAATGCCTGCTCAAATGGAATGTATGCTGCCTTTGTCTTATTCATGCCAAAGTTAAATTCATTCGGCCTTTCAGATGGACATGCCTGAGCGCAGGCATCGCAGCCAACGCATTTATCATTTACATAGCGCGGCCTGACCTTGATTGTCGCTTCATAATTGCCCTCTTCGCCTGTAATCTTCTCCACCTCTGCGAGGGTATAGATAGTAACATTCTCATTATTCTTTATCCTTTTGAACTGTATCTCAAGGCCGCAGTTTGGAGGACAGAGCTTTGGAAAATATTTATTAAGCTGCGCAACCCTTCCGCCAAGATAGGGGTTCTTCTCAACTATGGTAACCTTATGGCCTGCCTCTGCCGCCTCAATTGCAGCAGTCAGGCCGCTCATCCCGCCGCCTATAATCAGTAAGCCTTTTTGATCAGACATGAAGCTGTCTCCTCTTTTTATCCTGTCATTCCTGCAAAAACAGGAATCCAATAATTTGCAGATTCCAGCCTTTGCGGAAATGACAAAAAAATAGTAGGGGCGTATTTCAATACGCCCCTACCCCATCCTCGTCTTAAATACTACGGAAACAACTGGACATAAGGAACCTTTTTGAATTCCCACTTTCCTGTTGCAGCGTCGTATTTTGAATTTGTAAAACACTTCCAGTTATCATCATCAATAAAGTCTTTATCTGACCTGTAATAATAGCCTGGATATCTTGTCTCTTCCCTGAATAGGATGTGCCTTGCATGAGCCTCAGCAGTCAAAAGCCTGTGGTAGTTTTCCCAGCATCTGAGAAGCTCGTGGAGATTGGACGCAGCAAGCTTGTTTGCATCCTCTTTCAGGAGTTGAAGCCTTTTGAGGCCTTCCTCAAGCATTGACTTGCTTGTCTTGAACCATGTGCTCACGCCGCCAAAGTATTCGTCCGCTATCTTCATAAGCCTCTTTTGGAACATGTCCGGCTTAATAAAGTGCGGATTGACACTTACATTATTCGGTGAAGTAGTATATGTCTTGTATTTCTCATAGATCTCGTAAGGCAGATACATCTCTGCCATAAGGTCATCCTTCTTTTCTTTTATTGCAGGCTTGAAGTCCGGGTTGTCAAGTATGTATGCAAGCGCGGACTTGCCAACGATTCTGCCCTCTGCATGTGAGCCTGAGGAAAACTTGTGGCCTGATGCACCGCAGGTATCGCCAGCCATGAAAAGACCGTTTACTGTTGACATCCTGTTGTAGCCCCATGCCCATTCTTTTGGTGTATTAGGAATATCGCCAGGTCCGCTTACCCAGAAGCCTGCGCATCCTGCATGTGAACCTAAAAGATATGGCTCTGATGGAATAATCTCTGACGGCGTCTTGTCAGGCTCAATGTTGTTGGCAGCCCACATACCTGCCTGTCCAATGGTCATGTCAAGGAAATCTTCCCATGCCTCTGCCTCAAGGTGTTTCAGCTTCTTTGCGCCTTCCTTCTCGCCAAGCTTCTCCTTAAAGGTCTGACCGATTGCCTGCATTGCTGTATGGGTGTTCATGAGGATTGGCCCTTTTCCGCGGATCATTGCCTCCATCATCAGATGGTTCCTTATGGTCGTGCCCATAACATCAACATACTTGCCGTATTTTTTCTTTGCGTCATCAACATACTCTTTATTGGTGCAATAATCATCTCCATTGCTGTCTGTTGCCTTTGCCTTAAAGAACAGGAACCATGCGCCAACAGGGCCGTATCCGTCCTTAAATCTTGCTGGCACGAATCTGTTTTCCATAAGCGTGAGCTCTGCGCCGACCTCTGCGCCCATCGCATATCCTGAGCCGGAGTTCCAGACAGGGAACCATGTCCTTCCCATTCCCTCGCCAATAGAACGGGGCCTGAAAACATTTACGCAGCCGCCGGGGCCAAGGAGCATTGCCTTTGCCTTAAATATATATACCTTGTTTTCCCTTGTGCTGAAGCCGATTGCGCCTGCAATGGTATTTGGCTTATTCGCATCAACAAGAAGCCTTGTAATGAATACCCTTTCAAAATGGTTCTCTTTGACACCTGTTGCCTCTCTATTCATCTGAAGCGCCTTCTTAGCAGCCTCTGCAACAATAACCTTATAGGACTCGCCGTTTATCATTATCTGCCATTTGCCTGACCTGACAACATTCTTTTCCCTCTCTGCGTCATCCTTGCAGTCCTTTAACATCGGTTTTCCGGCATCCTTTGCCTGAAACCCATCAAGAGAAAAACCGTCATCACCCTTTTTCCAGACAGGGAGCCCCCATTCCTCAAAAAGATGGACAGAGTTGTCCACATGCCTTCCGAGGTCAAATACGAGGTCTTCACGAATAATCCCCATCAGATCGTTTCTTACATATTTTACATAGTCCTCAATCTTGTTGCCGCCCATATAGGTATTTATTGCTGAAAGACCCATTGCAACAGCGCCGCTTCTGTCTGTGGCAGCCTTATCAACCATTGTTATCCTTAGCTTCTTTGGATTAGCCCATACAGCAGCCTCAAAAGCAGCTCCGCAAGCAGACATCCCTCCGCCGATAAGCAAGAGGTCTGTTTCATGCTCTACGATTTCTGGTCTTGCGCAATACGAAAATGTACAAGTCTCTTTTTCCATTGTTCCCTCCTCTCCTTATCCCTTCTTTGCTTCATAGTTGAAGAATCCGGACTGTTTAAGTTTTGAATAATCAGGATCGCCGCTTTTCCCTTTATATAGGTCAATTGATCCCTCTGCAGTTGTTCTGATTGGAAACTTGAACCTCTTTAATGTTCCATTTCTGAACTTGATTGTCCACATTACAGAATCTGTTCCTCTCATTGGCAGGACGCTCCCGCCGAGTGGGATATAGTCTGCATAACCCCTTACCTCAACCGCCTGTTGAGGGCAGATTTTAACGCAGTTATAGCACTCCCAGCACTGCTCAGGCTCCTGATTGTACGCCTTCATCTTCTCCCTGTCCAGCGCCATCAGGTCGTGCGGGCAGATATACTGGCACGCAGTCTTATCCTGCGCCTTGCAGCCATCGCATTTTTCAGTAATTACAAAACTTGGCATAATAAACACCTCCTCCTTTATATGGTTAATGATTGGCTTTAATCTCAAAGCCGGCTAACTATGTTTCTGATACTGTATTTTTATACTCCTTCTGAATATTTATGGGTCTTTATCTCAACCTTCTCTGTCAAACCTTCGTAGTATTTCCGCAGTATATCAAGAACCTCTGGCCGGCTGAACTTGTCTGTCACTTGTTCGCCTTCTGAAAGCATCTTCCTCAGCTTTGTTCCACTGAGAATCAGTCTGTCCTCTTTTCCATGAGGACATGTCTTCATAGAAGCCATGCCGTCGCACTTGTTGCACCAGAATGTCCAATCAATCTTCAGAGGCTTTGTCTCAAGCGCATCCTTCGGGATTTCATCGAATATCTTATGCGCATCAAACGGGCCGTAGTACTCGCCGACACCTGCATGGTCTCTGCCGACTATGAGATGGCTGCAGCCGTAGTTCTGTCTGAAAAGCGCGTGGAGAAGGGCCTCTCTCGGTCCTGCGTATCTCATATCAAGCGGATAGCCGCCAATGACAATAGTGTTCTTAACAAAATATTTTTCAGTCAATACATCAATAGCCTTCTGCCTTACATCAGAGGGAATATCGCCGGGTTTCAGCTTGCCGAGAAGCATGTGGACAAATACGCCGTCGCATGTCTCTATCGCTATCTTTGCAAGATACTCATGGGAGCGGTGCATCGGGTTCCTCGTCTGGAATGCTGCAACAGTCTTCCATCCCTTGTCAACAAACATTTTTCTGGATTCAAATGGAGTCAGGTAAATGCCCTTATACTCATTTGGGAAGGTACCCTGGCTTAAGACCTTCACTGGCCCGGCAAGATTCTTGCCCGCCTGATTCATCACCATCTTGACGCCCGGATGCTCCTGATCAGTGGTCTTAAAAACCTCTTTACACTCATACTCTTTGTCAATTTTATAGACATCCTTAACCTTCATCGTAGCCATAATCTCATTATACTCATCAGAGAAAAGGGCTATCTCGTCTCCTGCCTTCACATCTTCATCAGTTGACAGGGTAATCGGTATCGGCCAGAAGGTGCCGTCTATCATCCTGTAATCAGAGCATATATCCTTCCAGTCCTCATATCCCATAAATCCGTCAATCGGGGTGAAGCCGCCGATGCCCATCATTATCAGGTCCCCTGACTCACGGGATGCAATTTTTATCTGCTTGAGAGTTTTTGCTCTTTTGAGCTCTTCTTTTAATTCATTCCCTGTCAGAAGAAGCGGTTTTAATTTTTTATCCTTCCCATGCGGGTTTACCAATGACATGTTCCTGTCCTCCTTAGTTTTTGAATGCTATTTAAGCCCAAGGGCTTCACAGACCTTGTTGAATATATCTTCTATGCTTCCTGTCCCGCTGATAGACTTTAGCATCCCCTTGTTTTTATAGTAGTCTATAAGCGGCGCTGTCTGCGCCTCGTAAACATCAAGCCTCTTTTTTATTGTAGCCTCTTTATCATCATCCCTTTGAAAGAGCTCGCCGCCGCACTTGTCGCACACACCATCCTTTTTTGATTGGGAAAAGTAAACATTATACATCTGCTGGCATTTTTTGCAGGTCCTTCTGCCTGTAAGCCTCTTCATTAAATCGTCCTTTGGCACATCAACGCTTAAGGCAGAATCAAGCGGCATTCCCAATTCCTTAAGCATCTTGTCTAATGTCTCGGCCTGAACTGTATTTCTTGGGAAGCCGTCAAGTATATAGCCCTTTTTTGTGTCATTCTGTTTAAGCCTCTCCTGTATCAAACCGATGACAACTGTATCAGGCACAAGCTCGCCTTTGTCCATATAGGACTTTGCCTCTTTTCCGAGCGGCGTGCCGTCTGCAACAGCCTTTCTTAAGATATCGCCTGTTGATATCTGCGGGATTGCATATTTATCTATCAACTTCTTTGCCTGAGTGCCTTTTCCAGCGCCAGGTGCGCCGAGCAAAACTATCCTCATTATAATACTCCTTTAACCCTGTTATAAAATTTAGTATTTAAACTGGTATTTTAAGAATTGGAAGTAGTAACTTCTCATTTCTTACTTATTATAAATCACACAATAATAAAACTTAGCAAATTAAATGTCAAATATATATTACTAATACAAGGATAAAGTTTACTTATGTATTTTCCCCAAATCTTCTATGATGCCATCAACCCATTCTATAAGCCTGCCTGTAGCATTCCTTGCATTAAGGTATGGAATGATATTGTTTGAATAGCCTACAATCTCGTGCCTTTTATTGTTAAGATAGAACACCTGCCTCTCTGCCCCTTCCATTTTTAATATAGCATCAACCTCTGCCTTTATCCTTTCAAAAAAACGTTTTACATCCACATCAAGCCTTTCCTTTAACATTTTCATTCTTTCTTTTATCTTTAGGCAATTATTAATAACTGCCTCTTTTTCCCTTAGCTGATTTTTTGGAATAACTGTCTTCAGCAATCCCTTTAATGCTTCATCCCCAAACTTTTCCACAACCCTGTGGATAAGTTCTAATTTTAGTTCCCCTTTTGCCAATAAAATTTTTAATTTTTCAGAGGCTGTTTCAATATCCACTTGATTCTCTTTATCTAAATGAAAATTAATGTTTTTTATGACATCAGAGACTATCTTTTCATTATAAAATTGGCTGCTCTTATTCAGCTCACGAATAAATGCAAAGGCTGCAAATTCTTCAGTCCCCAGCTTATCCACAAGTTTTTCAAGCGCTGTTACAGCATCATCAATATGCTCTATTGACTCGCATACAACAGCAGGCGCATCTTCCCTCTTATTGGTAAGGCTAAATAACTCGGTTATAAAGGTTGTAAGTCCAAAGTTTTTTAGTTTATACGCATAGGGTATCTCCATCCTTTTTATATCTAATAAGACCTTGTCTCCCTCTATAATCTCAATCGGTGATAATGGCGCATAGAATTTTTTATAGCCTTCCTGTTGAATTAGTGGCGTGTTTGGGTATGCCATCAAAAGGTCATTAAAGCTTATTACCGGAAGTATATTAAAATCCTGATATGCCTTAAACAGAACATCCACAACCTCTTTTAATTCTTCAGTAACCTCCTTTAAGGCATCACCTTCATTAGGCCTTGTAAGAATTATAAAGACGCCTGGGATAATGCCAACATCAAGGCAGTTAAATATTACCTCTTTTGCAGCCATGCAATATGCCTCCTCATGGCCTCTGACGCTCTTATAAAAATATTTTATCTTCTCGGGCAGAAAAGACTCTGCTCCTATCTGTAGCTTCGAAAAGCCGGTTTCTTTAAGTTTCTTTATCAGCTCAGCGTCCCTTCCAGCCTCAACTTTTATCATTGTTGAAAATTGGAGCTTTGTATTTAACCCAGCCTTTATAATCTCATCAAGAAGGTCATTCACCCATTTCTTATTCTGTATAAACTGGTCATCGTCAAAGCTTACACCCTTAATCCCGTTCTTTTCTGCCTCTTTTAATATCTTTATTATAAAAGATATCTCGTATCTCCTGTTAACAGGAGTTTTTATGCCGCAAAAGGTGCACTCCATCCAGTTACATCCTCTCTGACTATATATCCCGATTGAAATCCATTCTTTTTCCAATACGATTTCCCATGGATATGCCTTAGAGAGACCATTCAATTCCTCATTTGTGGGATATGGATGACTATATTCTTCCAATTTTAAAGGTGAAAGTGGAAGATTACTGCCAGTTATCCCTTTATAGCGCGCGGCATTCTTCTCAAAAAGCTGTTGTTTGTCAATATCAAATCTGACAATCTTTTCATCTGTGGTCTTTAGAATAAAATCTGATAAAGGCATCTCTATCACAGTCTCTTCATCATTCTCTCTTATCTTTCTTTCAAAGGTCATCTCAGATAAAGCAGAGGCAATATCACTGCCAATCGGGCTCAGATAAAAAACCTTGTCCTTAAATAACAGATTCATCCCATCAATGCCGCACTCCTCTGCTCTCTTTTTTGGGACATTTAGCTCTGCCTTTTCATTAAATGGCCTCGTAAGGGTGAGTGACTGCGGAGCCCTCATCAGATAATCAAGGAGTATTGGAAGGATAATCTCCCCCTCGCCTTCCATAACGCAATCAATGCCCTGTGCATATATTAATTCATTGGAAAGCCCTGTAACACCCTGACCGCCGAGGATCGTAACAACATGCGGGTCTGTCTTTTTTATGCGTATAGCTGTCTTTAATGTCTCCCTTATCTCATTTGTGCTAAGCATGGAGATACAGACGCTGTCATATCGCTTTGTGCCCACCTTATCAAAAAGCTCATCCTTTGATGTGATAAACTCAACATCATGCCCTTTATCAAGGAGTATCTGCACAAAAAATAGTATTGGCGGCGCCTCTGTCTTTCCATATTTATCATAATCCATAAAAAAAATAACCCTGCTCAAGACAATTTAACCTCCAATATTTTGCATACTCTATATTATAAGAAAAAAGATTTCAAGGGGAAAGGATACGGGGAAAGAATGGGGCAAGAATAAAAAATTCCTGCCTAATAGCCAAAATAGTCTTTATACCACTCCACAAACCGCTTTATTCCATTCTCAATTGATGTTGCAGGCTTGAATCCTACATCTCTGATCAGGTCATCCACATCTGCATATGTTGCAGGCACATCTCCAAGCTGTAAAGGAAGCAGATTCTTGGCTGCCTCTTTTCCAAGGGCCTTTTCCAGAACCTCAATAAACCTCATCAGCTCCACAGGGTTGTTGTTCCCGATATTATAAATCCTGTATGGCGCGCGGGATGTGCCAGGATCCGGTCTATCTCCGGACCATTTTAAGTCAGCCTGCGGAACATTATCAGCCACCCTTATAACACCCTCCACAATATCATCAATATAGGTAAAGTCTCTCTGCATCTTTCCATAATTAAATACATCTATCGGCCTTCCCTCAAGTATGGCCTTTGTAAAGAGAAAAAGCGCCATATCAGGACGTCCCCACGGGCCGTATACTGTAAAGAAACGAAGGCCTGTGCATGGCAATTGATAAAGGTGGCTGTACGTATGGGCCATGAGTTCATTTGCCTTTTTTGTAGCAGCATAAAGCGAGACAGGGTGGTCAACATTATCATGGACTGAAAAGGGCATCTTTGTATTTGCGCCATATACAGAACTTGATGAGGCAAACACAAAATGCTTAACGCCATTATGCCTGCATCCTTCAAGAAGGTTTATAAAACCGACTATATTGGAATCAATATATGAATAGGGATTTATCAGAGAATAGCGAACGCCTGCCTGTGCAGCTAAGTTTACCGCCTTGTCAAACCGCTCCTCTTTAAATAAACTTAGGATGCCTTCACGGTCTTCAAGAGACATCTTTACAAATCTAAAGCCTTGTCTTCCTTCCAACTGAGCGAGCCTTGCCTTTTTAAGATTCACATCATAGTAATCATTTAAATTGTCAACTCCAACAACCTCATCACCACGCTCTATCAGCCGTTTTGCAAGTGAAAATCCTATAAAGCCCGCAGCGCCTGTTACAAGAACTTTACTCTTCATTTAATAACCTCCATCCTGCACTTTTATTGAATTTTAAAAGGTAGATTATCACAAAAGGTATTCTATTGCAATGGAGATGAATAAAAAAATGGCTTAAAACTCATACCTGATATTAAGGTTCAATCCACTATATGTATCTGTAGATGAGGCGCTGGTAGTACCGCTCCCCCTTGTTCCTGTTCCTGTGAAGTCTGCCTTATAAGAATTGTAGCTGTAATTTAAATCTAACATAAAACCATCTGTAAAAATATAATACATCCCCAAGCCAAAAAGATAGCCGCTTGCCTTTCCCTTAGCGCCGCTCGTTACAGGGCCTTCATTTACAGAGAGGCTGGGCAGATAATCTCCGTTGATATTTATTCCAAAGCTGTCCCAAAATGGTATCTTTGCGCCAATGCCAATGTTTATCCCCTTGTATGAATAATTATTAAAATATCGGGAATCGCTCTTATCTACAGGAAAATTGTAGATGTGATAGCCTATTTTACCAAAAAGGTGAGGACTTGCAGCCTTCTCAGTAAAAATGTATCTGTATTTAAAGTTTGCAGATAACCAGTAAGGGTTTGCCTTTGTATCTATTGAAGCAGCGCCAATCTTGTCAAATTTTAGCCAGCCTGTTTTATATAAAAGATCTATGCCAAGAAATGATACAGGCCAGAGTTCGCCTTTAAAACCTGCTGTAAGAAAGGAGCCTGCCGTTCTTGAGAATTTTAGCTCATTGGAGTTAAAACTATAATCATTAGTTGCATAACCAACTATTGCATCAATGCCGAATATGTCATAGTTTTTCTTTTCTGCCTTTGGCTCTTTTTTGACCTTTTCTTCTGCAACCTCTTTTTCCTTCTTTCTCAAAAATTCTTTTTTCCTCTGAGAACTGTCAGCGATTACCTTTAATGAAGGCTTAAAATCTATCTTATTGTTTACCTCTGCCCTTTTGCCCTTTTTAATCTCCTTTATCTTTGCGCTTGTAACGGCATCTTCTACCTTGACTGCTGTCAGCTCCCCAATATCCTCCCTCTCAATATTGATAATCTCATTTGTAAAAGGGTGCCTTTTAATCCCCTTTATCTCAAATATGGAAAGCTTTGCGCCTTCATCAATACCGTGAAACCTCCCTGCATTAATAATAATCTCTTCTTCTTTGACATCTGTAACAAGCGCCTTATAAGGTATCCTGCTCATAAGTTTTGTTGTTAGTTCTTTTATATTTCTTTCTATAATCTCCTCAGTCAGCTTCCCTTTTATCCACTTACTCTCAGTCGCAAAGGTGCTGCCATTTTTTACATTAATCATCTCTAAAGATATTTTCAGGATATCATCTTCTATCTTGCTGCTTCCATGAATAACAGCGTCAGCCTTTAATTTTTTACCTGTTTTTACAGCCTCTTTTCTTGAAGACGGAATTTTTTGCTCTTCTGGTGTGATTATCTCAAACCGCATTAAATCAGCGATATTGTTTCTCAAAGATCTGCTCACAACCCTGCCATAGCCCTCTGCTGTCTTATCTTCAAGTTCAAAGAACGCTATTCTTTTAAAGGTAAGCTCGTCGCCTATTTCAGACGCAAACAATGTTTGATTTGGAAATAAAAAGATTACTGAAAGCAAGATTAGATATTTCCGCATATCCCCCACACTCAATTTATTATGACAAGGCTTTAAATATGAACTCTATTTCGTTTACTTAGAAAGCTCTGCAACAATCTTCTTTGCCTCTTCAGAGCCCGGAAATTCCTTGCTCAATTTTAGCGAGGCTGATAGTTCCTCTTTAGCAAGTTTTTTATCCCCTTTTTTATAGTAGGCCATACCAAGATGGTAACGGATTACTGGATTGTTAGGCTGTTTTGCAAGGCTCTCCTTGAAAAGGGATATCGCCATAAGGTATGCCTGTTTTTTATAATATATCCAGCCCAATGTGTCAGAGATAGAAGGGTCATCAGGAAGCGCCTCTTTAGCAGTCTCTGCAAGCGGGAGCGCCACATCTATATTCCCCTCGTTTTCTGCATATATCCACGCAAGATTGTTTGCTGCTGGAGCAAACTTTGGGTTTATCTCCAATGCCTTTTTATAATTGTCTTTTGCCTCTTTTATCTTGCCCTGCTTCTCATAGATAACACCTAATAGCATATAGGGTTGGAGGAGCTTAGGATTGGCTTTGATTACTTCATTATACTGCTTTATTGCCTCATCAAATGCTCCCTTCTGAGAATAGATACCGCCGAGGTCAATGTATGCATCTATAAGGTCATTTTTAAGATTAATCGTCTTCTTAAGGGATTCTTCAGCTTTATCAAATTCTTTTGTTGTTACATAAATTCGTCCGAGAAGATTGTATATAAAGGGGTTATCAGGCAACTGCTTTAACTGTGCCATAACCCTGTCAACAGCCTTTTTAGGTTCTTTATTAATCAGATGAATTGCAGTAACCATGCCGAGAACATCTATGAGGTTTGGATTTATGGAGAGGGCCTTTTCAAATTGAGTAATTGCTGCGCTGTTATTCTTTTTCATTTGATAAACAAGCCCAAGCCTTGCATAACCTCTTGGATCCTTTGGTGTATTTTTAATTACCTTTTCAAAGTAGGCCTTAGCCTCATCCGGTTTTTGCTGTTGGAGTTTTATATCGCCGGCAATAAGATTAGCAGCAGGATGCTCAGGAAGTCTTTTAAGCACTCTTTGTATCTCTGTCTGCGCCAATTCATAATCCCTAAGACCCAGATAGATGGCAGACAAGGCAAGCCGCGCGCTGTCAAGATTTGAATTCAATTTGAGTGATTCGCTCAATTCAGATTTCGCTGTCTGAAGATTTCCGCTTGCCTGATATGCAAGTCCAAGGTAATAATGTGCATTGGCAAGACTCGGCTCATCTTTAACTGATGATTTAAGATCCTCTATTGCATCATTTATCTTATTTTCTCCGAAACGCAGCCTGCCTCTTAAATAAAGGCCATAAGGGTCCTTTGGATGCTTCTTTAATATGGCGTCAATATAGGTTGCAGCCTCTTTATCCTTTTTCTCGTCAAGTAAAAGTTCAGCAAATCTCTTTTGGAGCGCTATTGCATCCGGCTTCTTTTCCACGCCTTTTTTAAAGATATTGTGTGCATCCTGAATCCTGCCGGTTGCAAGATAAAATTCTCCGAGTATGATATACCCGTTGGGATTGTCAGGCTTTAAGGCTATTATAGACTCATAGGTCTTTTCAGCTTCGTTTAGTCTCTTTGTTGCAATATAAAAACTTGCGAGCATCAGACGAATATCAGGGCTGTCTGGCTTAAGCTCAATTGCCTTTTTCATTTCAGCCTCTGCATCTGATATCTTCCTCTGCCCCATGTAGAGATTGGCAAGGGCTATCCGTGGTTCAACAACATCCTTTTTAACTGCAATAGCCTTTTTATAGGTCTTCTCTGCAGATGCCATATCATTTTTTGCCATATATATCCCGGCTGCTGCCATATAAGGCTTTATTGAATCAGGATTGGCCTTGAGCATCTCCTCCATCATATTAACCGCCTTGGCAAATTCCTTTTTCCCTGCAAGGGCGGCAGCCATGAGTATCTTTGCATCAATATTATTTGCCTCTTTTTTCAGGATAAAATCGGCCTTTTCTTTTGCCTTATCAAAATCACGGGAGAGAAGATAAAACTCACCAATCTTTAACTGCGCATCCATGAGATTTGGGTCAAATTCAACAGCCTTGTTCAGCTCTTCAAAGGCAAGCTTCAGGTAAGTAGGGCCGCCGAGCCTTAGGTATGCGAGGCTAAGATTATAATGCCCTTTTGCATTCTTAGGGTCTATCTGAACCACATTCTTAAATTCAATTGAAGCCTCTTTATACTGAGAGGAATTTAAATATTCCTCTCCCTTTTTCATATGCTTTGCAGCCTTTTTCTCAGCACTGCTGCAGGCAGGCAATGAGGCTATCACTAATATCAACAAAGCTATTACGATGAAACCAAAACCTTTGGATGTATTTATCATAGCTTGCCCCTTTTATTATTTAAAAACAATTTATGAGAATTTTAGAAAAGTTGAATACAGTCTGATTATATTGCAGGCATTATATCGTGTCAATTAAAAAATTCTTTTTTTATCAAATTTAACACTTGACAATACAACCTTTTGGTTGTAAACTTTAAAATAATGAGACTTCACGTCAACTATTGGCGTAATCCGTCTGGTAAAGCGCCGGTGGAGAAATATATTGACTTTATACAAAATAGGGAAGAGCGGGCTGAGATATTATCTATTTTGAATGGGATTCAAGAAAACGGCATGGATGCCATTGGAGTTGAGTTCAGACATATTGAAGGCAAGCTATGGGAGTTAAAGATGAGGATATGCAGCCGCCAGCACAGAATATTTTATGTTATGCTTAAGGGTAGCAATATAGTTCTTCTGCATGCATACCTGAAAAAGACACAAAAGGCGCCATTAAAAGAGGTAGCGGTTGCAAGGCAGCGGATGAAAACTATTATAGGAGGTTAAAACATGAAAAGCGATCTTGATAGGCATTTAGAGAGACATCTCAAGGACAAGGAGTTTAAAATTTATTTTGACAGAGCAGAGGCAAAAAGGAAGATAGCGCAAAAAATAGCTGCTTTAAGAAGGTCTATGCATATTACGCAAATAGAGCTGGCAAAGAAAGTAGGTACCAGACAGCAAGTAATCTCAAGGCTTGAAAACCCAACTGATGCTCGTATGCCCTCTTTTGATTTTCTTGACAGAATAGCAAAGGCATTTAAAAAGAGGCTTGTAATTTCACTGGAATAGCCCAGTATTTTCATTCTTCCACTAAGGCTATACTAAAACAGGTGATTATCCCAACTCAAAGAAACAAAAACGCCTGCTGGTTTTAAAACCAGCAGGCGTTTTTTAGATTCACACTTTTCAGTGAAAGCTGACAACTGATTTTTGACAGCTATTACTCTTACCCCTTCATCCTCTTCCTTGCAAAAAACCCAAAGCCAACAAGGCCTGAGCCGAGGAGAAGAAGAGTTGATGGTTCTGGGACTTGGCTGCTATTAAAATTCAAAGTGGATATCTGCGCATAACCACCTAACCCTTCCCATGTCAGATAAGAAACACTACTGCCGAGAAGGCTCTTGGTTCCAGAGCTGATACCATTGTAAAAGAAACTATCCAGCAAAGTATTTGAAGAGTCATAAGTGTTAATGGTAATAGAACCCGTGATAGTCCACCAATCTACTGACACATTATTCACAGGACCATTCAGAAAATTAATGCGGGCTGTACCATCTGGCCCAATTGGATAGACAGACAAACCCATTTGATCAAAGGTATCCCTGCCATCTATATACCAATATGCGTTTTGTATGCCAAGACCATACCCATTCCATTGATTTGTAACAACATCTATGTTGCTAATGGTTGGCACCTCTATGTTGTCGAAGTTAATTGTTGTTGCACTTGTCACCCCAACCATACCAAAAAACATTGATACTGCAAATAAAAAGCATAACATCTTTTTCATTTTACTCCTCCTTTCATTATTTTGGTTTGTTGTTAAAAACTTTTTCCCTAACTACTATTTTCTTTACTTCTTTCTTCTCAATCCCATTGCCCCAAGCCCAAAAAGACCTGAGCCCAAAAGAATAAGTGTGCTTGGCTCAGGCACAGGTGCAACTCCATCATTACCATTGTTAATAAAGTTCAATGCCAGCTCATTTGTATTTACAATAGTTGGCAAAAACCAGGTGATGTTCGCGTTGTAATAATAGGGATTTGTCCACCAAGCAGGCTGTTGTGGAGCGCCAACAGTAACCTCATTAGCAAATGTCATTTGCACACTATATGAGGAATCAGCATTATCTCCGGAAAGCGTGTAATACCTGCTGCCATCATACAGCGCAAAATCTATGACATCACCGCCTTGGAATGTTGCAACGCTTGCAAGACCTATCAAAGAAAATGTTGAACTGCCGTTTAGGAAGTACCCGTAGTTATATGTTCCTGTACCACCTATACTTAGTATATCAACAGTAACATTCCCATCCGTATTCCCATCAATTGCAATAACAGGCGTCCCAGATGTTGAAAGAGCCCATGCAGAGCCTGACATAAGAATCACAACAACAAGTAATAACATCCCTTTCATTATAATCTTCTTTAAAATTCTCATCCATTCACCTCCTATCTATATTGAATTTTTGCTATCATTTGTTTCTTGTTAAATAATATAAGCAAATAATATGCCATAAATATCTGGCGACATATCTAATAGCATAATTTATTGATTTATAAGATATTTTCATCGTCATCATATTAAGCAAAGTAAAACTGTATTAAATAACATGTAAAAAATATTTATAAGAGGGGGTATTCTTAATTATCAAAAATATCTTTAAAATCAGAAGATTAGAAGGTTTTGACAGGGCAAAGTGAATAGATGAGATAGTGTCAGATTTTTTTACACCTCTGATTTCTGACCATAAATCTATAACTTATTAAAATAAAATTAACCATTTTCAGTGGCAGGCTAATAAGTAGCTATAAGTAGCTATAAGATGTCTATTTCTTTTACAGTTTCGGGTATTCATATAAAACAATCCCTCCTCTATTGCTTCAAATTTATTTTTATTTTCAAGGAGTTAGGATTAAGCTTGGGATAACCGATAACTTAGCACAGATATTGCATACCTATTTGAATAGTAAAGAAAAACAAAATATAAATAGATACATAGGGAGGATTTACAATGAAATTTTTAAGATTAAAAACAGTACTTGTTAGTCTTTTGCTTATCACAGGACTTATCTTCTTTAGTGCAGCCCAAGGCCTTGCACTTCCTACACTTCCTACACTTCAACTTGATATTGCAGGCGGAACATACGACAATTCTACACAAACCATAGTTTCCACAGGAAAGATCTTTACACTTTATGCATACTTAAGTTCAAATTTATATAATACTTTAACAGATACCTATTATATCTCTGCTGCAATTTCTCCTCAAATAAGCTTAGGCGGCGCTAATATCGGTTCGTTTAATTTTAATGGAACTACAATAAACGCTACAAGCGATATGACTTATGGCGTGCCGCCATTGGAAGCTATTACAAGTTTACAGGGCTGGGACGCAGGGGATTTACCAAAACATGGAATATTTCCCACATATTTCTCAGAATTTGATTTTCAGTTTAGTTCCAGCAATCAAATCAGCTCTTATAATACCATGCAGCGGGCAATATTGGGCAGTTCCATTCCTGCATCAGGAACCGGCATGTATTATGCTGCATTTACTATAGATACCTCTTTATTAGACCCAAACTATGTTATACACTTTGACCTTTATAACACAAAACTTAAAAAGGGCGGCGACATTGATGTAACCCAGTTTGCCCCATTTTCTCATGATGCAGAGAGCAAACACCAGGTTCCTGAGCCATCTACAGTCCTTCTTTTAGGAAGCGGGCTTGTTGGGCTGTGGGCTTCAAGAAGGTTTTTTGTTTAGAGATTAATTAACTAATTAAAAGGGCGGCCAGAAGAGCCGCCCTTTTTTATTTATAAAATCCCTCCTAACCTCCCTTTTCCAAAGGGAGGAATTTCCCCTCTATCAAGAGGGGATAAAGGGGTGTGTTCCCCCTCTTTGGCAAAGAGGGGTTAGGGAAGATTTCGTTATTTCGCAATATTATATTTCTTGATTAAGTGATGCAGTGTCGGCCTCGTTAAACCAAGTTCCTCAGCAGCCCTGCTTATATTGCCATTGTGTTTTAAAAGAGCAGAATTGATAACCCTTTTTTCAACTTCTTCTTTCGCCTTCTTTAAATCAAGTGATTTGCTTGCCTTCTCCCCTGCTTCAAATCCCAAATCCGCAGAACTAATCACCTTGCCTTCGGCAAAGGTTATTGCCCTTCGTATCTTGTTTTCCAGCTCCCGCACATTACCACGCCATTCATATCTATTCATCGCATCAATAGCCTCAGGGCTAAAGGATTTATGCCCTGTCTTGTTATCTGAAAATCTCTGCAAAAATGTCTTTGCTAAAAGAATAATATCCTCTCCCCTCTCCCTTAAAGGTGGAAGGTCAATTGTTACAACTGCCAGCCTGTAATAAAGATCTTCCCTGAACAAGCCGTCTGAAATAAGCCTTTTTATATCCCTGTTTGTTGCTGCAACAATCCTCACATCAATCTGCAATGTCTCCCTGCCGCCGACCCTTTCAATGGTATGGTCCTGCAGAAATCTCAGCATCTTTACCTGAAGAGGCAATGGAAGGTCGCCTATTTCATCTAAGAAAAGCGTGCCGCCTTCTGCAAGCTCTATCCTGCCCTTCCTCTGGATATGCGCGCCTGTAAAGGCGCCCTTCTCATGTCCAAATAGCTCGCTCTCTATAAGGTTCTCTGGCACAGCGCCGCAGTTTATCGGGATAAAGGGCTTATCCTTTCTTACACTGCGGCTATGGATGGTACGGGCTATAAGCTCCTTTCCTGTACCGCTCTCGCCTGTTATAAGAACAGGCACATCAGCAGTAGCAACCTTTCTCACAGTGCTAAAGATATTCTGCATCTTCTCGCTTGAGCCTGTTATCTCGCCAAAGTCTCTGGACTCAATCTGTTTTTGCAGGTTTTTGTGTTCCGCCTCAAGTGTGTGCACATAAGAGGCGCGCTTTAAGATTATTCTTAGTTCATCAATATTAACAGGTTTTGTAAAGAAATCATAAGCGCCCTGCGACACTGCCTTAATAGCAGCGCTCTTTTCAGAATTCCCGCTGACAACTATAATCTTAACCATAGGCTCGTATTGCAAGATATCAGCAAGAAGCTTCAGTCCTATGCTTGTATCCGCAGGATACGGCGGCAGGCCGAGGTCCAATGTAACAAGCGGAGGCTGCTCGCCATTAAAAAGCCCTATGGCCTTCTCAGCATCTTCAGCAAGAAAAACCTCATAATCCTGCGCCAGCGCCCATTTCATTTGGGTGCGGATGGACTCGTCGTCATCTATTATTAATAACTTGGGTTTATCCATAACAAATGTAGGTTAACCTTCTTATTCTATCGGCAGCCTCACCCTAAACACCGTCCCCTTTCCAACCTCGCTTTCCACTTCTATGCCTCCGCCGTGCGCCTCAACAACAGCCTTGCACTGAAACAACCCTATCCCCAAACCGCCGTTCTTGGTTGTCTTAAATGGTTTAAATAATTTCTTTTCAATAAACTCATTAGGCATCCCTCCCCCATTGTCAGAGATTGTTACACACACATTCCTATTATCTAACGCGGCATGAACAATAATCTTCCCATCCCTGTCAATTGCCTCATACGCATTTTTAAGGATATTTAAAAATACCATTTCCATTGCATGCGGGTCAACACTAATCTGAGGGAGATTATCTATTTTCTCAACAATAGACACATTATTGACGCCGCTTAAGGTAATCTTCTTTATTGCATTACCTATAATCCCTTTCATATCGGTGCTTCGCTTTTTTATCTCAAGCCCCTTTGGCACTCCTGAAAGCCTGTTAATCAGCATCTGCATCCTTTTTACTGTAGCATCTATTGTCTTAATTGCATCCTGTTGAAATTCAGGGTTATTAATATTATGTTTTGCGTTCTGGCTGACAAGAGAAAGGGAATTGGTCAGGTTTTTCAAATCGTGCATTATAAAAGAGGACATCCTGCCAAATGCCTCAATCTCTTTTATAGACATAATCTCATTAATAAGCCTTATATTCTTTATCCGCACCGCTGCCTGTGTTGATATTGCCTTTAAAAGCTGGAAATCGTCCTGACCGTAAGATTCTCCGGCAATGTCTTCACCGAGAAGGATAAAACCAATTATCTCATCATCAGCAATCAGAGGGCTGCATAAGACTGTCGCAGTTTTAGACGTAAGAAATTCTATGTCTTTATATTCCTCTGCTGAAATAACCTTCTGCGCAGGGTCATTTATCTGGAAAGGCTCCTTGTTGCCTCTTATATGCTTTATCAATGGGTGAGATTGGTTTATCCTTTTGCATTCTTCTGCAAGGCCTTCACTACCTGAAAGATAATTTTGGGATACAGTGTCGTAAAGCCATAAATAAATCTGCTTCGGCTCCATTGTCTCGGAAATCATCTCCGCAAATGTTTTGACAACCTCATCTATAGAACCCTTTGCGCTTATCCTCTCTATACTCTCCATCCACTTGTCCCTGAACTCATACTTATGGCTGTAGAAATGCCTGTTGATAAACAACTGTATCCTTCTTCTGAGTGATGCGCTGAAAAGAAGTATAACTAAAAAGAGGGCAGACATGAAAACAAAAAGGGTTGCAAAAAAATAGTTTAAAGGAATATTAAAATACCTTATCCCCTGAGTAATGACGCCTACAGAAAGAAGATAAAGCCCAACAATCACAATGGTCATAGAGTTGTAGATAACATACCTTGATATAAAAATATCTACATCCATAAGCCTGTGCCTTATAATAAAGAGGGCCATTATAGAAGAGGATATAAGGATTACAGACGATGTAAGGGGAATAGATATAATGTTAATTGTTGAAAAAAGTAGTGCCTGGCTTGCAAGGTAAATAAAAAACGAGATTATTGCGCCAATGCCAAAAACCACATATTTAATCTGCCACCTCTTTGAACCGCTTGAGGAACGGAGGGTATTTTCAAGCTGAATCAGATTCAGCACCAGCCCAAGGATAAGATAAATATAAAAATATCTGCCAACAGGTCCTATAATAAACAGCGGGGCGTCATTCTCAAAAATACTCCAGTCAATAGCCTCAATACTAAATGGCGATAGCGCGATAAAGCTTGGTGAATCAATCCAGTAAACAAAAAAGAGAAACACAATACACATCCCCCCAAGGATATAGCGCCTTGGCAATAATATCTCCTTATAATTTGCCCTTGCAAAGACATAAGAAAAAAGGAGCCATGCTACAGGCAATATGCCCTGGCCTATGAGGGAAATCTGTATCCCTAACAATGCGAACTGCTTTCTGTCGCCAGAAAGAAGCGCCATGGTATTCCCTGCCTCTATAATAGCAAGGCTAAGCATCCCAAGCATAAACCCAATATTTGCAGAATGCCGCGGATTGCGGGAAAAGGTAAAAAGACCGAGGCCGATGCATAATATAGCGCTTAATATTGATAGAATTGCGAAATAAGTATTCATTACCTCTCCTGAGACATTAGCTTTTAATTATATCATATTTTATAAAATAACATGTGTTTACTTTTTGCTGAAAAAAAATTAATATATACAATAAAAAATTGGAGCTCTCTATAAAGAAAGGACAGATTCTTTTGAATAAGACTCAAACTAAAAAAAGCTTAATCTACGCTGGCATTATCACAATCATTGCCTTTTTAGCAATATTATTATTCCTGAACCTTGAGGGTTTCCCCGGGCATAAGGAATTTAAAGTCTTTTTGATGAAAAGATTAGTTAAGGAAGAACACCTTTCAGCTAATTATAGTGACCCACATTCAAAACCAAAGAATGTTATCTATGTGCTGGGCGGGGGGCAGAAAAGCCTAAAACACAGGTTTAAAGCTGCTGCAAACCTTTATCACAAAGGCTCTGCAGAAAAGATACTTATACTAAGCAGACAAGGCATTACAGAATATGACCTTCTGCTTAAAAGGAATCTGACAAATAATGAATGGGCAATTAATAAGCTGATAGAGCTTGGTGTTAAAAAGGAGGATATTGAGGCAGTGCAAATTGAGGAAGGCTTTTTTGGCACCTTATCAGAAGCTAAGAGTATCCCTCAAATTGTCAAAGGAAGGGGTTACAGTAATTTAATACTCGTGTCATCTTCATATCATACAATGAGGGTATGGGTAAGTTTTTCTAAATTTGCTGAAGATAAAGAATTAGACCTATTTATCTATAGGGCAGAAGACCATGCTAATTTAATCGGCCTATTATTTGAATATTTCAAGTTGATATTCTATGAAAGGTTTTTACTGCAATAATCTCTATCCGTTTTCCTTTGCTTAACCAAAAACCTCTTTTAAATCTATCTTCAATCCACTTAGAATAAATGACTCAACAACCCCATTTTTAATGTATGTCTTATGCAACTGATACTCACCTTCATTTTTTAATAGATAAACCTCAACCATCTCATCCTCTGGCGCAATAATCCAGTATTCCCTTACGCCAAACCGAGCATATAGCTTCTTCTTCTGTATAGTGTCTCTGTAAGCATTACCTTCAGAAAGTATCTCAATAATAAGATCTGGAGCGCCTTGAACATTTTTCTTTCCGATAATACTAATCCTCTCCTTTGATACAAATAAAATGTCCGGCTGAACAACATTTTCATTATCAAGATATACATCACAGGGCGCATAAAAGACTTCCCCAATATCATTTTCTGCCACAAACTTTCTTATCTCAAAATAGAGTCCTCCTGATATCCTTTGATGCCTTGTCTCTGGCGCCGGTGTCATAATTAAGTCCCCTTCTATGAGTTCATATCTTATATCATCTGGAGTCTTTAGATAATCTTCGTATGTATATCCCTTATTTTTAATTGCTGTTTTCATTGAACCGCCTATTTTAATGTTTTATCTATTTATAATATACCACATTTCTATTTTGCGTAAAAGAAGAAAATGTTGTAGATAATAATTACCAATATTAACTAAGGTCTTTTTGTTTATAACATAATAAGGCTGTATTAATTTGAAGGTTTATATGGTGTGCTGTTTTTAAGCAGAGATTTAAACTAATAAAGGCGTCATCACCAGTAACAAGAATTTTTTTATCTGTGTAATCGTTTTATATAAATTTTTATGCCTTTACAATCTTCTTACTCTTTATCCCTTTAGTCGCATTCCTTGTATCAACCACAAGTTTGCTGTTCTTCACTATCCATTTATAATCATAAGATGAATGGTCTGTGGCAATAAGAACGCAGTCATATTTTTTTATGTTTCTATCTGTCAGTTTAGTTGACTGCATTGTAAAGCCCCGCCTATGGCTTATTGCAACAGGAATGAGGGGATCATTATAATCCACCTTTGCGCCCTTTTCTTTCAGAATTCTTATAAGCTCAAGGGATGGAGATTCCCTCAGGTCATCAACATTCTTTTTGTAGGCTATACCGAGCAGCAGTATTTTAGAACCTTTAAGGCTTTTCCCCTGCCCATTAATGGCCTCCATAACCTTTTGAGCAACATAATAAGGCATGCTGCTATTTATCTCTCCCGCAAGTTCTATAAACCTTGTTGAAAAATCATACTCCCTTGCCTTCCATGTAAGATAAAATGGGTCAATCGGTATGCAATGGCCGCCAAGGCCGGGGCCGGGATAAAAGGCCTGAAAACCAAAAGGTTTGGTCTTTGATGCATTTATAACCTCCCAGATATCTATATCCATTCTATCGCAGAGCATCTTTAATTCATTTACAAGGGCAATGTTTACAGACCTGTAAATATTCTCAAGGAGCTTTGTCATCTCCGCAGCCCTTGTTGATGAAACAGGAACAGTAGAATTTATAATCTTTGAGTAAAGTGCGGAGCCGAGCTTAAGGCATTGTTTAGTAATGCCACCGACTACTTTGGGAATTGTCTTTGTTGTAAAATCAACCCGCACCGGGTCTTCCCTTTCTGGAGAAAAGACGAGAAAGAAGTCCTCACCTACTTTAAGGCCGTTTTCTTCAAATAAAGGAAGCAGCAATTCGTCTGTAGTGCCGGGATATGTGGTAGACTCCAGTGATATCAACTGTCCGGCTCTTAAATATTTCTTAATCTCCTTTGCTGTATTCTCAATATATGTAAGATCCGGCTCTCTCTTATCCGTAAGCGGCGTAGGCACGCATATTATAATAGCATCAGCCCTCTTGAGATTTGACATATCTGTAGTAGCTTCAAAAGATGGAGAAGGCTTTTTAACAAAAGAGGCGATCTTTTCTGAAGGTATGTGCTTTATATAAGATTTGCCTTTACTAAGGGATTCTGTCTTTGCAGGGTCTACATCAAAGCCTATGACCCTGAAACCCTCTTCACAGAATCTTATTACAATCGGCAGTCCCACATAACCGAGGCCAATGATACCTACCACTGCATCTTTCTTCTCTATTAAGTTGAACAGTTTGTTAAAAGTATTTGACATGATTACTCCTTTAAAAATTTATATAAGAATTTGAGGGAAAATTTACGCAGGTAATATTACCTAAAATCTTTAAGAAAAACAATAGAATTAATCTTTTTTTTAAGAGGTGACGCTTTTTTGTAATATGGGATTGCAGTGAAGATGAATCGGCTTTAACAGCATAATGTATTGAATTTCCCTGCGCTTTGCATATCATAGTATAAAAACCCCGACATTTTTTCGCAGTAATTGTACAAGATTGACTACATTCTTAGAAAACTTGTTGCACCCTAACAAATGGAATTTTTCAATTACATCCTATTGAAATATCCCCTGTTTTCCATTTTTAAATTCCTTATTTCATTATCTGGCACAATATTTGCTTATTTAAATATTCAGAAAATTAAATATGTGTTTACCTCTCAATGAAAAAGGTAAACCAACCGAAAGGTTGGGGCACAAAGCTAAGAGTCCTTCGGGATTGTCTGGCTGCCATGAGAGGGAGGAAAATATCCTTCCTGTTGTGCCCACCATTCGGTAATGAAAAATAAGATTTTAGAAATACCTTCTGCTCAGAGCAAACCTGTCGAAAGGCAGTGACGCAGAGCAACGAAGCTAAAGAAGAAAACATAGTTACGGGTTTCGTGTTTCGGGTTACGAGTTAAAACAGACATATAACCCGCAACACACAACAATAAAACCCGCAGCAGTTTTTTTCCATGCTTGTCGAGCCGCCAGAAGATTGGTTCCTGACTAATATCAGGAAGCAAAACTTTTGGCGGCTTTTGTTTTTGAAATTGATTACACAGATTCTTTATAGAAGGAGGAAAAAACTATGTCAAAACAAATGTTAAAAAATCAAAGGTATGGAGGTGGTTATTGTTTTGCCTCTATCCTTCAGCCCTTAGCCTTTTGCCTTTTCTTTATCTTCTGTCTTCTAAGCGCCAATACCGCTTTTGCTGGCAGCGCTGCGCTTGCATGGAATGCACCCACTGAAAGGGTAGATGGGACGCTAATTTTATCAAGTGATATTAAGGGTTACAATATACATTACGGCACAGCATCAGGCAATTATACACAGACACAGCCTATTACTGGAAATGTAACAACATACACTTTTACAAACTTCCCTGATGGTGTTAATTATTATTTTGCGGTCTCTGCAATAGACACTGCAGACAAGGAAAGCGGATACTCAACTGAGCTTTGTAAAACCATAGGTACAACAACAATTACCTGTTCTACTGGCGGAGATACACAGGCGCCAACTGTCCCTGCAGGGCTTTCAGCGCAGGCAATTAGCAGCAGTCAGATAAATCTTTCATGGACAGCTTCAACTGACAATGTCGGGGTTACTGGCTACAGGATCTATCGCTGTCTTGGTTCTAATTGTACTCCAACAACCCAAATAGCCACTTCAGCAACAACATCTTATTCAAATTCAGGTCTTAGCGCTTCAACTGCCTACACTTACAGGGTTTCAGCCTATGATGCAGCAGGAAATGTGTCTTCACAATCAAGTTCTGCAAGCGCTACAACATCAAGCGGCGGCGGAGGCGGCGACACTCAGTCTCCTACTATTCCCAATGGACTTTCAGGGCAGGCCATTAGCAGCAGCCAGATAAATCTTTCATGGACAGCTTCCACTGATAATGTCGGGGTTACTGGCTATAGAATTTACTTGAATGGCGCTTTAATAGACACCTCAGCAACAAATTCTTATTCAGATATTGGCCTTAGCGCTTCAACTACCTATACTTATACGGTTTCAGCCTATGATGCAGCAGGAAATGCATCTTCACAATCAGCTTCTACAAGCGCTACAACATCAAGCGGTGGCGGTGGCGGCAGCAGCGACCTTTCAGCTAATAGCACAGGCGGTGATACTCAGGTCACTGGCGGCGGGTGCGGGTTTGTGAAGGATGATGATAATGGCAATGGGCCAAGGGCTAAAGGCGGAGGTGTGTCATTGATGATAATGCTGATTATGACATTGGCAGGCATAGCTGCAGCAAGAAGGTTATCTCTGCTTAAAAACAGCATACCATATAAAACCTTCTGATTAATACAGTCTTATTATAGTTCAAGAAAAAAGGTGGGCGTAATTGCCCACCTTTTTTTCTAACTATATCAATCAACTGAATTTAAATGAATTGAATAAAAGCTATATATTGTCCTAAAACTGTTCAGGTTTTGCTCTCACAGTCTTTTAATTATCTCCTCATAAACCCTTTTTCTGTGAATGACGCCGAATATCCATACCTCTTCACCGGCAATTTTAAATACTACCCTGTAATCTCCGACTCTCAGCTTCCAATACCCGTGAAGCGTCTTTCTTAAAGGCACACCATATTGATGCGGAGCGGTTGTAAGCCGTGTTTCAATAGCCCTCTTAATACGATTCCTCAACTTTGCGTCAAGCAAAGGAATGTCAATTGCCTTAACATCAGGATGGTATCTCAGTTCAAAAGGCAAGTCTACCAGACCTCGCTGTGTTTCAGGCTCTTTGATTTACGAAAGGTCTGCTCCCTCATTTCAGCAAATCGTGAGAGTGCGATATCTTCTTCTATCTCTAAGGCCTCTTTCACAAGGTCGCGCACTTTTAATGATAGAGAAACTCCGTCTCTTTCAGCGAGCAGCTTTATAGTATGAAAGAGCGGCTTTTCCAGCACAACATTTATTCTTGGGCTTTTCACCGGCATATTTCTTTACCTCTGTTCAAAGTGTAACACTTTTGACACACCATGTCAAATTACGACTGGTCTGCCCGCCAAGGCGGCAAAAAAAACAATTTCAAAAGTAAAAGTATGTATGCTATAATTAAAATGTTAAGTAAAAGGAGGAAGGCATTAATGAAGACAGAGGAGCTTAAACTCAAATATCCAAGCGGATTTGAGCTTGCTGTGCATATGACAGAAGAGGAGGTGGAACAGCATATACGCTTTTAATGGCTGCACTCAAGATGTTTGAATTAGGCAAGGCATCATCAGGAAAGGCTGCTGAATTGGCAGGAATAACACGGGTAGAATTCTTTGAGATATGCGGCAGATACCGAGTTAGTATCTTTAACTATCCGCCTGAGGAAGCAGAGAAAGAGATCCGCAAGGACTGGCTGCTATTACGATTTCTACTTGACACCAATTGAATAAGGTGTAAAATATACTAAAAAGCACGCTACCTGATGTTAAAATTAATAAATTAATAAGGAAACAACAGAAATGACTACACAAGAAGAATATAAATGCGAAATAACATTGCCTAAAAAAATAGCCAGTCTCCTTGGTCTGACTCAAAAAGAATTAGGGTCTGCCTTAAAGAGGGAATTGGCTGTTCATTTCTTTGAAAATAATCTTCTTAGCTTTGGCCAGGCAAGACAAATGGCAGTGATGCCTGTATGGGAGTTTATAGCTTTTCTAAAAGATAGAAAAGTGCCTCTGCACTACGATATCTTAGAATACGAAGAAGATTCTCAAACCATCAAAAGATTAATAAAAGAATGAAGATCGTTTCTGATTCCTCACCGCTAATAGGCCTCTCGTCTATAGGGCAGCTTAATATACTAAAAAGCCTATGGAATAATATTATTATCCCAGAGGCAGTTTATAATGAAGATTGGCAGTAGATGAAAATCACTACAAACTCACGAAACTCAAAGTCTGTGGATTGTTGGTTGTTTTGACTTGACAGACTAAAGACCTTTATGATTAAATTGTTTGTAAGGGTGATGTTGTAAGGATACATCCAAAGCTTGTTCAAGGAGGACAAGATGCCTGTAACAATACCGCTTGAGGTATATGAGGAATTTGAGAAGGGGCTCGGCAAAGAAGGCGCAAAGAAGGTAGTAAAGGGCCTTGAAACCGTTATTTCTGATGCTGCTGAATATAAGTGGAAAGTTACAAAAGATGAGATCCTTGATGCCATGAGGAAGGAATTTGTAACCAGGGAATTATTTGATGAAAAGATGAACACCCTCAGAATAGAGCTTGAGGGAAAGATAGAGAATGTTAGGGTTGGGCTTGAAGGAAAGATAGAGAATGTTAGGGTTGGGCTTGAGGGAAAGATAGAGCTTGTGAAGACAGATATAAAGAGGCTGGACATGAAGCTCAATTTTTTAATTATTCTTATGATTATCGCTTTAACCCTTATGAATCCAGTAATGGCTGAGATAATAAAAAATCTATTAAAGCTATAACATCTTCTGCTTGTGAGCTTTTCTCCGCATAATTTCAAACCTCGCCGACAAAGAAAATATCAGTCCTGAGCATATAATATGCCCTTTTTTTTGCAGCAATTGTTCATAAATTGTGCAGGATTTATACCCTCCAGCGTACTCACCAAGGCGGTGAAAAAACAGTTTCAAAAGTAAAAGTATGTATGCTATAATTAGATTGTTAACTAAAGAGAGCGGTTTATCCTTTCATCAGAATGTTTTAAAACAGGCATATAGAGGTGTTTGAAAAATGCAGCAAGCTTTATTAAAAAAAAATGAACTGACTGCCATAGAAAGTTTAAAAAAGGAGTTGTCCAGCAGGTTTAACCTTGTAGACTTGCGTATTTTTGGCTCAAAAGTTCGTAGAGAATACACCCCTGAATCGGATATAGATGTATTTATTGAGATAGACAATATCAATTCTGATATAGAGTCAGAGATAGATGATATTGTATACAAAATCAATCTTGAAAATGATACTTTTATATCTACAACAATTTTTGGAAGAAAAGAGATAGAAGAAGGCCCAATGTCTGAATCTCCTATTTATAAAGTCATTTTGAAAGAGGGAGTGCCTATTTGACAGATAAGGCGAAACAAATTCAATTAGCAAAATACCGCTTAAAACAGGCAGAGGAATCTATTAACGAGGCAGAATATTTATTTTCGGCAAACAAAGTCTTCGTTCAATAATCAATCGCCTTTATTATGCAATGTTTTATGCAGTATTAGCCTTAATAGTCTTTGAACCATACTCATCATCTAAGCACAGTGGCGTTTTATCTTATTTTAACAAGAAATTTATTAAGGAAGGCGTCTTTCCCAATGAACTTGGCCTTTCTATTAATAGGGCTTTTGAATTAAGACAGAGAGGCGATTATCGTGAATATACAGATCTAACGTATGAGCAGGTTGAACCATTTATAGAAAAGGCAAGGATATTCGTTCAAAAAGTAAGGGATTATCTGGAGAGAAGTATTTTTAATGATATTGAAGAAAATTAAAAATATCCCCTCTGCCGTTTTTTTGCGGCAGGTGTTCAAGAATTGTGCAGGTTTTGCTACAACCTTTTAGCATGTTCTAAGTTGAGTGTATCCTCCTGAAATATAAAGCCTTTAGCCTAAAGCCTGGAGCCCTTAGCCTTTCAATGACTTCATTGGCATGGGATTTGCTTATATTATTAAGTAGGAATAAAAAAAATAAAGATTTTGCTTGACCCAAAATCATGCTAAGGGTAAACTAACCGGAAGGTTGGGGCACAAAGTCAAGAGTCCTTCGGGGTTGTCTGGCTGCCATGATGGGGGGAAATCCTTCCTATCTGTC
>Ga0209824_10000061_pt1 | contig 78768 bp, 88 predicted proteins | sample VDWuncwatermetaG_FD_184124 | JGI IMG/M metagenome (GOLD analysis project Ga0209824, IMG submission 184124) | Wastewater microbial communities from Netherlands to study Microbial Dark Matter (Phase II) - VDW unchlorinated drinking water (SPAdes)... ... | reverse complement strand
GTAACTATTTTCATACCAAATATTTTATATAATCATATTCGCATTAATTTATTTTATCCTTTCTTAATTTATTGCATTAATAAAAATCCCGAAGCGTACAGCTATATCCCTAACTTGAACAGGCAATAACAATGGGGCGCAGTTTACCGTGAATACACAGGCAATGGATATTCATCAGAAAAATAAGAAATCTATGAAGACGAAGTTTTTTAATGCCTTTATCTTAACCGGTTTGTTGATGAATGTTGCTGTTGCTTTCCTGTTAATTATTTATTATTTTTTATATTACGGGAAATAAATTGGACAAGGCAGAATTACAATACATTTTCTAAGTCAATAATTAATGATAAGGGGGGATAAATTAATGACGACCACAAAGAAGAAAACTGAAAAAGAAGAAGAATCAAAGAATGGAAAGTATTTGTTCTTTGGTGTTCTTATTGCGGTATTGGTCTATTTCTGGTGGCTTGTGCTGTACAGCCATGGTGTGAAGGCAGTACACTAATATAATTTTAAACATCTATAAAATGGTTGGTGAAAGGAGGGGAGGAATGAAATCAGGAGCCTTTTTTGCTGCCCTGGTGGGGAGCGGAATATATTTCTTTTTGGTTGACGTGCTTTTAATGAAACTTCAGGGTTTGACCCTCTTTCCAAAATAGGGGGGATAAAAATCCCCCTATATCCCCCTTTAGTAAAGGGGGACAAAAGGGGGTTATAGAAGGAGGAAGGATAATGAGTTTTAATAAGGGAAAGATTATAAAAAGACAGGTATTGGCGATTACCCTCATATTTTCACTGATGTTAGTAGTTCCCTTGATAGCAGCCGTAATAACGCCTGTCTCAAAGGTATTTAATACAGAAGTTGTCTCTGCTTCAGAAAAGGCAGAGAAAAAAGAGGCAGTAGAGGCAGTCGCCTCAAAGAAGGAAGAAGGGAAAGAAGAAGGGAAAAAGGCAGAATATCCGCCTGCGCCAAAGTTAAAGGAAAAGGATTATCCAAAGATAAAAGGGTATAACAGCAGGATTTCAGTTTGGATTGTAGCGCAGATTCACCTCTTTTTTGCAGCCTTTGTTCTGGCAGTTCCCATATTCGTGCTTGTTATTGAAGGCGTCGGAATTATGACAAAGGATGAAAGATACGACCACATGGCGCATGAGTTTATAAAGGTAAGCATGACCGCATTTTCTATTACTGCTACTGCAGGAGGCATCCTCGCCTTTATGCTCGTCTCTTTTTATCCTGATTTTATGAAGTATCTTGCAGGCATATTCGGCTCTGTAATGATAATATATGCAATGTTGTTTCTTGCGGAGAGCGTATGTCTGTATGTCTACTATTACGGCTGGGACAATATGAGATACGGCAATAGAAAGTGGGCTCATCTGACAGTAGGGCTTATGCTTAATGTTGTCGGAATGACGATTATGGTTCTTTCAAATTCATGGGCAACATTCATGATGGCGCCGTCAGGCGTTGACGCCTCAGGTGTATTTACAGGAAATGTCTGGGAGGCCATAAGGGGACCGCTCTGGAATGCTGTCAATCTTCACAGATTCATTGCAAATATTGCATACGGAGGATCTGTTGTTGGCGCATATGCAGCATTTAAATTTTTAAGCGCAAAATCAAAGGAAGACCGCGCACATTATGATTGGATGGGATATACAGCCAACATTATTGCAATAAGCGCCCTTCTTCCACTGCCATTTGCAGGCTACTGGCTTACTAAGGAGATATATGCCTACAGCCAGACAATGGGTATCACCTTGATGGGCGGCGCCTTTGCATGGCTCTTTATTACACAGGCGGTTTTAATCGGCGCTCTCTTTCTTTCAGCCAATTATTACCTTTGGTGCGGAATGGAGAGGATTAAGGGTTCGGAGAGATATACAAAATATATAAAATATATTGCCATGGTTATCGTTGCCTGCTTCCTTGTATGGTTTACACCGCATACACTGATTATGACGCCAATGGAACAAAAGGCAATCGGGAGCCAGCACCATCCGCTGCTCGGACCGTTCGGCCTGATGCCTGCAAAGAATACAGCAGTCAATATAATGATACTCTTTACATTCCTCAGCTTTACCTTATACAAGAGGAGCAGCAAGATAGCCACTGTATCATGGTTGAAACAGGGTGTTGCTGCTGAGATAGCAATATTTGCAGTTGGAATAGCAAATATAGTTATACTCGGTATATACAGCTACATGGTCCCTTCAAATATTAAGGTCGGCATGTCTGTTCCGCAGGTCTTTACAACATTGAGTATAATTATATCTGTCTCTATTATTGAAAGCAGACTGTTTAAAAATTCAAAATCAACAGGCGATATTGAGTGGGGCAAGATGCCTGCAAGGTCTCAATATGCGCTTATACTCCTTGCGGTCTCATTTACATGGCTGATGGGCCTTATGGGATATGTAAGGTCTGCTATAAGACAGCACTGGCATGTTAACTCAATTATGAGGGACAGCTCTCCTGAGGCATTTACGCCTACAATAGGCTATGCGGCTAATATTGTCAGTATAAGTACTATATTATTCATGCTGCTTGTAATATTTATATTCTGGCTTGCACAGTTTGCTGCTAAGAAGCAGGCAGAGCATTAAAGTAAATGTCATTAGCCTTTGAGATTCTTCGCTTCGCTCAGAATGACAAGCGAAGGGCTTGCAATGACAATGAAAATAACGGGGAGGTTGATACATGCAAACTTTTATAAAGATTAGTATCATTGCCTTAATAGCATTATCAGGATATACGCTATTTGCTAATTTTGCGATTCCACAGGTAAGGCCTGCGCCGCCGCCTGCGGAAGAGGTGACCATTGGCGCAATGAGCATGGACCAGTATATTGCCCTTGGCAAAAAGATATTTGAAGGCAAGGGCACATGCACTCTCTGCCATAACCCTTTGCTTGGGGGCAGGGCGCCAAATCTTGTTAATATGCATAATACAAGCGAGGAGAGGCTAAAGGACCCCCGCTACAAAGGAAAGGCAAAGACTGGAGAGGAATATCTTAGAGAATCGGAAATGGAACCCTCTGCCTTTGTTGTTGCTGGCTTTGGCAAGCCAGGGACGAATGATACAGAGAGCCCAATGCCAAAAATTGACGGTCCTGCAGTCGGATTGAAGCCGGCAGAGATAAATGCAGTAATTGCTTATTTGCAGACAAAAGATGGAGGTAAGGCTACTGTACCGCTGCCAACTGGTAAGGAGGAGTCGCCATCTCCAGCAGAAGGCGCAGCAGAGGCAGCGCCAGCGCCTGCAAAGACAGCAGAAGATGTTATAAAAAAATATGGCTGCGGAGCTTGCCATACGATTGGAGCATTTGCAGGTGTAGTGGGCCCTAATTTAACTAAGGTAGGCGCTAAGAGGGATGAGGCGTATCTAAGGGGGAAAATACTTGATCCAAAATCAAGATTAGTGCCAGGCTTTCCACCAGGGGTAATGCCGCAGGATTTTGGAAGTAGAATGACTGCAATGGAATTAGAGATGCTGGTAAAGTATCTTAAGGCACAGAAGGGTTAAAAAATAGTAGGGGCGAACGGCCCTACAAAAAAATAAAGGGGAAAATATTATGAAAATGTCAAAACTTTCTTTATTTGCACTGCTGACAATAGGCGCCTACTTATTTCTAAAGATAGTGGTGCCTGTAATAGGCCGATTCCTTCATCCCGGGGCATGGCCTCTTATTCCCGCAAGCCTGTTAAAGATGTATATGCTGTTTATAATTGTTACCATCCTTCTTTATCTTTCATCAAAGGAAGAGGATGCAAAGGCATTGATGTCGCCGATAAAGGCAACACTAACAGATCCAAGCAAGAGGATGCTTAGAAATATAATCTTTGCTGTAATCCCATTGCTTGCTGCCTATATCACCTACGGCAATGTGGCGCCGAGTTATGATGCGCCTGTAGAGCTTAGGTCAATCCATCCCGCGCCTCCATCAAGAGTGAATGTTTTTAATAAAAGTTATGACCTCCTTACCCTGAAGAACCCGTTGAGGGATGATACGGCTAATTATGCGAAGTATGTGAAAGAGGGCGGAGAGCTCTATTTTAAGAACTGTTTCTTCTGCCATGGCGACAAGCTTGACGGCAAGGGACATTTCTATCAGGGTTTTGACCCGCAGCCTCTCCCATTTATGGGCACAGACACCATAGCCCAGCTTTCAGAATCATTTGTTTTCTGGAGGGCGTCAACAGGCGGTCCTGGTCTTCCAAAAGAGGGAGCTCCGTGGAGGTCTGCAATGCCTATCTGGGAGCATTTTCTATCAGAGGAAGAGATATGGAAGGTTTCAATGTTTATATATGATTATTCAGGCAATAAACCGAGGACATTTTAAAGCAGAAAATTTATAAAAAGGATGGTGGAAGGATGAATATAAAAAAACTTTTTAAGTTGCATTACCTGTTAGCAGTTCTCCTTCTTATTGCCACTGTTAACATTTCTGAGGCTGCAAAGGGTGATAAGGAGGCAGGTAAAAAGGTTTATGAAAAGAGATGTGCATGGTGCCACGGATGGGCTGGGGCAGGCGACGGTCCTGCAGCAGATTTTTTGAATCCAAGACCGAGGGATTTTACATCTGGCATCTATAAATACAAGACATCTAATATAGACAATCCATTTCCATATGAAGAAGACATATACAAGATAATTGCAAATGGCATGACAGGCACATCAATGCCGTTCTGGAAGGATGTATTATCTGACAAGGATATATGGAACCTTGTTGCTTATGTAAAATCATTGGCAGGATTAGAGGGAGAGCCTGCTGCAAAGGTTAATTATGGCAAGCAGGTAAGCTCATCTGCAGAGAGCATTAAAAAAGGCAAGGAGCTGTTTATTGACAGATGCTCAGAGTGTCATGGCGAAGAGGGCAAAGGCAATGCAATGAAAAAATTAAAGGATGATTGGGTAGGCAACAGGCTTTGGCCGAGAAACCTTACAAAGCCGTGGCTATTCAGGGGAGGGAACGACCCAAAGGATATATATACGCGTATAAGCACCGGAATACAGGGTACGCCAATGCCATCTTTTGATGATCCTCAGAGCAAGAAGAAACTGACAGAGGAAGAGAAATGGCATGTTGTAAATTATGTCATATCTATAAAGAATGAGGCAAGAAGGATAAAAGAGGGTGACACTGTTGTAAAGGCAAAGAGATTAACTGGCGAGTTTCCAAAGGATGTAAATGATGAAAAATGGAAGGATGTGGAGGGCACAGCATATCCGCTTGTCGGGCAGATTATAGCTAAGGAGAGATTTTTTACCCCTTCAGTTGAAGAGATTACAGTAAAGGCTGTTTATAATGATAAGGATATTGCATTCCTCCTTGAGTGGGATGACAGGACAAACAGCATTCCAGGAGATGCAAAGGCACAGGAGCTTGCAGACGGCGAGCTTAATGAGGATGCAGTTGCAATCCAATTGCCTGTTGCAATACCAGAGGAGATGGAGAAGCCATATTTTGGAATGGGAGACAGCAGCCATCCAGTAAATGTCTGGCAATGGAAGAGCGGTACAGCTAAAGATCCGCAATCCATTAAGGTAATGGATGCAACCGGATTTAAAAATATCAAGGTAAGGGATAAGGCAAATGTCACTTCCAAAGGCAGTTATAATAAAGGCACATGGAAGGTTATGATGACAAGGCCGCTTAAGACTGATAACAAGGATGATATGCAGTTTGAAGAGGGCAGATTCACACCCATTGCCTTTGCAACATGGGATGGAACAAATGGTGAGAAGGGCTCAAAGCACACAATTACAACATGGTATTGGATATTATTAAAGCCGCCTACAGGTTCTAAGGTGGTCTTTATTCCTCTGCTTGTTGCAGGGATTGTGCTTGGCTCTGAACTGCTTATAGCGAGAAGCGCGAAGAAAAAGTAGAATATTCAATAACACATAAAGGCACCCCCAAGATAACGGGTGCCTTCTTTTTTTTGTAGCAAATTTATTATAAGAAATGCTAATATATTAAAACCTCAAAGAAGTAGGGGTAATTCATGGATTGTCCCTGTTTATGCAGAGGTAATGATGTTTATTCTTAGTATCAAAGGGAGGTATCATGGGAAGTTTTAAAAAGGCTCTTTACATGGCAGGGACATTGCTTTTTGCAGCGCTGATGTTTTATGGCAGCGCAGCTTTAGCGGAAAATTCTACGAAGAAGCCAACTGAAAAAGAGATTCAAGAAGCAATAGAGCACTATAAGAAGGCTTCACAGCTTGATGAGGAAGGAAAGGTTGATGAGGCTATTGTTGAATACAGGATATCAATAAAGCTGAATCCAGATGATGCTGATGTTCATTTTAATCTCGGCCTTGCCTATTTAAAGAAGAAGCAGAATAAGGAAGCGATTGTGGCATATAAAAAGGTGGTGGAGTTGAGTCCGAGGGATGCAGAGGCGTATAAGCTCCTTGGCATTGCTTATGTGCAGGAAGGTGATAAAAAAGAGGCAGTAAGGCAGTGGAAGAATTCATTAAGGATTGAACCGAACCAGCCTGATGTGAAGGAATTTATTAAGATGAACGAGTAATTGCAATTAGATAAATTAATTAAGAGAGCCCCGCACTATGTGCGGGGCTTTTTTGTTTGCGCTTGACACAATTATTGGAATAAGGATATAAAAGACGCAAAGGTGTGAATATGAAAAAACCGTGGGCTTCAGAAATATCAGATGTCATAAAGGATTTTAAGGCTGATGCTGCAAAAGGTTTAACATCCAAAGAGACAGATGAGAGGCTCAAAAGATTTGGGCAGAATAAGCTTGTGGAGGAGAGGCGCCTTACATTCTTTGATGTTTTCTATGAAGAGGTAAGGGAGCCGATGATAATGCTCCTTCTGATTGTAGGCCTTTTATACGCTGTCTGGGGCGAACTCCGCGATGCTGTAACAATATTTATGATTATTACAATCCTCGTCTATGCAGAGGTCTTTAATGAATATAGGGCAAAAAAGTCCATTGAACTGCTAAAAAAAATGTCATCTCCATCAACAGCCGTGCTCAGAGACGGAAGATATCAGGAGATACTAACTACAGAGATTGTGTCCGGAGATATTCTGATTATAAAGAGCGGCGAAAGGGTGCCTGCTGACTGCAGGCTCATAGAGGCCTACAGCATTGCTGCAGATGAGTCTGCATTAACAGGCGAGTCCATGCCAGAGGAAAAAGACGCAGCAGCCGTTCTTTTAAATGATACAGTAATAGCAGATAGAATCAATATGCTCTTTGCAGGGACTGTTGTAACAAGGGGCAGAGGCAAGGGGATTGCAACTGCAACAGGCATGGAGACTGAATTCGGCAAAATCACAGGTCTTGTAAAGGCATTAAAAGAGCCAAAGACGCCTTTACAGCTTTCAATGAAGCAGCTTTCAGGCTGGCTTGTATATCTGGCTGTATCTTTAAGCGCAATCATACCATTAATCGGTTTTATTCAGGGACAGCCATTAAAAGAAATGGTTCTGACAGGGCTTGGTCTTGCATTCGCCACAATACCAGAAGAACTTCCAATTATTATAACAATGGTTTTAGGCCTTGGCGCCTATAAACTTGCCAAAAGCAATGCTGTAATAAAAAGGCTCCGTGCAGCAGAGACACTCGGAAGCGTTACAGTTATTGCAACAGATAAGACAGGGACAATCACAGAGAACAGGATGATGCTGTCAGAGGCAATGTTAGATGGTAAGAAAATAATTTTTAAAGATGCTGTGCTGAATGATTCTCTAAAAAAACTGCTGGAAATTAGCGCCTTTGCAAACGATGCATACGAGATAAATGAAAATAATAATATCACTTATATTGGCGACCCGATTGATGCAGCGCTATTAACTGCAATCAAGGATAAGGGATTGAACCCAATATCAATAAAAGAGAAATATACATTTAAGAATGAACTGCCTTTTGATAATAATAGAAAGATGATGTCAGTATTATATAGTAGGGGCTGGGTAACCCCGCCCCTACTCTTTGCCAAGGGTTCTCCAGACGCAATCCTTTCAAGAACAGCAAAGATGCTTGTTTCAGGCGAGGAGAGCGAGTTGTCAGATAAAGAAAGAAAAGAGATATTAGATGCTGCTGCTGATATGGCAGGCAGGGCATTGAGGGTGATTGCATTGGGATATAAAAATGTAGGGGCGATAAAGGAGGAATTAGAATCCAACCTCACCTTTGTCGGCTTAGCAGGTTTTCTTGATCCTCCACGTTCTGAGGTCAAGGATGCGATAAGGGTTACAAGGGATGCAGGCGTTAGAATTATTATGATAACAGGCGACCATGAGCTTACTGCAAAGAGGATAGCAGATGATGTGGGGATTGAGACGGGCAGGATTGTATCAGGCAGAGAGCTTGATGCTATGGATGATGAGATGCTTGAAAATATAGTAAAGGATGTTTCTGTCTTTGCGCGTATTACGCCTGAACATAAGCTCCGCATTGTAAGGGCGTTAAAAGATAATGGAGAAGTGGTTGCAGTAACAGGTGACGGCATAAATGATGCCCCTGCATTAAAAGAGGCGGATATTGGCGTTGCAATGGGCAAGACAGGCACAGATGTTGCCAAAGAGACTGCTGATATGATTCTTCAGGATGACAACTTTACAACAATAACAAGGGCGATAAGGGAGGGGAGAAGGCTCTTTGATAATCTTACAAAGGGTGTGAGATATTATCTTGCGTGCAAGACAGCGCTTATCGCAATCTTTACCTTGCCGATTTTTCTTGCGCTTCCCCTTCCATTTGCGCCGATTCAGATAATACTCTTAGAGCTGTTCATGGACATTGCTGCGTCAGTAAGCTTTGTTGCAGAGCCTGAAGAGGCAGATATAATGAGGCGTAAGCCGAGGGACCCGAAGATTAAATTCATGAACAGGTCAATGACGCTGAGTATTTTCAGCGGCGCAATAGGTCTTTTCCTTGCTGTTTCATTGGGCTATCTTTATGCTTTAAATACAGGCATGGAGCCTATAAAGGCACAAACTATCGCATTTGCCACATGGATGCTTACACATGTCCTGCTCGCATTGAACATGAGGTCTGAGAAGGAGTCTGTTTTTAAAATGGGTCTCTTCTCAAACAAGGCTATGATAATCTGGGCAGGTGTATCTGTTGCAGCATTGGCGATTGGCGTTAATCTGCCAATAGTTCAGCAGGCGCTTAAAACAACCGCGCTCTCTATTAATGAATGGGGCGCTGTGGCTGCTTTATCAATTGCAGGGTCGTTCTGGAAGGAGTGTAAGAAGATGATCGTTAAGAACTGAAACGGTGAATCGGGGAAACGGTTCTCCGCATCCCCGTTTCGTATTGTCAACTGTCAAGCGCCTCCATCACCTTTCTTGCAAGGCTCTCTTTGCTGAATGGCTTCTGGAGAAGGGGGAGCTTCTCTTTTGCAATGGATTCTGTATGATGGGTGGCGATGCTGTAGCCTGTTACAAATATAACTTTAAGAGCAGGCTTAACAGCACGCATGCGGTCATAAGCCTCCCTGCCGCCACACACAGGCATTATCACATCTAAGACAGCCAATTGAATCTTATCGCTGTTTGCTGTAAATATCTGTATTGCCTCGTTGCCATCCTTTGCTGTTATAACAGTATAGCCAAGGTCTTTTAATATTGTTTCTGCAAGCTCTCTCAGCATATCATTATCCTCTGCAAGAAGGATTGTTTCATTTCCACCCTTAGTCTCAGCAATCTTGGGAGTTTCAAGAACCTCTGCCTTGCCTGAGGCTGAAGGAAGATATATCTTAAAGGTTGTTCCATGACCCTTCTGGCTGTAAACATTTATGAGGCCCTTATGCTGCTTTATAATGCCGTATACTATTGCAAGGCCAAGACCTGTTCCCTTGCCCAGCTCCTTTGTTGTAAAAAATGGTTCAAATATTCGTGCCTGTGTTTCTGAGTCCATCCCGGTTCCAGTGTCTGTTATTGACAGCAGCGCATAAGAGCCAGGAAGCGCCCATGGATGAACCTGACAGTATGCCTCATCTATAATTGTATTGCTTGTTTCTATTGTCAATTCGCCGCCCTGAGGCATGGCATCCCTTGCATTGACGCATAGATTCATAATCACCTGAACCATCTGTCCCGGGTCTGCCATTACAGGCGATACATTTTCTGAAACCGAGAGTTTTAAGGCAATATTTTCACCTATAATCCTGTGCAGCATCTTTACAAGATTGTATATAGCCTCGTTGATATTAATAATCTTTGGGTCAATGATCTGATGCCTGCTGAATGCAAGCATCTGCTGGACAAGTTCTGCTGCGGACTGCCCAGCCTTCTGTACCTGTTGGATATATCGGCGCTGTGTAGTATTCTTCTTTGTTTTGTCTATAACCAACTGTGTATACCCAAGTATTACATTCAGCATATTATTGAAATCATGGGCAATGCCGCCTGTAAGCGTGCCTATTGCCTCCATCTTCTGGGATAGGAAGAGCTGTTTTTGCAGCTTTTCGTTTTCAACCTTGCCTTTATCCAGTTTTTTTACCATCTCATTAAAGCTGCTTGCAATCTTTTCAATCTCATCACCTGTTTTTATATTTACAAGCCTGTGGAAGTCTCCCATACCGACCTCTTTGATCTCCTTAGAGAGTGTGGATAGCGGCTTTGAGATATACCTTCCAATGAAGATGGCGATAAGGAATGTTAAACTAAGAATCACGAGACCCAAGAATATGCTCTTAATAAGATAGCTTTTTAAAGGCGCATAAATTATATTAGTCGGAATGCCTACTATGGAATTCCATTTCACCTTTTTTGGCGCGGTAACAGCAGTAAGCCTTTCTTCACCCATAAAATGAAGCGTAAGTATATCTTCCTTTTTTGTAAAAATCTCCTGAAACCAATTTGTATTGCTTATATCCTTCATCAAATAATCTTCAGGTTCTATATTGCTGCTGACGATTCTACCCTTCTGGTCTATCAGGAGTATTGCAGTATTTGGGCTAAGGCTGATATGGGAAAACATTGCATTAACATGAATAAGGGGCAGGGATGCGCCAATGACAGCGGTTATATTATTGGCATGGTCAATAACAGGATAGGCAAGGACAACAACAGGTTTGCCAACTATGCGGCCAATTGTTACAGAGCCTATAGTATATTGCTTTTTTTCAATTACCTCTTTGAAATAAGAACGGTCTTTTATATTGACCTTCTCTTTGTACGGAACAGCAGAGCATCGTACCGAGCCATCTAAATCTGCAACAAAGATATTTTCATAATAAGGATATTTGGATTTTAGCGATGAAAGGAATTTGCTGCATTCCTGCCATCTGGTGTTTTTTATCACCGGGATCTCAGCAAATGTTGAAAGGTGCTGCCAGCTCTCAAATATGGCCTGGTCAATCTCATCAGAGATCATCTGGGACTGGTGCAATGCCGATTGCTTTAAGCTGTCCTTATCGTGTTTTAAATCCTGATAAAGCAGATAAAAATTAAATAAGGATACAGGGATGGCGGTAATTAATACAAGGATTATTAGCTTGGTCTTGATGCTGAATTTAGGCATAAGAGTCTTCTATGTTTAATAATCATTCAGGTCTCCCCCATGCCGTTAATTGAACCTGTTCCCCTCACCAGACAATGTTATTAGTATACTACAAAAACAGGTATTGTCAAGGCTGTCTTGCTTTTGAGGGATGAAAATGGTATTATTTTCTCGGAGGAAACTGAATGAGGTTTAAGATAAACTTCCAGCCAGAGGGCAAGTCCATTGAGGTTGATGCAGGGACAAATCTTCTTGATGCTGCAAAGCATGCAGCCGTTCATATCAATTCACCATGCGGCGGCGAGGGGATATGCGGCAAGTGCAGGGTAATAGTAAAGCAAGGCGAGTTTGAGACAGAAAAGTCTGGCCATTTAACACAGGATGAGATAGATAAGGGCTATCTCCTTGCATGCAGGACAAGGATAAAAAGCAGCATGACTGTTGAGGTTCCCATTGAGTCAAGGATTAGGGCAGGCCAGAAGATTGCAACAGGCGTAATGGGAAAGGATTTCAAGGAGCTTGTAAGGCACGAGGGTTCTATTGAATCCTTAACAAAGAAGATATTTGTTGAGCTTCCCCCAGCGACTTTAGAAGACCATACAAGCGATTTTGAAAGGTTAAAGAGAGAGCTTGAGAACCTTGATTATGATATGGAGGGCGTGTTATGCGACCTGTCTGTTATAAAAAAACTTCCTGTGGTATTGAGAGAAGGGGGTTGGAAGGTTACAGTAACCTTGTTAGAGGATGGCGAGGCAATTGAGATTGTAGACGTCCAGCCGGGTGATTTGGTAAAGAAGAGATTCGGAATTGCTGTTGATATTGGCACCACCTCTATTGTTGTTTATCTTGTAGATTTGGTTGACGCAAGGATTGTAGACGTCGCCTCCAGTTACAATCCTCAGATGAAGTATGGTGATGATGTAATAACAAGGATAGTATATGCCACAAGCAAGCAGAACGGCCTTTCTGTTATGAAGGAACTGGTAATTTCAAATGTAAATACGCTTACAGAAGGCATTGCAAAGAAGAATAATATTGATTTGAATCTCATAGACAATATTGTTATAGCAGGCAATACAACAATGACGCACCTCTTTTACGGCGTCAACCCCCAGTACATAAGAGAGGAGCCTTATGTTCCTGTGGCAAATCTTTTTCCTCTTACAAAGGCAAAAGAGCTCGGCATAAAGGCAAATGAACAGGCAGTGTTATATTCCCTTCCGAGCATTGCAAGCTATGTCGGCGGTGATATAACTTCCGGCGTCCTTGCCTCTGGGATGTGCAGGACAAAGGAGCTTATACTTTTTATAGATATCGGGACGAACGGCGAGATCGTGCTTGGCAATTGCGAGTGGTTTATTACAACGGCCTGCTCTGCAGGCCCATGCTTTGAGGGCGGCGGCGTAAAATTCGGCATGAGGGCAATGAATGGCGCGATAGAGCAGGTTACAATAGACAGGGAGACCTATGAGGCAAGCTATAAGGTGATAGGCAATGTAAAACCAACAGGCATATGCGGCTCTGGGATGATAGATGCAATAGCAGAGATGTTTTTATCAGGTGTTGTTGATTTACGCGGCAAGATTCAGATTGATATTGGTTCAAAGAGGGTGAGGAGCGGCGAGAACGGGCCGGAGTATGTCCTTGTCTGGAAAGAGGATGCAGGGTTTGAGCAGGATATTGTGTTAACAGAGCCTGATATAGACAATATCATCCGTGCAAAGGGCGCTATATACGCAGGTATTGCAATATTGCTAAAAGAGGTCGGCTATACATTTAATGATGTTAGCAAGATATTGATTGCAGGAGGCTTTGGGAATTATATAGATGTGGAGAGGGCGATTACTATAGGACTGCTTCCGGATCTGCCTATTGATAAATTCAAGTTTCTTGGGAATACATCCATAATGGGCGCATATCTTTCACTTATATCAAGACACTTGAGAAAAGAGGCAGAGGGCATTGCAAAGAGGATGACATACTTAGAGCTTTCTGTATCCCGCTCCTTTATGGATGAGTATGTCTCTGCGCTCTTTCTGCCGCATACAAATATAGATGTCTTTCCGAGTGTAAAGGGGATGATGGGGAGAAACAGCATAAAGGTTAAGTAACCCCCTATCCCCCTTTATTAAAGGGGGACTAAGGGGGTTATTCTACTAAATAAGGGGGATAACCTATGACAGATCTGGCAGGGGTCTCAGAAAAATTCAAAAGGCATTTTTCAAAGGATTCCGTAATATTCAAGGAAGGCGAAGCAGGCGAGCACATGTATGTTCTCCTCTCTGGCGAGGTGAGGATTGTAAAGAACATCAGGGGTTCAGAGGTGGTGCTTGCAATCATGGAAAAAGGCGACTTTTTTGGCGAGATGGCGCTTCTTGAGAATGCGCCGCGCTCTGCAAGCGCCATTGCAAATAAGGATGCAGAGGTAATTGTTATAGATAAAGATAATTTTGAGCCGATGTTTTCCAAGAACCCTGCCATAGCAATTAAGATGCTCATAAAATTCTCAAGCAGGCTGAGGGAGACAAATAACAAGATTGAAGCCCTCCTCTTAAGAGATGATGCAAGCCGCGTTGTGGATGCTATTTTAAAACTTTCTGATGATTACGGTGTAGAAGATCCTCATGGCATCAGAATAAATTATCCAGTAACCTATGATTATCTCGCAGGCATGGCAGGCCTGAAGATTGACGCAGTGAAACCTATTGTAGAGAGGCTTGTAAATGCAGGGATGCTTATTATCTCAAACATGGACTTTGTGATTGAAAACAGTGACCACCTCAGACAGTTCCACGCATACCTTACATGGCGGCAGAAATAGCCTTCCGTTCAATTCTTCATTTGCTGTTGACTTTTTTTGCTAAAACCTATAAACTTTTCAACAATCTCCATTATCCCCCTTTGATTAGGGGATGCAGGGATTATTTTAAAAGGGGTTGTAACCCCTTGTTAATAAATAGCAAGACAGGCGTACAATCTGTCAAGAGGTGTGTTGATTATATGATAAAAGCAATCAGGTTTTTTCTGTTTCTTTTTGTCTTTTTGTTTTTGATATTTACAAGGATAAATGAGGCAGCCGATGTAATTGAGGCAAGGCTTGATGAGGTTGCAAAGGTCTTTGAGACCTATTTCCCAAAGACAGAGGGAAAAGTCACCTCTGTAGATGGCAGTGGTATCAGGATAAACATCGGCAGGAACAAAGGGCTTCTTCCCGGAATGATTTTGTCTGTTTCAAGAGAGGGCGAGGAGATTTTTCATCCTGTTACAAAGGAGCTGCTCGGCAGGCACGAAGATGAAATCGGATATATTGAGCTGAAGGCAGTTGAACAGGAGTCATCCTCAGGCATTTTAGCCGCTGGGAAAAAGGATAATGTAAAAGAGGGTGATAAGGTCAGGCTTACATCAGGCAAGATAAAGGCTGCAGTTATTCCTGCCACCTCAGAAACAAATATATTTATCATTGACCAGTTTGCAGACGCCCTTGAGGAGACAGGCAGATTTACAATAGTCTCTGGCGGGGATGTGGACAAGATATTAAAGGAGCATCCAAAGGAGAATAATAAAGAGATAGCAGCGAGAATTGGCAAGGCCTTTAATATAACTAATTTTTTTGTAGTTAAAACTTCACCATCAAAGGATAAGACGCTCTTTACAGCAGAGCTTGTTACGCTTCCCAATAACAGCTCAATAGCCAATCTTACCGCAATACTCCGGGTGCCGCCAAAGGGTCCTTTGCCATTGGAGGATGACCCGCAGTTCAAGGCATTTGTAATAAAGAAAAAGGAGTTTTGGAAGAAGGAAGAGATTCCATTTGGCGTAAGGTGGGTATCTGTTGGGGATTTAGACGGAGACGGAAAGAATGAGATAGTTGTAAGCAATGGGAATAAAATAAGGGTCTACCGCTATGCTGACGGAAAGTTTGCCATGATATGGGAGGAAAAGGATTCAAAGAGGGCATATAATCAACTTTATATAGATGTTGCAGATATAAACAAGGACGGCAAGGCAGAGATATTTGTAACTAATCTGATCAAAGACAGATTGTATTCTTATGTTATTGAATGGAGGGACGGAGAGTTTAAAAAGATACAGAAGGACATGAAATATTTTCTCAAAGTGCAGACCATGACAAGCGGCGACAGCATTCTTCTGTGCCAGGAGATTGGCAATAAGACGCCATTTTATGGGAATGTAAAAAGATGCGAATGGGACGGGACAAAATATAAAGAAGGCGAGAGATTTCCCCTTCCAAAGGGCGTGAATATATACGGCTTTACAATAGCTGATCTTGATGCTAACGGGGATGAAGAGATTATTGCAATTGATGATACAGAGCATATCAGGATTTATTCTATGGATGGAAAACAGGTATGGAGAAGCCCTGACAGATACGGCGGGTATGGCACATCTTTTGATTTTGACTTTGTAGATGATATAGCAGGCGCAAGGAAGAAAAAGGCAACAATTAATGGCAGACTAATTGTTAAGGATATAGACGGAGACGGCAGATTAGAACTCATACTCAGTAAGAATGTTCCGTCAACCTATGCCTTTGAGGTATTCAGGGGATATCTGTATGGCGAGATGTATGTATTGCAATGGAATGGCGTTGCTTTAAATGAGATGTGGAAGATAAAAAAGGTGTCGGGATTTATTGACGACTTTACTGTGGCAGATTTTACAAATGAGGGATTTGAGAGGCTTCTTATTGCGACCTCGCCGATATTAAGCTCATCTAAGATAGAGGATTTGTTTAAAACCAAGAGTGATTTTATAATATATAACCTTCCAGAGAGGGGATAGGAAGGGGTAATGGAGTAAGGCGATAATGTTTGATGATATCATAAAAGACAGGGATGTTGAACAGATGGATGATGACGAACTGTTATCCCTTGTTGATAAAGAGAGGCTGCCAAGGCACGTTGCCTTTATTATGGATGGAAACGGCAGATGGGCAAGGGAGCGGTTTCTTCCGAGGATAGCGGGTCATCAGGAAGGGATAGAATCTGTAAGGGAGATTATTAAGGTTTCTATTGAACTCGGCATTAAGGCGCTCACCTTTTACGCCTTTTCCATAGAGAACTGGAGGAGGCCTGAGATGGAGGTAAATGCCTTGATGAGGCTGCTTGAAAAATATCTTCGGAGCGAGCTGAAGGAGATGATGGAAAACAATATCAGATTTATGACCATAGGCAGGATAAAAGAGCTTCCTGAGTCTGTAAGGAGATGGATTGAAAAGGTGGGTTATGAGACAAGGGATAACAAGAAACTTATCCTTAGTATGGCGCTGAGCTATGGCGGCAGGGCAGAGATTACTGACGCTGCAAAGGCATTGGCAAATGACCTGAAGGATAATAAGATATCCGAAGAGGAGATTACAGAGGAGTTTTTTGCTAAATATCTTAATACCAACGGCCTTCCTGACCCTGATTTAATGATTAGGACAAGCGGTGAGAGCCGCATAAGCAATTTTCTTTTGTGGCAGCTTGCTTATACAGAGCTCCATTTTACAAAGACCCTTTGGCCTGATTTCAGGAGGCGTGAGATGCTTCTTGCCGTAATAGATTACCAAAGAAGGGAAAGAAGATTTGGCCTCACAGGTGAACAGGTCAACAGGAGGTGACGGTGGGTCTTAAGCGGGTTATTGTTACGGTTGTATTTGTCCCTTTATTTTATATACTGGTAAAATATTTTTCTTCTTTGCCCTTTTTTATCCTGATTGCAGCCGGGATTATGATCGGGCAATATGAATTTTACAGGCTGTTTTATAAAGAGAGGATAAATGTCTCCATTGTTCTTGGTCTTATATGCGGTTTCCTGCTTGCAATAAGCTTTTATCTTTCAAACAGCCATGCTTTACCGACTATATCAGTAAGTATAATACTTATCCTTGTTCTTGTTGTGCATCTCTTTACTGTAAAAAATATAGAATCAGCTTTAATGGATGTTTCTATTACATTCTTTGGGATATTCTATATAGGCTGGCTCATGGGCCATATAATCCTCCTCCGCGGTAAGGGGAACGGACAGAGCCTTATATTCTTTCTCTTTCTTGTTACATGGGCAGGTGATGCAGGCGCATATTATACAGGCAGCTATTTTGGAAAACACAGGCTCTCCTTTATAGTCAGTCCGAAGAAGACTTATGAGGGCGCTTTCGGCTGTTTTGCATTCAGCATCTTAATGGCATTCATAGCGAGATACTGGTTCTTTCCGCATTTAACAGATACGGACGCGCTTGTCCTTGGCGCCTCGTTTGGCATAATCAGCCAGTTGGGGGATTTCTCAGAGTCTTTATTAAAGAGGAGCGCAGGCGTAAAGGATTCAAGCTTTCTGATTCCAGCACACGGCGGGATGCTGGACAGGGTAGACAGCCTGCTTTTTACAGCGCCTCTTCTTTATTATTACATAAAGTTTATTAGGTGGTAAGATTTTATTAAAGTGAATTATTTATAACGAAGTGTCATTGCGAAGAGCGCACCTACGAAGCAATCCATGAGATTGCCACGCACCCTTCGGGTACTCGCAATGACAAAAAAACTATGAAAAAGATTGTCCTTCTCGGTTCAACAGGTTCAATAGGCGTAAACACACTTGATGTGGCAAGCAGATTCCCGGACAGGTTCAGGATAGTCGGGCTTACTGCAGGAGAGAATATTGCGCTCCTTGAAAAACAGATAAAAACCTTCAGACCAAAGATTGTTTCTGTATTAAAAGAAGATGCAGCAGAGAGGCTAAGGCAGAGATGCAGGGATTATGATGTTGATATACACGCAGGCGTAGAGGGGATGATAAGCGCTGCTGCTTTCTCAGAGGCTGATATGGTTGTATCAGCCATTGTCGGCGCAGCAGGCCTTGTTCCTACAGTAGCAGCCATCCGTGCTGGAAAGGATGTTGCCCTTGCAAATAAAGAGACCCTTGTAATGGCAGGCGAGATAGTTACTAAAGAGGCAGAAAAGAAAGGGGTAAAGATACTGCCTGTTGACAGCGAGCACAGCGCTATCTTACAAGCCCTTGGCAGCCATAACAAGGATAGCGTGAAGAGATTGATATTAACCGCATCAGGCGGCCCTTTTTATAATACGCCGTTTTCTAAAAAGAGATTGATCAAGCCAAAGGACGCCTTAAAACACCCGAATTGGAAGATGGGCAAAAAGATAACCATAGACTCTGCTACCCTGATGAATAAGGGTTTGGAGGTTATTGAGGCGCGCTGGCTCTTTGATATTCCAGCAGAAAAGATAGATGTGTTAATTCATCCTGAAAGTATTGTACATTCTATGGTAGAATATATAGACGGCGCGGTTATTGCACAGCTTGGCGTGCCTGATATGAGGATACCAATCTCTTATGCTTTAGGCTATCCTGAACGTTTAAACAGCGGGTTTCCTTCCCTTGACCTTGTGCGGATAGGAAGCCTGACATTTAAAAAACCGGATATAAAGAGGTTTCCATGCCTTTCTTATGCCTATGAGGCGTTGGATACAGGCGGCACAATGCCTGCTGTGCTTAATGCTGCGAACGAGGCTGCAGCAAGGGCGTTTTTAAAAGAGGAAATCGGTTTTCTTGATATACCAAAGATTATTAAAAAGGTTATGGATAGACATATAAGGCAGGATATTGTTACAATAGAAGATGTGCTTTTAGCAGACAGGTGGGCGCGGGAGCGCGCAGAAGATTTTATAAAGAGGAGTTAATTAGATGAATACAGTAATTTCGTTTTTGATTGTATTAGGCGTTTTAATATTTGTCCATGAGCTTGGCCACTTTCTTTTTGCAAAATGGATGGGAGTCGGAGTCTTAAAATTTTCTCTCGGATTTGGGCCGAAGCTGATTGGATGGAAAAAAGGGGAAACAGAGTATGTAATATCCATATTTCCGCTCGGCGGATATGTAAAGATGATCGGTCAGGAGGACTTGAAGGTGCAGGGTCCTGAGGATATAAGCGAAGAGGATAAGGAAAGGTCATTCATGCACAAGAGCCCTGCAAGGAGGGCAGCAATTGTAGCAGCAGGCCCTGTATTCAATCTTCTCCTTGCCTTTGTGATTTTCACGATTGTCAGTTTTAACGGCATTCATATAAATCTTCCCCAACTCGGCGAGATAGCTGAAGGTACGCCAGCCAAGGCAGCAGGTTTTATGAGGGATGATATTGTTAAATCTGTCGATGAAAAGCCCATAAAATCGTGGGATGAAATGGTAGAGATTGTAAGAAGGAGTACGGGGAAGAGCCTCCTTTTTACTGTTGAACGCGAAGGCAAGCAGATTGAGATTAGGGTTATACCTGAAACGAAAAAGACAAAGACCATATTCGGCGAGGAGAAAGAGGTCGGACAGATAGGCGTGATGAACGCAGGCAAGTTTATTGTGGAAAAAATCAATCCTGTATATGCAGTTTATTACGGCGCGATTGAGACATGGAGATGGACAGAGCTCACAGTAGTGGGATTAGTGAAGATGGCGCAGGGGATTGTTTCAGTAAAGGAGATCGGCGGCCCATTAATGATTGCTGATATGGCAGGCAAGGCTGCATCTGCCGGCGTATTGAGCGTAATGATATTTATTGCCCTCGTCAGCATAAACCTTGCAATAATAAATCTTCTGCCTGTCCCTATTCTGGATGGCGGCCATCTGTTGTTCTTTGCTATTGAAGGAATAATGGGCAAGCCGCTGGACTTAAAAAAGATGGAGATTGCCCAAAGGATAGGGCTTGCCATTATTATTATGTTAGTTGTGTTTACGCTATACAATGATATAATGCGGTATTCAGGCCAAATAGTGGATTTTTTCAGGAGGGTTATTGGATACTCTGTATAAGAACGGTTTAAACAGTTTAAACGGTTAAGACATGTTCATCAACAGAAAAAAAACCAGACAAATTAGTGTCGGAAATGTGAAAATAGGCGGCAATGCGCCTATATCTGTCCAGTCAATGACCAATACGGATACATCTGATGTTAACGCTACAGTTGCACAGATAAAAAGGCTTGAAGATGCAGGCTGCGAGATAATCCGTGTAGCAGTTCCTGATAAAAAGGCAGCAGAGGCTCTTGGTGAAATAAAGAAACAGATAAAAATACCATTGATTGCAGATATACATTTTGACTACCGCCTTGCATTAGAGGCGATTAAACAGGGCGTTGACTGCCTGAGGATAAATCCGGGAAACATAGGGAATAAGAAAAAGATAGAGGCAGTTGTTTCTGCTTTAAAGAAAAAGGATATACCTGTGCGCATAGGCGTTAATGCAGGTTCCTTAGAAAAAGATCTGCTAAAGAAATACGGCCATCCCACGCCGTCTGCAATGGCTGAATCCGCACTAAGGCACATAAAAATACTTGAAGACCTGAATTACTTTAATATAAAGGTCTCTCTTAAGGCGTCAAATGTAAGGGATGCAATAGAGGCATACCGCTTAATATCAAAGAAGATTGATTATCCGCTTCATATCGGCATATCAGAGGCAGGGCCCCTTTTTTCAGGCACAATAAAATCCGCTGTAGGTCTCGGCATCCTTCTCTCTGAAGGCATTGGCGATACTATCCGTGTCTCTCTTACAGCAGACCCTGTTAAAGAGGTGGATGCTGCTTATGAGATATTAAAGGCGCTCGGCTTACGAAAAAAGGGTATAAATATCATCTCATGCCCCACATGCGGAAGGCTTGAGATAGATGTGATAAAACTTGCCTCACAGGTTGAGCAAAGACTTTCGCATATAAAGGAGCCAGTGGATATCTCTGTGCTCGGCTGTGTTGTTAACGGCATTGGCGAAGGAAAAGAGGCAGATATTGGCATTGCAGGCGGCAGGGGCATAGGCATTGTATTCAAGCACGGCAAGGTAATGAAAAAGATAAAGGAATCAGAGCTTGCAGACCTCCTTGTAGAAGAGGTGGAGGAGATGGTGAGGAAGTAGATGATTAACGGCGTGAAGATTAAAAAATTAAAAGTAATGTCTGATGAGCGGGGAAGGCTGATGGAGATGCTCCGCTCTGATGACGAACTCTTTATAAAGTTCGGCCAGGTATACATGACAACCGCCTATCCAGGTGTTGTTAAGGCATGGCACTATCATAAAAAACAGATTGACAACTTTGTTGTTGTAAAAGGCATGATGAAGGTTGTCTTATATGACAGCAGAAAAGATTCAGCAACTTACGGCGAGGTTAATGAATTCTTTATGGGCGAACACAATCCAATCCTTTTGCAGATACCTGCCAATGTCTATCACGGCTTTAAGTGCATAAGCGAGGCAGAGGCGATTGTAATCAACTGCTCAACAGAGCCGTATAATCCCAATTCACCTGATGAATGCCGTATTCCGCCTGACACAAAAGAGATACCCTACGACTGGAAGAGAAAGGACGGATAAAGGTGATACTGCTGATTACTGGCGGCGCTGGTTTTATCGGCTCCAATTTTACCAGATATATCTTAAAACATCATAAAGGCTACAGAGTAATAAACCTTGATAAACTCACCTATGCAGGAAATCTTGAAAATCTGAAAGATATAGAAAAGGATAAAAGATACAGATTTGTAAAGGGTGATATACTAAAGGCTAAAGGCAAATGGCTAAAGGCGAAGGGTGTTGATGCCATAATAAATTTTGCTGCTGAGTCGCATGTGGACAGGAGCATTATTGACTCTGCTGATTTTATCCAAACAAATATCGTAGGCACACAGGCGCTTCTTGAGGCGGCAAGAGAAGCAAAGATTAAAAGATATATCCAGATATCTACAGATGAGGTCTATGGCTCACTCGGAAAGACAGGATATTTTACAGAAAAAACATCCCTTGAGCCAAACAGCACATATTCTGCAAGCAAGGCAGCAGCAGACATGCTTGTACGCGCCTATTGCCAGACCCATAAATTCCCAGGTATAATTACCCGATGTTCAAATAACTATGGCCCATATCAATTCCCTGAAAAGTTTATTCCCCTCATGATTACAAATGCATTAGAAGGCAAACCGCTTCCTGTTTACGGCGACGGTCTGAATGTCCGCGACTGGATATTTGTGGATGACCACTGCTCTGCCATTGATGCAATACTCCACAAAGGAAAAAATGGAGAGGTCTATAATATAGGCGGCAATTCTGAAAAGAGGAACTTAGATGTTGTAAAAAAAATAATAGGACTTATAGGTCATATAAGTCCTATAAGACCTATTATTTCTTTTGTACCAGACAGAAAAGGCCATGACAGGCGATATTCAATTGATTCAACAAAAATCAAAAAAGAGATTGGATGGAGGCCTGAATACGATTTTGATAAAGGCCTTGAAATGACCATTGACTGGTATTTAAAGAATAAAGAATGGTGGAAGAAGATTAAGAGCGGAGAGTATAAAAGATATTATAAAAAGATGTATGGAAAAGGTTAAAGGCGAATGGCTAAAGGCAAAAACGCAATAACGCAAAAACAAACACAAAATCGCAAAGGAAAGAAGAAGGTTCTTATAACAGGCTCAAATGGGATGCTGGGATCTTCCCTTTTTGAGCAATTAAAGAAGAAATACAGCATAAAAGGTATTACAATAGAGGATGCAGATATAACTGATTTTGATGCAGTTGTTAAGGTAATCAGAAAAATAAAGCCTGATATTGTTATTCATACTGCTGGATATACAAAGGTAGATGATTGCGAAAGCAATTCCCTTCTCGCCTATAAGGTGAATGCCATTGGCACAAGGAATGTTGCTGTTGCATGCCAGAAGATTGACGCCTCAATGGTTTATATCAGCACAGACTATGTTTTTGACGGGACAAAAGAATCGCCTTATACTGAATTTGATGCTGCTAATCCTTTAAGTGTTTACGGTAAAACCAAGCTTGCTGGCGAGGAATTTGTCAGACAGATATTAAACAGATTTTATATAATAAGGACATCATGGCTCTATGGAAAGGGCGGTTCAAATTTTGTTGATACCATTATTAATAAGGCGAAAAAAGAGAAGGTATTAAAGATAGTTGATGACCAGAGAGGCTCTCCGACTTATGCAAACGACCTTGCTGATAAAATAGGAGAAAATATTAAAGAAGAGAAATACGGTATCTATCATGTTACAAACAGCGGTTCATGCACGTGGTTTGAGTTTGCAAAAAGGATTATTGAATATTCAAATATAAAAGGTGTTGATGTTATCCCCATAAAAAGCAATGCCCTTAACAGGCCAGCAAAAAGGCCGGCAAACTCAGTTTTGCAAAACTTTATGCTTGAGCTTGAAGGCATTCCATTGCTGAGGCATTGGGAAGAGGCAGTGAGGGAGTATATAAGGAAAACCACGTCTGTTAACATGTAATACTACCTGAGAATAGTATCATCAAAAGGGTATTGACAAAAGTGTATTACATTGATATTATAATTCTGAAGGAGTTTCAGACTATGACGACTTATACTAAAAAAGCACAGGTTCTTCTTACAGAGGAAGAATATAAGATTCTTGAAGAATTTGCAGTCAGGACCAAAAAGAAATTAGGCACCCTCATAAGGGAAGCAGTGGAAAAGGTCTATGTTGAGGAGAAGAAACATGCAAGGATGAAGGATTCAATAGACCGTCTTCTCTCAATGCCGCCTGCTCCTGCGCCTGAGGATTATCAGCAGTGGGAAAAAGAATATTCCAAACGCAAATCAGGCAGCCGATGAAACAGGCGGTATTCCTTGACACAAACATCATAATGTATGCGCTCGGCAAAGAGCATCCCCTGAAGGCCCCTTGCCGCAGGTATCTTGAAAAGATAAAAGATGGCGAACTATTAGTCGTTTCAAACACCGAAGTTTTGCAGGAGATATTGCACCTTTATTTCAGCATACGGATGCCAGATGTGGCAGAAGCGGCGTTGGACGCCTTTAAGACCTTTTGCAGGGAAATCTATCCTATAAGATTATCCGAGATTGAAAAGGCTTATACCCTGCTTAAAGAATTCCCATCCATAAGCGCACGGGATGCCATCCATGCCGCCACAATGCTCAACAATAGAATCGAAAAGATATTATCAGTTGACCCTCACTTTGATGCTATCCGCGGCATAAAGCGCATCGGCCCTTAAAGTAGGATAATTTCATGTTAGGGAATTATAAAAAAAAACAAAAAACCTTGTTAATTGTTTTTAAATCTGATATAAATTAAGAAAACTATCTAATAACTTGTTAGCCCGCAGTGGGGGGATTAGACCGTGAGGAGGGACGAGGATGAGCGTGAGCCCTCTTGAGATGTTCTTCTCGACAGCGATGCACTACTACATCGCCGGGCGCTTCGCCGCTTTCGCAGCCATGGCTCCCGTTGTGGGCAACCTGCTCCACCACGCGATAGAGATGTACCTAAAGGGCGGCCTGTCTAAGACTAAGACTCTCGATGAGTTGAAGAAGTTCGGTCACGAGCTGCCCGAGGTCTGGAACGAGTTCAAGGCGCACTTCAGGGATCCGGCGCTCCCCCAATTCGACGGCGTCGTTTCAGCGCTTCACGCGTTCGAGGAGTTGAGGTATCCCGACTCAGTATTGGCCAAGGGGATGGCGTGCACGGTCACCATCAAGCCGCCCCTCTTCGTCCCTTGGCATCACTGGCGCCGCTGCTTTGCCACCGCAGTACGACCTTTGTCTTGAGGAAATAGACAAACTGGTCGCTACCATCTTCAAGGTCGTGTCGGTGAATCCCAAGTTCTTCACGGGGGGACTGCAGGTGGCTGCGAGACAATGGCTGACGGAGGAGAACGCGGAGAGCGGGCTAACTAGTGGATGAAGCTGACGGGTACCTCGCGGCGACCGGCGCACGCAGTTTATCAGCGGTGTTAGTTAGCCGAACAAAAGGAGGTTTATTATGGCAAAGGCAAATGTTGACTTACCTAACGGAACAAAAATTAAAATAGATGGGACTTCAGAGGAAATTGGCAAAATTTTGGAATTATATAAAAGCGAAGGTAAAGGCGACGAAGAAATAGATAAACTAAAAAAGAAAACAAAACATAAAACAAATAAAACAGGCAGAAAAAAATCAAAATCAGGCCCAAAACAATATATTAGAGAATTAAAGACTGCAGGCTTTTTTAAGGTTAAAAGAAATATAAAAGAAGTTCAAAAAAAATTAGAAGAAAAAGGGCATATCTATCCTATGAATGAATTATCAACCCCCTTACGAAACCTTGTTCAAGACAGCGAACTTGGTAGAATTAAGGAAAAAGATGGCTGGGTCTATGTAAATAGACAAGGGTGACACCATGCTAACAAGCATATTAGATGGGTTTAAGAAATTAGATAAATCTTTAAAGGAAAAATTAGCAGATATAAATTCTCCTCAAAAAACCGCCCTATCTGTACTTCAAATATCCTATGACAATTTTAAAGTAGAGTATTTAACACCTGAAGCAATAATAGCCTGTCTTGAAGCGGCTGATATTTCAATAAAGAAAATAGCACTAGTTCGAGCATTAGCACGCTCTGGAAATAAGGTATCAACTAAAAAAACAGATGATGGATTAAAATACAAGATTACAATTCATGGCAGGAGAAGTATAGAAAATATTCTTTCAACAGATAGCTTACAAATTATATATGTTCAAGCTGGGACACCGCGGACTGCAAGAAACCAATTAAAATCATTTTTGAATGAATTAAAAGGACAAGTAAAAATATGTGATCCATATTATGGTGTTAGAACTTTTGATGTTTTGGAGTTAATTCCGAAATCATGTAATGTTTCATTTTTAACTTTAAGGACTAATGAAAATGTCGGCTTGTTAAAAAGAGTTACAAAAGATTTTGTAACTGAACATCCAAAAACTAACATTAAGCAATATAATGGTAAAGATATACATGACAGATATATTATCACAGATAGCAATTTCATAATCGTCGGTCATGGTATAAAAGATATTGGGAATAAAGATTCTTTTGTAATAACGATTGAAAAGGCATTTGCTCCAGATTTATGGATTCAAATATCCAATTTTTTTAATAATAAATGGTCAAATTCAATTCCTTTATAAAAAATGAAAGTTTGGCTAACAAATCGCCCAAGAGGGACGCGGGATTAGCCGTTTTTCTTTTTCAGTTTAAGCGTAGTTGCCCCACGCCCATTAGCTTGATCCTTGAATCTGTGGAAAAAGTTCTAAAAATATAATATCGCCATAAACATATTGTTTAAAAGTTCTGATACCGCTTAGGTCACCCTTTTATTGCTTTGTAAACAGACGTCAATATCACCAAAAATAATACCAGTGAGCATTAAATGCCGTCCCCACCGAAAAGACTTTATTTTTTAATCAAAAGAAGGTAGAATCTTCTCATGATAGAACTTTGGAACAAAGAAGCTGAAAAGAAGTTCTTCACTGAATCCGTCAAATTTGGTACACCAGAACAGTTGTTCTATGTGGCCGACTATTATCAATTGAGGAGAGAAGATGAAATTTACTGTTAGAAAATACTTTTCAGGATACTGCACATACGAAATAGATGCGGAAAACGAAAATATGGCTTATAAAAAGGCCAAAAATATGCCCATCCATGAAGATGAGATATTAGCCACTTTAGAGGATTGGGAGAATTGCAACGAAGTAGAACATGCAGACAATTAAAATCAAAAGCACAATTGATTATAGCTATGCAAAAAAAATAGAGGGTCTGTTCTTGCATTTTACTGTCTGCCCAGAGTTGAGGGTATCGCCTCAAGAAACTTCATGCTTGAGCTTGGAGGCATCCAGTTGCTGCGGCATTGGGAAGATGCAGTGGGGGAGTATGTGGAGAAGTCTGGATAATGGATGTTAGCCTGTTAGAAAGTTATAAGAAAAATCACATAAGGCTTGTCAATTATTTTTAAATCTGATATAAAATAAGAAAACTATCTAATAACTTGTTATGCATAAATAGTAACGGCAAAATTAAAGGCAATTCGTCGATAATGGTAAGCTATAGCAAGATGACAAATCGTAACGGTAAAAACGGCAAAGCAATTCGATTTATTGATTTATTCTGCGGCATTGGCGGCTTCCGCATCGCCGCTGAACAATTAGCCAGCGACTTAGGCGTGCCGGTCAAGTGCGTTTTTTCGAGCGATATTGATGAGGACTGTCAAAAGGCATATGAGGAAAACTTCGGCGAAAAGCCAGCGGGGGACCTCATGGCTGTCAAAGCTGAGAATATACCCGACCACGATATCCTTCTTGCCGGTTTTCCTTGCCAGCCATTCAGTATAATTGGTCACAGAAAAGGTTTTGATGATACTCGCGGCACTCTTTTCTTTGAGATTGCCCGCATTCTTGAAGCAAAGAAGCCAAAAGCATTTGTGCTTGAAAACGTGAAATTATTAGCAGGCCATAACAACGGCAAGACGCTTAAGCGCATCATGGCTGCTTTAAGAGACTTAGGCTATTATGCTGACTTCCGCATCTTCAATGCTTTAGATTTTGGACTTCCCCAAAAAAGAGAACGCATTTTTATTGTCGGCTTTAAGAAAGCCTGTTCCTTTGATTGGCCAAAAGGCGGCATGGCAATGATTCCACTAAAAGATATTTTGGAAGAAAATGTACCTGAACAATACTATGCATCCGCATACATCAGAAAGAATCGACTAAAAAAGCAAAAGCCTACAAAGGAACCGACAATATGGCACGAAAATAAGGCGGGCCACATAAGCGCATATCCATTTTCATGCGCTTTGCGCGCTGGGGCTTCATATAATTACTTGTTGGTTAACGGCGAAAGGCGCTTTACTATGCGTGAAATGTTGCGCTTGCAGGGGTTCCCAGACAGTTATAAAATTGCCTGCAATTATAGTCAAACCCGGAAACAAGCTGGCAATAGCCTTCCCGTCCCTGTTGCTAAAGCAGTCCTTAAGAATCTGTTTATCGCTCAGGGATGGCACAACGGCTATGTTGAATATGATTACAATAATCTACAGTACCAAATGGTTGATGGGCAGATGAGAATTTTTGAAAAAGGAAAAAAATATGGCAGACGGGCCAAGATTAAGAACAGTAGAGAAATACAAGCCGCCTTATCCGCTAAATAAATTCCCAAAAGAATTTCCTCTTAATTTGGGACGAGAGCTTGTGTATTTGCTTGCTTCGCGCGGCACGACAAGACTGGAAGGTCCGGATTGGGAAGAAATATTTGCTCGACTCGTCGGAGCGCAATGGAAACCTTCAAATGTCGGGTTAGACGATGTCATTCTCCAACAAACAGCATGGGGAGCAAAAACAGTCAAAAATAAGAAACCATCAACGGTTTCTAAAGTCCGGCTGATTTCAGGAAGAAATTCTCCAATTTATTCTTTTGGCGACCGTGAAATCAGCGATGCTGCTCCGAAAGAACTCGGCGAAAAAGTTCTTTCTATATGGAATGAGCGTGTGGCAGGAATCCGCAAACTCTACAAGCATGTCAGGACGGTTGTTCTTATTAAATCGGATGACTTACTTGAAGCTGCTGTATTTGAATTTGAGACTATTCTTTATAGAGGCGAAAATTATTGGTGGCAATGGAACGAGAGGAACAACTTAGAGGGCTTTGCGAAAGACAGTAACCAACACATCTTCACTTGGCAGCCTCATGGCTCTCAGTTTACCATTGTAGAGGATGTTCCTAACGACAGGCTTGCGATAAGAATCAAGCAACCTCCAATAGTAAACCGCAACAAAATACTCAAGGCAATTAAGTTTGATGAATCCTGGATAGAAATCATTAAATAACATGGTGGATACATTTTCAAAGACCGAACGCTCAAGAATTATGGCGAGCGTAAAGTCCCAAAACACTAAATCCACAGAGCTTCGGTTCATTTCTATACTTAAAGGCAAAGGAATTACTGGCTGGCGGCGCAATTACATGTTGACTGGCAAGCCAGATTTTGTTTTCTCACGCCTAAAGATAGCGGTATTTATTGACGGCTGCTTTTGGCATGGATGCCCCAGTCATTGTCGTATGCCTTCATCAAATGTAAATTACTGGAACAACAAAATTGAGAAGAATAAAATTAGAGACAAGAAAATAATAAAATTATTGAAAATGAAAGGCTGGCTGGTAATTAGAATTTGGGAACATGAAATTAAGACAGGCAAACTCAATCAGAAACTGAAACGAATAAAAAAAGATTGCACAACATGACATTCCAGCGGACGCGAAATAGCCTTGTTTGATTTTTCAATGGCAGACTCCCGCCGCTGATAATGGAATCTAAAATGATTATAGAACCGATTGGAATTATACATTCGCCTTATGCTACAAAAGACGAATGTCCTATCCAGCCGCTCTATGCTTCTGGAGTTATAGGTCGCATAGAGGTGTTTGAAAAATACGAGGCTGGGCTAAAGGATATAGAGACATTTTCACACATTTATTTGCTTTACCACCTTGATAGAGTTGGGGAAATACAGATGATACGCTCAACCTTCTTAGACGATAAGCCGCACGGCATATTTGCAACGAGACATCCGTGCAGACCCAATGGCATTGGAATGTCAATTGTAAAGCTTATAAAAAGAGACAAAAACATTTTAGAGGTAGAAGGTATAGATATTCTTGATAAGACTTCTTTGCTTGATATTAAGCCTTACATACCGCGGTTTGACTGCATTGAAATGGCGACTGAGGGATGGGTTGCAAATAAGGAGTGGCGCCCAAAGCCACAGGGTAGAGAGTAAACAACATAGGGGCTAACAAGGGAAATAGAGCGTCTGCATGTTTTAGAAAGCAATGATCCAACTCAGATGTACACAAAAACTATTAAAGGAAATAGGGATTACGAAAAGTGATTTTTGTAATATATGCCAGAGTGATTCAATATTAGGTAATTGGTATGCAAATATATTTATTATTGATCGTAGAAAAGCAATTGCTTTTGTTAATGAAAGAACATTTTTATCTTTCCTTATTTATGGTATCAGCAAGAGAAATATAAAAGGCATAAAGGAATTATTTATTAATGGACTAAGTCAGTTGTTAAGCTTAGAGGGTTTTACCGCAACAGATATAGAAAACAATATAAAAGGATGTGCGGAAATACAATATACAATAACAAATAGCAAAACAATCCTTGGCAACGTCAATGATATCGTTAATTTATATAAGCATTTTATATTGTCTGATGGCGGCCTTAAATCATGCAATCTTTCTGAAATAATTGCACAGATTAATAGAACGCCGCAAAGGAATTTGAATTGGGCGAATTCAATTGAGACAGTTAAAGAAATAATCACTATGAAAACAGCTTGAAAGCATAACCATTTGATGCTCAAAAGAATAGAGAAGAATAGAGGATACGGTCTTGCTTTTTGCTGCCTGCTCAGAGTGGAGGCCGGCACAGCCCCTTTCTGTTTTTAACAAGGCGCTTACAGGATGTCTAAAAGCAGCTTGACAGAAATGGAAGCGTTAAGGCATTATAATTCATATACAGGGCTGAGTGTTATTTCTTTAATGTAGCTAAAATGTTTTTTGTTTCTTGTAAGGAGCGGTAGCTTTTTAGACCACGCTGTCGCTGCTATGACATAGTCGTTTATTGCTTCTGGTCTGTCGCCATATTTCTTCACCAATAGTAGATACTTATTTAATATGTCATTATCTATTTTTAGCACCTTTGTTCTTAATAGAGGGCAATTATTTTCTTTCTCTCGGAATCTCTGAGGCCTTCTTTAGAAAATAATTCTTTTTTTGTTAATATTGAACAGTAGATATCTATTTCTCTTATTCTAAATAAGTCCTTGGCAGATTTTATTTCCTTGAGTGCATCAATAAAAATATTGGTATCAATTAGTAGTTTGACTTTTGCCATTCAATAAGCTCTTCAATAAATTTTTTCCCTGATTTTACTTTTTTCCCTTCTTTTGCTCTGAGCTTTTTAACATATTCAGCGCTGTCTTTGACCTGCATGTAAGTAAAACCTTCTTTCTTTGCCTTAAGAAAGTGAGCAAAATCTATTAATTCACTTAATTTATCTTTAGGTAATTCGCTGACCAAACCGATTATTTCCTTTTTGTAGTCTATTGCCACACCCATAAAGGCCTCCCAATTTTATAGTTATTAACAATAATCTTAACATAAAATTAGTTAAATGGCTACCTCTTTTCTGTTGATAATAATACAGTTTGGAAAAAAAGCGAGGGCTGGTCTTGCTTTTTGCCGCCTGCTCAGAGTGGGGGTTATCACTGCCTGAGATGCTTTAGATATGGTTTAGGGCTGTTGTAAATCCACCTTGAAAATTTATAATTACACGGGGTTGTTTTTTCTGTTTGTTGCAACCCTCTCCAGCTTATCTTTTTTTACCAGCGCTGATACCCATTTGTCCTCTGGCTTGTATCTTGTATTAAGCAGGCCTTCAAATTCCATGCCTGATAATGGAAAGGCTGTCATGGTTTTGAATATGATTCCGTCCTTTGTTTCTTCGTAAGTCTCTTTTGGGTAAAATTCCTTCCATGCATTGATATATCCTGTATATAATTCATCCGGCGTCATATTCTTTGGCTTAAACACAACATTTGTTGTGGTGTATTTTGAAAGGTCTCTGTTAATAATCCTGTTTTCTGCCTCAAGTTTCTGATGCAGCCTGCTGTTTGGATATGGCGTTAGTATCAGAAATTCAATCTCATCAAATTCTGCTGCCTTTGCAAAGTTCACTGTATTTTCAAATACAGATTTTTCATCATAATCAAATCCAAAGACAAAAGAGCCGATAATCTTTATATTATTATCCTTGAGCCTTTTCATGTAGCCGAGATATTTCTGCATCTGGGTCATGTGTTTGCCCTTGTCGCTCATATTTGCAGAGAGCCACGGCCCAACATCCACATATAAAAGCCAGACCCCGCTCTTTATCATGGCATTAAAGTATTTTTCATCTTCTACAAGATTCAGCGGGCCGAGGCCTGTCCATTTAATTCCGAGCTTTGCAAGGCCGTCAAAGAATTCAAGGGTATATCGCTTATTTAAAATCATGTTGTCATCCACAAAGAAGAGATGTTTTTTTAGGCTCTTTAATTCATCAAGAATAGCAGGAATCGGCCTCTGCCTGAAGGTCTTTCCAAAGGCGCTCGGCACAGCGCAAAAATCGCAGTTAATCGGACATCCCCTTGATATCTGCACAGAATCCATTGGGATGTAGCCTTTATCCTCAAGCAAATCCCTTCTCGGGGGGCAGAGATTTTTTAGATCCGGCCTGTCAGGGCAGGAATATGTCTTTTGCATCTGCCCCTTTCTAAAATCCTCAATCAGCCTTGGCCATGATTCCTCTGCCTCGCCTATCACAACAGCATCTGTGTGCATCTGCGCCTCTTCTGGATTAAGGGAGGGGTGCACGCCTCCGATAACAACAGGCACACCTTTTTCCCTGTAGATTTTTGCAATCTCGTAGGCACGATAGGCCTGACAGGTCATGGAGGATATGCCTACTAAATCAGGTTTGTCATTAAAATCTATCTCTTCAATACGCTCGTCTGTAAATGACACATCAATATCAGGCGGGGTAAGTCCTGCCACTGTAGGCAGGCTAAGTGTAGAAATATAGCGTCTGTAATATAATGGAAAATTCCCCCAGTCAGGATATATGAGTTTTATGCGCATCTTCCCTCCAGAATGGTGAAAAGCAATACCACTGAGTATGATATTTTTTAATATATTTTTCCAGCACTGCTGCCACATTATTCAGGTTGAATAATAAATCCTTTTCCCTGTCCTTTGTTTTTTTCATATATATGGGCTTATCAATTATAGTGTGATAGCTGTGGTCCTTGTTAAATACTATAAAGGACGGGAGTATCGGCGCGTCTGCAGTCATTGCAAGCAGCACGGGCCCGCGCGGGAATTTAGCCGGTGCGCCAAAGAATGGCACTTCAATGCCTTTGTCATAAAATAGCTTGTCTCCCTGAAGCGCTACGAGCTCATTCCTCTGGAGCGCCTTTAGCATCTTTATCGGAGAGAAGTTAGAATTCTCAAGCACAATCTGGTTAACACCCTTTGTCCTGCGAAAGGTCTTCCGCTCCTCTTCAAGGTGTGTAGACGCATCCGGGAAATATACCACATTAACAGTATGTCCGAGTTTGGACAGGATCACGCCGCCAAGTTCCCAGTTGCCCATATGGCAGGTGAGGAGGATTGCGCCTTTGCCGCGTTCCAGCGCTTCCTTTAGATGTTCATATCCTGACCTCTTTGAGATAAGGCTTAATGCCTTTTCAGGCTCTGCATGCGTCAGATGAGAAAGGTCTGCTATATATTTTCCGTAATTATTATATATCTTAAAAGATGCCTTGTGTATTTTCCATTTCGGTGTTTTTTTGCCTAATACATGCCTGATATTAGAATTTGTCGTTCTTCTCCATGTGGGATATATGACATAAAAGAATGCCATTATTGGAAGAGAAAGCGTTCTCAGAATGGATAAGGGGAGCGCCTTTGTTAAAAAAAGAAAAGGCCGGATTAAGATTCGTATAATAAGCCTTGAATGTAATTCAGTTGTATTATTAATGGTTTCTGTATGAGACATAATTCTAAAATATGCTTCTTTTTAAAGTAAATTTTATGATATAATAAAAGAGTTTAAATTGCAAGGGTTCTTAATCTTATGATTTAAATCATTCTCGTATATTTAATCTCCTGATAGATTAATATTATAAAGTAAGTAAAACTTATAAATGAATTGGAGGTAAATGAATGAGTCAGGTTACGCTAAGATTTATTAAGGCAAGTCTTCTTTATTTGTTGACAGGCATATCAATGGGCCTCTTAATGCTTATGTGGCCAAGGTGGATGGGCGTATATCTTCCTATACATGCCCATATAAACCTTTTAGGATGGGTATCAATGCTGATGTTCGGTGTTTCTTACCACATACTGCCGAGGTTCAGCGGAAAGCAGTTATACAGCGACATGCTCGCAAGCCTTCACTTCTGGTTTGCAAATATCGGTCTTATCGGCCTCTCCTTTTTCTGGGCGCAGCAGAGGCACAGAGGCGGCGGTTCAGAGATATTTGTTATTTTGTTTGCGTTAATAGAGGCTGCTGCATGTTACATGTTTGTATTTAATATGTGGATGACCATCTTTGGCAAGGCAAAGGAAACAGCATAAGTACACGGAGGTGACATATGACAGTAGAGACCATGAAGATAACAAAGGACATGAAGATAAATGATGTTATCAAAAAGTTTCCAAAGACCATAAAGGTATTTGCTGATTTTAAGATAGACTCTTGCTGCGGTGGAGAGGTGAGCATTGAAAAAGGCTGCACAAGGGACAAGGTGGACTTGAATGCAATTCTGGAAGCCTTAAATAAGGCGGCATAGTAAGGGTTTTTATAGCTATAGATGATTTTTGTCGTTCCTGCGAAACCTGTCCCTGCATGCTTTAAGCAGGGAGCAGGAATTATACAAAAAACTGGATTCCCGATAGAAACATTCGGGAATGACATACTTCCAATGATGTCATTCCTGCAGCGTTTTTGAGCAGGAATCCACAATAACAGCAATAAGGAGGTAATCAGTAATGTCAGAGACAAAGACAAAGTTTACAAAGGATAGTGTGATTGGCGATGTTGTAAAGTCCAGCCCTGCTGCTGAAAAGATCATTGAGAAATACTTTGGCAAGGGTTGTTTTACATGTCCGGGCATAAAGATGGAGTCCATTGCATTTGGCTCCACAATGCACGGTGTTGACCCTGAAAAGATTGTAAAAGAGATTAATGAGCTGGAGTAGGGGATGAAGGATGCTGTTGATAGAAATACTGTGATAGCTCCGCAAGACCCATACATAATCTCAGGGAAAAATGGCGTATCTGAGCTAAGGGTCTGTAAGGCAGGCGTCAAGGGATGTAGAAATGCTGTGATTGATGTAAAGGCGCTTGCTGAAGGACTAATGGAAAATTTAAACAACAGCGGCATTGAAGAGGAGATCATTTCCACATCTGAATGCCCTGTTAAAAAACACCAGTTCTTTACCATGGCAATTGCCGGCTGCCCTAATTGCTGCTCACAGCCACAGATAAAGGACTTCGGTCTCTCTGGCCAGGCAGAGCCTGTAAGGGGAGAGGCAGAGTGCATTGAGTGCATGAAGTGCGTAGAGGTGTGTGAAGAGGAGGGCGCTGTAAAGATTATTAATGGCGCCCCTGTGTTTAACATGGAGCTCTGTGTGAAATGCGGCAAGTGTGCAAAGGTCTGCCCGACAGAATCTATTATTATCAAAGATCAGGGTGTGCGTGTTATGGCAGGCGGGATGATAGGCAGGCATCCACAGCTTGCATATACCCTGAAGGAATTGCTTAAGAATAACGAGGCATTTAGTATATTCCAGCTTTGCGCAGGTCTTTTTAAGGCAGATAAATCAAAAAAGAGAAAGTTAGGCGCAGTAATTAACAGACTCGGCATTGGAGATGTTATAGAAAAGATAAAAAACGCAGTCTTCCAAAAATCTACAGTTCTTTAATAATATCTTTACCCCGTTAGAAAACCCCGCCATTTACGGTGGGGGTAATATAAATAAGATCATAAATTTCTTCAAATATTTTTATCTTGCAATAGATGTGGATTATAAGCATAATCTTTTATATGATAATATAGAAGGAAAGGGTGACATCAGAAGGCATCATACTGCATTAAAAGATGCCTATGAAAAAGGAAAGGTGTTGGGAGAGGAGAATGATATTTGAAGATAGTTATCTGTCCTGTTTGCGAGGAGGAGCTGGATTTAGATGATGACCTTATGGGCGGCGATATTATAATCTGTCCGGTTTGTGATACTGATTTAAAATTGATTGATGTTGACGGTGTTTTTGCTGCAGAGGCAGTATAATAATAACCTATATAAAAAAGGAGGCTTTGTCATGGCAGAGAAAATTACAACAAAGGCAGTCCAATTTAGGTATGAGGCGCCAGAGGCAGGATCAGTTTTTATTGCAGGGGATTTTAATAATTGGGATACACATGTTGGAGAGTTAAAAAAGGATAAAGGCGGTGTGTGGAAGGCGTCTTTAAAGCTTAAGCCCGGCAGATATGAGTATAAGTTTTTAGTAGACGGTGAATGGAGGAATGACCCCTCCTGCCGCCAGTGTACTCAAAATAGATTCGGTTCACAAAACTGCGTGATAGAGGTTAAATGAGTTCAGGGATTTCAAATAAAAAGGTAGATACTGATGTAATTCTAAACAGCATTACAGACGGTGTTATTACCATTGGCACAGATATGAGAATAGAGTATCTAAATAAGGCTGCGATTGGGCTCCTCGGCTATTCAGAAGAAGATGTAATAGGCCAGAACTGCAGCAAGCTTATGCGGAGCGATATCTGCACAACGAGCTGCATCCTGAAAAGGACAATGGATACCGGGGAGCCTATATCCAATTTTGAGACGATAATCAAGGATAAATTCGGAAGGCCGATACCCGTCAGCATTAATACTGCTTTGCTAAAGGACAAGGATGGTAAGATAATCGGCGGTGTAGAGATATTCAGGGATTTATCTAAGATAAAGGAGCTTACAGAAAAGCTGGAGGGAAAATTCTCCTTTCAAAATATAATAGGGAAGAACCACAGGATGCAGGAGATTTACGATCTCCTTCCAGTTGTTGCCCAGAGCAAATCAACGGTATTAATAGAAGGCGAGAGCGGTACAGGCAAGGAGCTTATTGCCATGGCAATACATCAAAACAGCCCGCGCAGGTTAGGCCCATTTATAAAGGTAAATTGTGCGGCATTGGCAGAGGGCATTTTAGAGAGTGAATTGTTCGGCCATGTAAAGGGCGCATTTACAGGCGCTATTTCAGATAAAAAAGGACGCTTTGAGCTTGCGCATAAAGGGACGATCTTTCTTGATGAGATTGGCGAGATGAGCATGCACACACAGGTTAAGCTTTTAAGGGTATTGCAGGAAGAGGAGTTTGAAAGGGTAGGCGGCACAGAGAGCATAAAGGTGGATGTAAGGGTTATTGCTGCAACCAATAAGGATCTGGCAAAGGCAATGGAAAAGAGCGAATTCAGAAATGATCTTTATTACAGACTCAGGGTTGTGCCGATTTATCTGCCGCCTTTAAGGGAGAGGAAGGATGACATCCCTTATCTGGTAAAGCACTTTGTTAATAAATTTAATAAAGAGATGAATAAGGAGATAAATAATGTTTCCCCAAAGGTAATGGATTTTCTTATGGATTATAATTATCCTGGCAATATCAGGGAGCTTGAAAATATCCTTGAGCACGGCTTTGTAAGGTGCCAGGGGAATACCATATTGATTGAACATCTGCCAAAGGATATTCTTAAATATAGTGAAAGATCAGCAGATTTGGTTTTTGAGGAATCAGATGTTCCTCTCATGGTATTGGAGAGGGAGTTTATTCTAAAATTATTAAATCAGCACAATTGGAAGCAGGGAGAGGTCGCAAAAAGATTGAAAATAAGCAGGGCAACATTATGGCGAAAAATTAAGCAATTGAAGATAGAAAAAGAAGAAGCGCTTCATTAATGAAACATTATTTCAAATTTGAAACATAGCAGTATCAGGTTGAAATCATTAGATAAATTCAAAAAAAACTACAACTCGTTTCAAAATTGCAATATATTTTAATAAATTATCATATTGTATTGATTTTCTAACTATCTGGAATTATTAGAATATGCTATTTTTTGAATAGATGGCATAAATCTTGCTTATTATCAGTAATAGTTACTAATTAATCTTTAAATTTTATGGTATAATTACAGCAGGGATGGATAACGGATGAAGAAAGAGAAGGTGATAAATATGAAATGTCCAAAATGTAAAGGTGTCATGGTCTATGAGACATTTACTAATCAGGATAATCTGGCATGGCATTATGACGGCTGGCGCTGCCTTTATTGCGGAGATGTGATAGACCCTATAATTATGGCTAATAAGAAGGCTTCTAAGAACAATAATTTAATTAGCAATAAACAGGGTAAGGGCATCAAGAGACATCTTAAGGCAGCATAATTATTGTTAAAGGGAGGTTAAATATGTGCATGTCAAATGAACTCATCTGCATTTGTGGTAAAGAGAAAATTAGTTTTCATTATGGCGATTCAATACTTCCTGAAGAGATAATCATGGCAGTATATTGCCCTGAATGTTCAGGCATAGATTTTAATCCTTCAACTATGATTAAGGATAATGACTGGGTAATAGAATATGACCTGGATGTTGCAAGGATGTTTGCCAATCAGTTAAAGGTTAAGAAGGAAGATATTACCCCTGATTTTATCTTTGACAGCGGTTTTGCAACATGGCATGGGTATACGCCAAATGATTTAAAGATTGCAGCTAAAGAGAAGACAGCATTATTAGAGCTTGCAAAGGTTGATAAGCGTAAATATTTTGCTGAGATAAAAAACTGGACAGAGAGCAGACTAAAAAGATTATCAGAAGAGGGCTGGCGCAAGGCAAAGAATGTTCTTGCAGCAGCATAAAAAAGACAGTCGCAAGTTTTAAGTTGCAAGTCGTAAGATTTAAGAGATAATTCAAAAAATACTTACTACTTAGCTCTTACGACTTACATCTGTAGTATTACTCCCCATGGGCTGGTTGTATACCCCTCCCTAAACCAGCCCATTCCTCCTTTTATAATTCTATTGTCATCCCATCAGATGCAGCAATAACCTCTATGCCCAATTCATTGCTTAACTGCTCTGCCAATACCCACGGCTTTGCCTTTAGCATTGTCATGCCAAAATGAGTTATTACAGCCTTTGAAGGCTTCACCCCCTTTACAATCTCCCTGACATCATCAAGGGATAGATGCTTGACCATGCCCTTTTCAGGAAGGGTACGGCTGACAACATTCAATACCAGAATATGAGCTCCCTTGTAGCTGTCAATTAATTCCGGAAAAAATCTTGTATCAGCCATGAAAGATATATTATGCCCATTTATATTAAACTTTATCCCATAGGTTTCTGCAGTGTGTTGATGTTTAATTGAAGTTGAAAATTCAATATCACCAATCTTGTAATCTTTCTCTGCATCCAATACTACAATATCCTCAAGAAAATCTCTTAAATATTTGAGAACAACAGTATCATCCCCTTCAAGCGCCTCTTTGGGTGCAAATAAAACCCCGCCTTTCCTGTGTCCGCCGCCTGTTATGGCATCTATTAAAATATTGACATCATTTGAATGGTCAATGTGCAGATGGGATAATATAATGGAATTCAGAGCGGTTACATCAATAGGAGGTTTGGATCTTGCGCATTTAACGAGCGCTCCAGGCCCCGGGTCAAGTATAATATTCTGCCCATTTGCGCTTATATATATTCCGCCAGATGCCCTTAATTGCCTTGCCACCACATATCTTCCGCCTGCAGTGCCAAGAAACTTGATAAAAGATGACATGGCCAACATTCTAAGGATTTCATAAGATATTGTCAATAAAAGCTTGAAAATAAGACTAAAATTGTGTATATTAGATTATTCTAAAAATAGCCTGAATAAGTTTAAAAGGGTTGGGGGACCCTTTAAATTTGGTGAGGAGGAATTTGTGTCAAATAGCACAAATTAGGGTAATTTTAAGCGCCCTATTATGCTGCGGCACATTAACTCAATTAACCAAACTTGAAGGAGGAGCCTCCAATGAAAAATTCTGCTGTATTAGAAACATTACCTGAAAAAGTAAAGAGCAATACAAAGACAATATTAGAAGAGACAGCTAATAGGGTTTGTAAATCAGAGTTTGCTTTTGTTATTCATACAACAGATATAAATCTTTTAAGCGTGGCATTGAATATGCCATGGCTTCCTTATGTTCCACAAAGCATACTTAAGAAGATATTTGAGTGGCTTCCTCCTTTTAAATGTTCTCATATAACAGGGATTACATCCTTAACTGGCAGAAGAATTGAGGGTGACCTTATATTCTGCCCATTATTACCTGAACAGATATTAAACCTGAATCAGGAGATTGTTTTAAAGAAGATAATCAAGGCAGGCGAAATAGCTAAAAAAAACGGGGCAAAGATTCTCGGCTTGGGCGCATATACAGCGCAGGTTGGCAAAAGAGGTGTTTTGGTTGCTAAAGGGCTGAATATGCCTGTAACAACAGGAAGCAGTTATACAGCCGCGGTAACCTTAGATGCAATTTTTGAAGCTGCAAGAAAGATGCATATACAATTACCTGGAGCAAAGGTTGCGATCATTGGCGCAACAGGCGGGATAGGGAAGGTTTGTTCACAAATCCTTGCTTCCCATGTCCAGCATATCGTTTTAATAGCAAGAAATCAGGAAAGGTTAAATAATCTTGCAAAATCAATATATGAGGAAAAGGAATCCATAACTGTAGAAACTGCCACTAATATTTCTGATAAAAATATTTCTGATTGTGATATTGTAATTATTGTTACCAATGATCCCACACTCTTAATTGATATTAAAAACCTGAAACCCGGAGCAGTGGTTTGCGATGTTTCTCAGCCGCCAAATATATCAAAGCAAGACAGGGAATTGCGCAAGGACATCTTAACTATTGATGGCGGGATTGTTAAGCCGTCTGGAGATGTTGATTTTAATTTTTACTTTGGGCTTCCTCCGGGGCTGGCCTTTGCTTGTATGGCAGAAACAATGATTTTAGCATTAGAGGAAAAACACGAGTCATTTTCTATAGGAGGAAATATCAGCACTGACAAGGTAATGGAGATTTCGCAGCTCGCAGCCAAACATGGTTTTGTATTGGCAGAATTGAAAAATCTTGGCAAGCCGGTGCTAAATGAAGAAATAGCCTCAGTGAGAAAATATATTCAATCTGCATATAGTTATGCATAATAATCAATGGAAATATAGAAATAAATGAATATGCTTAATGTATATATAGTTTCTTCATTTTTGGCGTCTATAGCCTGTTTATCTTTAGGGTCATTTGTATATCTAAAAGACAAGAATAATCCTATAAACAAATCCTTTGGTTATCTAAATATAGTAATATCAGTCTGGACATCCTTTCCTTTTGTAACCGGCATTGCAGCAACAAATGAAGATGCATTATTATGGGCAAGGATTGTGCATATTCCTGCTGCTTTTACCCCGAGTGCTTTCCTGCATTTTACTTTTACGCTTCTGCAGTTAAATAATAGACGTCGGGAAAAAAATGTTTTAATAGCGTCGTATTTAGTATCCGTCCTTTTCTTATTCTTTTTATTCAGCCCAAATTTTATTAAGGGCATAGCTCGCAATACTCCTTCCTCTGCTATAGTGCCAGGGCCTTTTTATTTTCCTTTCATGTTGTTTTTCGCTTTCATGTGCATATATTCCTTCTATAGTCTTTTTATTGAATATAAACAGTTTTATGGAGTTAAAAAAAATCAGTTAGGTTATGTTTTTGCAGGTTTCGGCTCTGCTTATATAGGCGGAGCGCTATATTTTTGCGCAGCATATTTCAAGATAGAACCGATCCCACATGACTTCTTTATTGTCTTATACGCTGCTATTATTACCTACGCCATAATTAAATACCGCTTGCTAAACATAGATATTGTTTATAAAAAAGGGACTGTTTATTCAGCAGGCCTTCTCTTTATACTGGCGCCTGCCTATTTGGCCATTATATTGTCAGAAAGGCTTTTTCTTGGTTCGGTAAATAAATCTTTCTCTATTTTAATATTGTGCGTAATTGGCATCGCTGCTATTGCTTTTCATAAATTAAAGGTCCGAACGGAGCAGGCGCTTGAAAATACCCTCTTTTACAAGAAATACAATCCCTATAAAGTTCTTAGTAACTTTACAAAGGAAATGGTATCAGTTATAACCTTGCAGGAGCTTCTGGATAGAACCATCAGCACCTTTGTTGAGACGCTTAAAATCAAGCAGGCATCCATCTTTCTTTTTAATGAAGAAAAAAGGCAATACGAGATGAAGGCTTTCTACGGCCTTAAAGAGGAGAAGAGCAAAATAAGGCTAAAAAATGACGAATCATTAATCGCATACTTTATCAAAAAAGAGGATGTTGCAATAAGGGAGGAGATAGGGAAATATCCAAGCACACAACAAACTCAGGAAATAATAAAAATACTTAAAGAAATGGAATCTGAGATAGCTATACCATTTTTAGAAAAAGGCGAGCTCACAGGTTTTTGCAACTTAGGTGTAAAGGGTGACAGGGGCATGTACTCCCATGAAGACATAGAGCTGTTTTTATCATTAGGCAGGCAGGCATCTATTGCAATAAAAAATGCTCAGCTTATAGAAAGGATAAAAGAGTCCAAACACATTATAAGAAGGATGGAGAGACTGAAGACCATAGGAGACATGGCAGCAGGACTTGCGCATGAGATAAGAAATCCCCTTGTCCCGATAAAGACATGCCTTCAATTACTGCCTGAAAGATACGGGAAGGATGTGGAATTTACAGAAAAAATACCTATAAGGGCCCTGCAGGAGGTAGAGAGGATTGAGGCATTATTAAAGGAGATAATGGACTACTCAAGGCCTCGTGCGCCTGTATTAAAAGATGAAGATATAAATGATATAGTAGAAAAGACTGTGATCTTTGTGGAATACGAGGCGAAAAAGAAAGGTATAAAGATAGAGAGAAAATATGAGAATCAACTGCCTATGGCAAAGGTGGATAGCGAGCAGATGAAGCAGGTTGTATTGAATCTTATATTTAATGCAATAGATGCTGTAAATGGAGACGGAAAGATAGAAATAACAACCAGAAAGACAAAACACATCCTGTCGCCCGCAGGCAGGATAGGGGAGAAGGAATATATTCAGATAGAGGTAACAGACAATGGTATGGGAATACCAGAAGAGAACATAGAGAGGATATTTAATCCTTTTTACACTACAAAGCATGAGAGCAAGGAGCGGGAAGGGACTGGATTGGGGTTGTCAATAGTTCAGGAGATAGTAACAGAGCATAATGGGTTTATTCAGGTAAAGAGTGAATTAGGAAAAGGGACTACATTTCTTGTAAACCTGCCAATAGGCCTGTCAGGGTTTGAGCAAAGTGAAGACAGAAGAAGGTCTTGAAAAGATTCAACAATTGGACAATGCCCTTAGAATTGCCGTCGGCCTCCAATAATTTTATTTACTAATATATAATAAATATGGTAATATAAGAAAAAAAAAGGGGATATTTTATTCATAAAGGGGGTGTTAAAGTGGATAAAAAGGATATGAATAAAAAGACAATTGCCGAGCTGAAAAAGATAGCAGCTAAGATGAATATCAAAGTTCCAGCAAAGGCAAAGAAGTCTGAGATTATAGATTTATTATTTATCTCTGAACGCAGGCTAAAGCCTGCAACTATCGTGGTCTTTAAGCCCGCGGCTGTTAAGGCTTCAGAGAAGAAGACGGCGGCATCCAAAGGGGTTGTTAAAAAGGCTGTGAAGAAAGAAATAACGGCAATAAAAGAACCTGAGTTGAAAAAGACTGCTATAATTAAAAAGGCTCCGGAGATAATAAAAGAAAAGTTGCCTGTTCCAATGCCTATTGCTGCAAAGGCAGGTGAGGAGATTATAGAGGCTGCAAAGTATTATGTGGGTCATGTAGAAGAAAAAATTTTCCCTGTTGAAAAAAGAGAGGAACTGCCGCCTTTTTATGGAGAGAATAAGATAGTGCTTATGGCAAGGGATCCATATTATGCCTTTACATATTGGGAGGTTACCAGTCAGAGATACGAGGATACAAAGAGACTCTTGGGTCCTGATGTAAGGCTTGTGTTAAGGGTATACGATGTGACTGATATCCACTTTGACGGGAAAAACGCTCGCAGCTATTTTGATATTGAGGTCTATGATATGACAGGGAGCTGGTATATAAATATCAATAGGCCGAACAGGTCATTCTGTATTGACCTTGGCGCACTGGCTTCTGACGGCAGATTCCTGACACTTGTAAGGTCAAATGCTGTAACCATGCCGAGGGATACGGTCTCGGATGTAGTGGACGAAGAGTGGATGCTTTTGGAGGAAGAGTTTATGAAACTCTTTGCAATCTCAGGCGGATATGGCATCGGGCTTTCTACATTAGAAATAAAAGAGATGATAAAGAAGAGGCTGCATCTTCTTGGGATTTCATCTCCAAGCAGCAGATGGAACTAATGGCTTCGTAAAAAGTCCATCTGCTGCGTTGCGAGTCCTCGCTCCGCCTTGCATCTGGAGCTTTCTACATTGCCGTTAAATTTTTAAAATATAGAGGCGGGACATTCTATCCCGCCATTTTTTTAATCCCCCCATCCCCCCTTTAGTAAAGGGGGGTGAGGGTGGATTTTTTTTGGAGGCCATCTTGGAAAAAGGCTATCTTGCCATTGTGCTTCATTCACATCTTCCCTTTGTAAGGCACCCTGAATATGAGGACTTCCTTGAAGAGGACTGGCTTTATGAGGCTATTACAGAGACATATATTCCATTAATCAATGTCTTTGACGGCCTGTTGAATGATGGCGTTGATTTCAGGCTCACCATGTCTCTTTCTCCCACCCTTATTGCAATGCTGACTGATGAACTTCTTCAGAACAGATACATCCATCATATAGAGATGCTTATTGAGCTTTCAGAAAAGGAGATAGAAAGAACTAAGCATCAGCCTGAATTTAACAGCCTTGCGAGGATGTATAATGACAGATTCAAAAACGCAAGATGGGTCTTTGTTGACAGATATAAAAGAAATCTTGTCTCAGCATTTAAGAAATTTCAGGATGCAGGAAAACTTGAGATTATTACATGCGGCGCAACGCACGGATTTCTGCCGTTGATGGAGGTTAATCCAACTGCTGCAAAGGCGCAGATTGAGATTGCAGTAAGGCATCATGAAAGGCATCTTGGTGTGAAGCCAAAGGGGATATGGCTTCCAGAGTGCGGCTATTATCCTGGGCTTGATAATATCTTAAAGGCTGCAGGGATAAGATTCTTTTTCTTAGATGCCCACGGTATTCTATATGCGTCGCCAAGGCCAAAGTACGGCGTCTTTGCGCCTCTGTATTGCAAGTCAGGCGCTGCTGCATTTGGAAGGGACCTGGAATCCGCAAAGCAGGTCTGGAGCGCTATTGAGGGATATCCCGGTGATTACAACTATAGGGATTTTTACAGGGATGTAGGTTTTGACCTCGATTATGAATATATAAAGCCATATATCCACAAGGACGGCATCAGAATAAATACCGGCATCAAATATTATCGCATCACAGGGAATACAGATTATAAAGAGCCGTATGTAAGGCAATGGGCGCTTGATAAGGCGGCAGGGCATGCAGGGAATTTTATGTTCAACAGGGAGAAGCAGATAGAGTACCTCTTTGACCTTTTAAAAAAGAAACCCATTATTATCTCTCCTTACGATGCAGAGCTTTACGGCCACTGGTGGTTTGAGGGGCCTGACTGGCTGAATTTTTTAATCAGAAAGATTGCATGTGACCAGAAGACAATTAGACTGATAACACCAATGGAATATCTGAAAGAGAACCCAGTAAATCAGGTTTCAACACCGTCCATGTCAAGCTGGGGATATAAAGGATACTCCGAGGTTTGGCTTGAAGAAAGCAATGACTGGATATACAGGCATTTGCACAAGGCAGCAGAGAGAATGATAGAGCTTGCAAATAGTTATCCAAATGCTGATGGGCTTAAAGGCCGTGCATTGAATCAGGCGGCAAGGGAGCTGCTGCTCGCACAGTCCTCTGACTGGCCATTTATAATGAAGACAGGGACAGTAGTTGAGTATGCTGTAAAAAGGATCAAGTCGCATCTTCTTAGATTTACAAGGCTCTTTGAGGATATAAAGGCAGACAGAATTGACGAGGGCTGGCTCTCTGATATTGAGTGTAAAGATAATCTTTTCCCGGATATAGATTATAAGGTGTATAGGGGATAAAAAAGTAAGTGTGTGCTTTGTCTTTTTGTCATTCCGTGCCTCCTGTCACGGAATCCAGTCCTTATACAAGCGTTCAACTGAGCTCATGTCGAAGGCTTAGGATGCATATGAACCTGACGAACCATAGATTCCTCCTGGAATTTACCCGATGCTTTATATAGGGCAGGAATACAAAAAAATAATATGAGAATTAAAAGAGCTTGACAATCAAGAATTATCTTGCTAAACTCTGTTCAGCAATTTAACAATGTTTATCTAATGGGCATAAAAGAGAGAAGAGAGACAGAAAAGAAGGTGATGCAAGGTCTTATCCTTAAGACCGCAATGAAGCTCTTTGTTGATAAAGGCTTTGACAATATTTCTATAAGACGAATTGCTGGAAAAATAGAATACAGCCCTGCAACTATTTATCTCTATTATAAAGATAAAAATGAGATTCTCTATGCCCTTCATGATATGGGATTTGAAAAACTTTACGAAAGGCAGCAAGCCATGCTTTCTATTAAAGACCCGTGGAAACGACTGAGAGAACATGGCAAGGTCTATATTTTATTTGCTATTGAAAATCCTGAATTTTACGACCTTATGTTTATCATGAGGGCGCCTGTTGCTAAAATTAAGGAGAAAAAAAAATGGGAAAGAGGGTTGCGTTCCTATTATTTTCTTAAGGAGAATGTTAAGCAGTGTATTGAAGATGGATATTTGCCCAAGACTGATTTGGATGTCGTTACATTTGCCTTCTGGTCGCTTACGCATGGCATTGTATCACTTATGATAAGAGAAAGGTGCATCATGTTTCCTGAAGAACGTCTGCCTGTGATTGCTGAAGGAGCGCTTGATTTTATTCTGGATGGCATTATGCACAGAAAGAAGTAATATATTTTTTTCTATAAATATGAACATTGTTAATTTTATGAATTATGTTAATTAAAAGGGGGAAAAGATGGGTGCGTATTTGTTATTGATGGTTGACTATCATTGAGAGGGGGGTTGATTAAAAGATGAGTCATAATTATTTTATTGAATTGTGTAATGTGTCAAAGGATTACCAACTGGGGAATGTCTTGGTCCCGGCTTTAAAGAATGTCAATCTTACTATCAAGAAGGGGGCATTTATGAGTATTGTAGGCCCGTCAGGGAGTGGAAAGTCAACCTTATTAAATTTAGTGGCAAGCCTTGATGTCCCGAGTAAAGGGGAATTATTCTTTAACGGACTCTCAATAAAAAAACTGACAAGTTCTCAGTTGGCTAATCTGCGTCTTAAGTCCATTGGCATAATTTTTCAGAGTTTTAATCTTGTGCCTGTCCTTAATGTTTTTGAAAATGTTGAGTATCCTCTCCTCCTTCAGAATATCCCGAGGTCTGAGAGAAGGCAGAGGGTCGCATATCTGCTAAAGGCTGTTGGATTAGATAGCCGCCATCATCATAAGCCTGATGAACTGAGCGGAGGACAGAGGCAGCGGGTGGGCATTGCTAGGGCGCTGGTTACAAGGCCATCGCTTATTATAGCAGATGAGCCCACTGCTAACCTTGATAGCCATACTGCCCTTTCTATTATTGAACTTATGCGTAGGCTGAATAAAGAGGACGGGGCTACATTTATATTTTCAACCCATGATAACAATGTCGTTCGTTTAACAGATGAGGTTATTCGTCTTAAGGATGGCGAGATATGTTCATCATCCAGCTAAAGATTGCTTATAGAAGTGTGCTCAGAAATAGGAGAAAGACACTGGTCACTTTTCTTGCAGTATGTTTTGGCACAGCATCTATCATCATTGCCGGAGGTTTTTTTAACTATATGTTCTATGCCCTGCATGCAGCAGCGGTTTACGGCCAGTACGGGCATATACAGGTATACGCCCATGGTTTTATGGAAAAAGGGGTAGTCTCTCCTTTCAGTTATATGATTGAGGATTTTAATGAGTTTAACTTACGATATAGCAAGCTGCCACATGTCCGATTTATAATGCCCAGAACCCAGTTTTCCGGGCTTATTAGCAATGGTGATACAACAGGTTCATTCATAGGCCTTGGTGTTGATACTGCCAAGGAAGGAGAGATGTCTTCTTTCAGCATAGGCAGCGGGCCTGCCATTCGTATAACCTCTGGCCGTTATCTTAAAGAGGGTGATAAGAATGTTATTATAATAGGGAAGGGCCTATCTGCTGCCATTGGTGCAAAGGCAGGGGAGAGAGTGACGCTGCTAACAAACACAGAATCTGGATCAATCAACGGCGTGACAGTAGAGGTAGCAGGTATATTTGAAAGCTTTCAGAAGGAATTTGATGACAGGGCAATCCAGATGCCAATTGAAACCACACAGAATCTATTAAGGATTGGCAATAAATTCCAGACTGCTGTATTCCTCGTGGAGGACAGCTTTTATGTGGATTCCACTGTGAACCTATTGAATGAGACCTTTCTCAATAATGGCGAGCAGTATGAGATAAGGACATGGGAAAGCCTGGCAATATTCCATAATGCGAGTGTAGCCCTTTTCAGCAGAATCTTTCTTGTTATCAATATTGTTATTGCCATTATTGTTGTCCTTGGCATTGCCAACTCTATCAGCATGTCAATATTTGAGCGAACAAGGGAGATTGGAACAATAATGGCAATCGGAACCAAGCCAAATCAGGTGGTTATGCAATATCTTTTAGAAGGGATTATTATAGGGGTCTTTGGGGGGATTGCAGGAATAGTAGTCGGTGTCATAGTAGCGAAGATTGCCTCAATCTTTGGTATCCAAATGCCTCCCCCTCCTGGCGCTACGAGGCCATGGGTGGCAAAGGTCACTCCTCCTCTTTTGATCTATATCAGGGCATTTGCCACAGTTAGCTTGGCAGGGGCTATTGCATCCCTCTATCCAGCAATAAGGGCATCCAGATTAAGGATTGTGGATGCCCTAAGGCAGACTTAGCTAAAAGGAGAAACTATGATGGTCAGATGGTTGTTAAAGATAGTGATGTTTATCATTGTCCTCACTTTTGTTCATGCTTATGCCGCTGATTTAGATGTAGAAGGACTACTCAAAAAGGTTGATGATGTTCGGGTTCCCAACACAGATTTTTCAGTAGAAGTGACTATTGAGACAGAATCAGGTGGAAGCCAGCGGGTATCCAAATATGAAGTTATGATGAATGATAAACGGGATGCCCTGGTCAAGACTATCTATCCTCCAAATGAAAAGGGTCAGGTTATGTTAATGAAGGGAAAAGACTTCTGGGTCTATCTTCCTAATGTTGACCAGCCTGTCAGACTATCCCTTTCCCAGAGATTAACAGGACAGGTAAGTAATGGCGATATCGCCAGGATGAATTTTTCAGGAGATTATAAGGCAGCTTTGCTCAGGATTGAGGAGGCTGATGGAAAAAGGATTGCTGTTCTTGAGTTGAATAAAGTGGCAGACTGGGTGACCTATGAAAAGATAATTCTATGGGTTACGATAACTGATGCAAGGCCGTTAAAAGCAGAATTCTATACAGGAACAGGCATCTTACTCAAGACCTGTCAGTATGAAAGATACGGTGAGCTAACAGGCGCTATTAGACCATTGCACCTTACCTTTACAGATGCCATAAAAAAGGGTGAGAAGTCTGTATTAACCTATAGCAATATGAAGATAAGGAAGCTCCCCGGTAAATACTTCATTAAAGACTACATAAAGAGACTGGATTGAGTATTAATGCGCGAATCTGCCTTATTTTACTGATGCTATGTCTGCCAACACCTTCATACAGTGATGCTTTAAATTCTGAGGGGAGTTCCCTGCCAATTCATGGGTACGCTCAACAGGAAACCGCATACCGTCTATCCGAGCCAAATGAACTGACCAAGATAAAACAGATCCTGCAGATTGGGTTGGACCACCGATTCAACGAAATAGCTAAGATTAAGATTTCAGGCCGCTTCTTTTATGATGCAATATTTGATATTACAGGCAACTTTTCGGATACGGTGCGCCGTGACCAGGAGGCAGAGGCAGTATTCAGGGAGACCTACTTAGACCTCTCCTTTGGAGAGAGCAACCTCACTGTTGGAAAACAGCAGATTGTGTGGGGAGAGGTTCCTGGCCTCTTTTTTGCTGATATAGTTACAGCCAAGGACTATAGGGAATTTCTACTGCCGAGCTTTGAATATGTCCGTATCCCGCAATGGGCTGTCAATCTCCAGTACTATGGAGCGGATAATACAATTCAACTTATCTGGATTCCCATCCATGAGTTTGATAAGATGCCTGTAGTTGGTTCAGAATTTGCTTTTAAACTGCCTGTCCCTGATGATGTTCCATATATCGTAAACAATGAACAAAAGCCTGCAAGAACCATAGAAAATAGCAGCGGAGGCATGCGATGGTCAACACTCATCTCAGGATGGAATCCGGCGCTATTCTATCTTTATAAATACGACACCCTTCCTGCATATTTTGTTGAAGCAGGCCCTGTTATTATTCTGACGCCGAAACATACGAGGGTTCATCAGATCGGTTACACAGTATCCAAAGATTTTGATGTCATTGTCTTAAAGAGCGAAGGGGTTGCCACTCTCGGAAGGATGTTTCAGATTAAAGATATAACCTCCGAGTCAGGGGTTGTAAAAAAGGACTATCTTGAATATGTGATAGGCGCAGAGTTTTCTCCTGATATTCTGCAAACAACTATCAATCTGCAATTTTATCAGCGTATCATTCTAAATCATGACACGAACCTTACAGACTCGGCTGTAGATAGCGGCGCCTCTGTCTGGTTAAAGCCAAAGTTTTTTAGGCATTCTATTAATCCTGAATTGCTTTTTATCTATGACTTTACAAATCAGGACTGGATGTTCAGGCCTAAGGTAACATGGACATTGTCCAATTCTTGGCTTCTCACAATTGGCAGCGACCTATTCGGAGGCGAGAAAGATGGCTTATTCGGCCACTTTTCAAAGAAAAGTAGGGTGTATACGGAATTACAATATAGCTTTTAGCCTGTTCTTAACCGATTTACAACAAAATTTTACAAATTATAAATTCAATTGACAATCTGTAAGACCACTTACCACCCCGTATTATTTGACTTTTATAATATGGTTATGGTAAATTTATTTAAAAGATGCATTAAGAGAGGAAAGAAACCATGACAATTCGCATTGCAAAAGAAAAAAGGATAATGAATACATTAAAAAGCCTTCCCCCTGATATACTGGAGGAGGTATTAGATTTTGCCGAATATTTGAAAAATAAAGGTTTAAGAATGATTAAACCCAAAAAAAAGAAATGGATAAAACTTCCTACCTTCCACCTTGGTAATATAGAAAAAGGGGCGTTTGATAGAGAGGGTCTCTACGGAGGATATCTTGACCGTAAGCTTGATTGATACAAATATTCTTGTCTATGCCAATAACGAGGACTCTCCTTATCATAATACTTCTAAAGAGCTTATTGAAAATGCCCTGAACGGCAATATTAAAGCTGCATTAGCCATTCAGAACCTCGTTGAACTCTATGCAATAATTACGGATAAAAAAAGGGTTGAACATCCGCTGCCTCCTGACAAAGCAAAGAGACTCATTGATTTTTATGGAAGTAATAACCATATCAGCATAATTTGTCCGACACATCATACAGTTAATACTATAATTAAATTGATTGGTAAATATAGGCCATTAGGTCAGTCTATTTTTGACCACCTTTTAGTTGCAACTATGTTAGATAATAATGTTAATCAAATTTATACTGCAAATAGTAAACATTTTGAATCTTTTGGTTTTCTGAAGGTTATGAATCCGTTAGAATAAAGTATTTTGATAAATCTTAGAATTATTTGTATAAGGAGAATTACAGAATGAGAAAATTAGTTTTCAGTTTTTTTTTATTATTCATTATATTGTCACTTGAATTCTCTGCTACAGCAATAGGCAAGGAAAGCGCATCTGAACATATTGGCCATCACGGCCGTGGGCCTGATGTGGAAAATGATATGGTCTTTATACCAGGCGGCGAGTTCATTATGGGTAGCACCCCTGCTGAGGTAGAGGATATAACAAAAAAGTTTGGTTCAAAAAATACTTTTGACGCAGAGGCCTGTAAAATGGAATCTCCTCAGCGAAAGGTAATTTTAAAACCCTTTTATATTGACCGCTATGAGGTTACATATGCGCAGTACCGCAAATTTATATTGGCAACAGGTCATCAGCCGCCGCCTGACTGGGCTGGCACGGATTACCCAACAGAAAAGGCCAACTATCCTGTTATGATGGTAACATATAAGGATGCTGAGGCATATGCAAAATGGGCTGAAAAGAGGCTGCCCACAGAGGCAGAATGGGAGATGGCAGCACGAGGCACTGACGCAAGGATATATCCATGGGGTAATGATTTTGAGCCTGGCGCAGCACATACTGCTGAGTCTGTACATCTATTTGGAGGGCATGTAGGCCTGTATCCAAAAGACACAAGCCCTTACGGCGTGCGCGGTATGGCAGGAAATGTTTCAGAGTGGACATCTGACTGGTTTGATGCTGAAAAGAAGATGAGGGTTGTAAAGGGAGGCTCATGGGCGCAGCTCTCGCATCAAGCAAGATGCGCTTCAAAGGATGGCGTGCCAGAGACAGGTTCAAGCCATCTCATCGGCTTTCGGTGTGTGAAGGATGATAAGAAATAGGATGTCTTTCTAAAACATTGTCCCAAATGAGAAGAAGCCTCTTGTGCCTCTGTTTGCGTCAGTAACGCTTTTGGAAACCTCAATGTTATGATATAGAGGTATTTTGCCGTATATAAACATCAAAAACCTTAAGCCTGCGCCAACGCTTGCCTCTGCATCTTCAAACTTTGCCTTCTGGCCTTTGTTCCATACACGGCCGGCATCGCCAAAGACTGCAAAGTCAAGCCTCTTTGCAAGAAATAAATCCATTGGCATGATAACTTGATTTATCTCAAATAATGGATAACGCAGTTCAAGGTTTGCCAAAGCAATCCTTGTTCCGTGAAATTCATGATAACCGTAGCCGCGCAGACTGTCCTGACCTCCGAGTGGAAATACCAAAACATCGTTCTCTTTATATCCACCCATTAACCGTGTTGCAACAACAAGCCTCTTTCCATATTTCCAGTGCTCATTAAAATTGTAATTTGCATATCCCCTTATTTCGCCTTCATAGTTTCTGTAGTAAAAATCGCTGCCGAGCTTCTTTTCGCCAAAATCACTATGTATATTGAACTGGACGCCTGATATCGGGCCGATCTCCTGATATACAACACTGTCCCACACAAGGCTTGTGCCAATAGCGCCCTGCTGATATTCCTTAAACGGCGCTCCAGGATATTCCCTGAATTCTTCTGTTATCTCTTTTAATGTATATATTGCATCAATCCTCATATATTTTGATAACGGAAAGCTGACTAAAAAATCCCCGCCCCTTTCCCTGAACCACTCCTCATCCTCGCCGAGTGTGTTGTTGCTGTTCTCAATATATGTGTATCTCTGAAACAGGTTTATTCCAAATGCAGGCCAGAAGCGCATATATGTATACCCTGCATGAAGGTGTGCGCGGCCGCTTTTAAATCCGTAACCGCCTATAGCCTCAAGCTGGTGGTTGCCGAGATAATCGCTTCCGTACAAATAGAGTCCTGTAATAAAGCCGTCTGCAGGGTTGTAATCAATATACGGCAATAAAAGGTCTGCTGACGCCCTGAAGGAATAGTCCCTTATCGTAGGAGGAGTCTGGACAGTTCTTATCTGCGGCTTCTCTTCCTTCTCTTCTTCTGCAAGGGATGCTACCGGTAAAAATAAAAGTATTATTGCAAAGAAGACAATAAGTTTTCTACTGCATCTTATAGATATTGAATATCCCATTTCTGTATGAGCTAAAAACGATCTCTCTTTCTTTCGTAACATTCATATAAAGATTCCCACCTGTAACATCTGTATGCTGTGTTATGCTGCCGCCGGCAATGTTCATGGAATAGACATTAAATATCCCGTTCCTGTCAGATACATAATACAGCCTCTTGCCGTCAGATGATATTGACGGAGCAAAGTCATCAAAAATATTTTCAGTTAGACGCTCAATATTAGTTCCGTCAGCATTCATTACAAAAAGCTCTTTCTGTTCATTTATCTCACGGACAAAATATATCTTGCTGCCGTCAGGTGAAAAGATTGGCGATTCTTCATATTCCTTTGTATTTGTAATCTGTGTAAGATTCTTTCCATCAATATCAGCAGTATATATGTCTGTATAACCTTTTACAAGTGATGTAAAGATGAGCCTTTTGCTGTCAGGAGAGAAGGATGGATAGGAATTGTGTCTGAGTGAAATCTTTACCCTTCTGCAAAATCCTCCATCAGACGGGATTATGTATATGTCATCACGCCTTTTCTTATTGCTTACAAAGGCGATATATTTTCCATCAGGCGAGAAGGCTGTTCCCAGCGGTCTGATAAGTTCATCTCTTGTCAATCTCTTCTTGTCCTTTCCATCAATATCTATTGTGTAAAGGTCATAATCGCCCAGCTCATTTGCCTCGTCAGATAGATATGCAATCCTTTTGCTGTCAGGTGAAACAACTGGATGTATCTTCCACCCTGGGCCTTTCGTCAGGGTAGTGGAGGTATCCCACGGCTCTTTTTTGCCAGCAATCTGTTTATTGTATTTTTCCTTAAGGTAATTCTCCCATTCGCTTCTGATAGACTGGTCAACCTGGCCGTTTGTAGCCCTTTCTATTGACTTATATGGATTCAACTGGTTTTTTATATCCCTTGTCATTATTGCCGGCGCCTGTTTGCCATATTTATTTACAAGGAATTCAAAGATGGTGTAGCCTTCTTTATATGCAAGGAGAACCTGCCTTGGTTTTAGATGATAAAAACCGTTCAACTGCCTGAAGGGGATGAGCTTGTCGTCAATCGCAGCATCCCTCACAAGCATGTCAGCATAGGAATCAAAATCGCCTGATATGTATTCTGCAAGGCCTTCTGTATACCACTGTGGATTTAATATAGCATTTATGTATATTGTAAAGGAGCGGTAAGGCAGAGAGCCAGCGAGTATATATTGATCAGAGAGATGATGTGTATATTCATGTGTTGCAACAAGCCTCAACCATTTTTGAGAGCCCCTCGAATAAAAGGCAACCCTGTTTTTGAAAAATTCAGTAAAACCTCCTGAGCCTTCTACCTCGCCAAGTGTGATATTTGTCTGATAATAATCATCTGGGGTCAGATATAAAAAGAACGGCGCCTTTCCTTCCTGCTGTATACCGAGCAGGTTGGAGATGCGGGAATAGTTCTTTTCCAAAACAACAGATAAATCCTTTGCAAGTTCTTCTCCATCCTTGTAAAAGTGAACCTGAAAATGCTCGGACTCCACTACCTTCCACGAGAAGAACCTGTCCCTTACCTTATTTGTGCCGAATTGCTCCTCTGCACCGGTTGATGTTAGAAATTTTCCACTGCCACAGCCGGATAAAAACAGGATGGATGAGATGAAAATAACGAGAGATAACTGCTTAAACCGTTTAAACTGTTTGAGCTGTTTAAACCGATTTTTCATGGGGGATAATGTAGCATAAAGGAAGTTTTTGTCAAGAGGAGAAAAAAATAATTTGAAAAACCCTTGCATGATATTAATAAAATGATATAAAATATAGAACTATACTCTTTTAAGTATAGTTTAATGCCTTTTATGGGGAGAGAGAAGGGTTAATGGTTAAGCGGATTTTTTCTGTCCTTTTATTTTTAATTACAATAATCCAAGGTCAGGCATATTGCGAAGAGAAGGCTCTTAAAATCGGCAGGATGAAGGTGTCTGTATGGCCTGAGTATGATACCCCTGGCGTGCTTGTTGTGTATGAAGGCCGTTTTGCAGATAAGAATGCCTTTCCAGCACAGGTTACTTTTATCTTTCCAAAGGGTGTGACAAAGCTCACAGATGCCTGCTCCCTTTCACCAAAGGGACAGCATTTCTGCCAGATTTACGATATTGAAAAAAGAGATAATTACAATCAGGCTGTAATGAGCCTTCCTTATGGGGATTTCTTTATAGACTTTCAATACAGCCCATTCAAAGGCGGGAAGGATAAATCTTTTGAATATGTAATCCAGTCCAGATACGAGATTATGAATCTTGAGGTAAATATCCAGCAGCCGCTCCGTTCAAATAATTTTTCTATTGTACCTGCCTCATCAAAACAGACAAGGGATAGTGATTTTAATCAATACCATTACTCTATGAAGGATATCCCTGCAAATCAGGATGTAAGGTTTAAGATTAATTATATAAAAGAGGATAACAATCCTTCTGTTGATATAAAATTCGGCGGCATGGCAAGACCAGATACAACTAATAGGGATATTACAATACTTGCTGTTGGCGCTGCTATTATAATAGGTTTTGGGGTTTATAAGTTTTTAATAAAGAAAAGGATAGAGACATAATGCCAACATCAAAAAAAATAAAGATATACCTTCTTTCAATAGCCCTTGTGGCCCTTTTCTTTGGCTTTAAATATATCTTCTGGCCGCAGGCAGGGGGCAATACAGTGCTTGGGATTTCTCACAACCTTGCCTGCCCATGTGAATGTCCTATGGTTCTTGAAGACTGCCACATGAGCTGCGGTTTGGAGTGGAAGGACATGATAGGCGTAAAGCTTCAGGCAGGCCTTACAAAAGAGGAGATTGTTGAATATTTTTATAAACGATATGGTGAGGAGGCGATGCTTACCATTCCCCAAAGGCTCGGCGGCAAGTGGTATCAGTTTACAAGAGGCGGTTTTCCTTTAAAAGAGGCATTAATATTTACAGCAATCCTCTTTGTATGGGGAGGGGTGGTGTATCTAATTATTGCAGCACTCCTGTCAAAATTAGGGGGTAGAAATAAATGACAGGTCAATATTATGGCGCATTAATTATCGCGATTGCTGCGCTTGCTATCACAGGTCTTATTATCTACAGGTTTTTGAAAAAGGGCGACGAGATGCTCGGGATGATGGCTGGCATGACAATAGGCATGCTGTCAGGTGTTGCAGTCGGCACATTTATACTCCTTCCAACAGGAAATTTCCTTGCAGGCGTGATGATTGGCAGCATTGTCGGCATTCTGTTTGGCGCGCCAATCGGCAGGTTTGGCGGTTTTATAGGCATAATGGAAGGGCTTATGGCAGGATGGATGGGCGGGATGATGGGCGCTATGCTGGGCCAGATGATGAGGCCATTTAATCTGAATATATTTATGCCATTTTTCTTTATCCTATTTTTTATTACCATAGCAGGTCTTATCTATCTTATCCATTTAAGAAGCAAGAAAAGGGTTCCCCTTATTATAAGCAGATACGGGGCTGTGGCTGCTGTTATAGCCATGATTGCTATTGTCAATATTGATTTTTCAATAACGCCTAAGGCAGCGCCTGTGAGAGAATTAGCATCAAGTGGTTCTGGTATTGTAGAGGAAGATGTAAGGCAGAAAAAGAAAATTACAGCAAAGGTAAATGACATCGGTGTTCAGGAAATAGAGATTGTTGCCCTGAATGACGGTTACTATCCTAACGAGATAATTATAAAGAATGGCGCGCCTGTTCGTGTAACATTAAAGGCTGGAAGACATTCAGGATGTTTAAGGGACTTTGTTTTGCCATCATTTAATATCAATAAGATAATTCCGATAGAGGGCGGTACATATTTTGATTTTACACCGAAGAAAAACGGAGATATACCCTTCAGATGTTCAATGGATATGTATCACGGAAAGTTTATTGTAGTTGATGAGATTACGGAAGCGCCTGTTAAGAAGGCCTCTATCCCCTTACCTCTACCATCGGGTGAGAGGACAAAGGCGGGGGGTGAAAAATCAGATATGGTTTTAATCCCTTCTGGTGAGTTTACGATGGGAAGCAGCGATAATGAAATAGTGGATATTATAAATAAATTTGGCGGAAAGGCAAAGCCTGTGTGGTATAAAAATGAGACACCCAAGAAAAAGGTATTTGTAAAGGATTTTTATATAGACAAATACGAGGTGGCAAATAGCCAGTATAAGAGATTTAAAACAGACCATGTCATTTCCTTTGGCAGGGATAATCACCCTGCTGTAAATATTAAGTGGGCAGAGGCAGATGCATATTGCAGATGGCTCGGAAATAGGCTCCCAACAGAGGAGGAATGGGAAAAGGCTGCAAGGGGGACAGATGGTAGGCAGTTTCCATGGGGAAATGATTTTGACAAGGCAAAGGCAAATACAGCAGCATCTGGTCTTGGTGGCGAGGCGAGGGTAGGTAGCTACAAAGAGGAGACAACTGCATCATTATTCCCCGGCGGTACTGTTCCTGTTGGAAGTCTTGAAAAGGGTGTGAGCCCTTATGGCGTTCATGATATGGCAGGCAATGTCTGGGAGTGGACAGATACGTGGTATGATAAGGAAAAGGGTTTAAAGGTTTTAAAAGGCGGTTCATGGATTGCGCCGCCGATTAGCGCAAGGAGCGCTGTAAGGCTTGCAGACAACCCGTTTGTGATGTCAAATGATTATGGGTTCAGGTGTGTTAAAGATTAAAATATCTAAACCCTAAGCACCAAATTCTAAACAATATCAAATGATAGTAATACAAAATAGTTTATACATTCTAAAAAGTCATTCCCGCAACGTTTTTGAGCGGGAATCCACAATTCACCAGACTGGATTCCTGCCAGATACATGCAGGAATGACATACTTAGAATTTTGAATTTTTATACAGCAATTTTGGGAGAAAAAAATATTTGAAAAGGCTAATCATTAGCGGAATAGTATTGATTCTCATAATAACAGGGGCTGTGGTATTCCTCTCTTTTAGCCTCGGCGCAACCTCTGCCCCAGGCGATATCTCATCTGTAGGCAGGATGATGTTTTTCAGATACGGCATTGTAAAAAGTATTACTCCAAAAGATGAGAGATTCATTTTTGAATATAATTGTTTTAGAGGATGCCACAGCAGGGATGTTATTGATAGGGCAAATCATACGCCATTTGAATGGGCAGCAGTTGTAGACAGGATGAGGAATGCGAATAATGTAAGATTAAAGGACAGAGAGGCAGCAGTAATTATACGGCATCTTCAGACAACAAGGCTTCCGCTTGTATCTTCCCTTTCATCTGATATTGTCCAGAAGATGTTTAAGCAGTTGTGGAAGAGCGATTTTGGCGAGGGGGATGTTTATATAGATGTAGTCTATTCTACGCCGGAATATTTTAAGGCAACAGGCGCACTCACGTATTTAGAGAGATTTAAGGCAGATGAATACCTTGTTTTCTTAATAAACCTGACTGTTCATACAGGAAAACTTGCGCCATATAAGATGGACGAGCTTACAGTAATCAAGGATGATAAGGGGCGGGAGATAAAGCCTGTTGAAGGGTGGGAGATAATATTTGAAACAGGCGATAATCATCATAGAGAGGGGATTATTAGATTTCCAAAGAAAGATTCATCAGGCAAGCCTGTTATTGATAAAGATACAAAATCATTTGAGCTGATTATAAAGGATGTAGCAAGGATTAAGCAGAGGGTGTTTAAGTGGGAATTGCCGATTAAATACCCAGAAGGAGTGTGAGATAGGGGGAAGGGGACAGGGTATAGAAATCAGAAAATTATATACGATATGGTCATTCCTGCATGCCTCTGGCAGGAATCCAGTCTTGTCTATTTATGGATTCCCGCTCAAAAACGCTGCGGGAATGACACTAAGAGAATGTAAAGAGGTGTTAGGGACGCCACACTAATATGGAGAAAAAAATGGCTAAAACGTTATTCAGATTGTTCGTTGTTGTAATTGTAATTACCCTCCTTTTTTCCTGTACAAAGAAAAAGGAAGAGGAGTCTGGTCTGCCCGGGCCGAATGTCGGAAGCCCTGCGCCTCTCTTTACATTAAAGGACATAAATGGCAAGGAAGTCAGTCTTAATGATTTTAAAGGAAAGGTTATTTTGGTCAATTTCTGGGCAACATGGTGCAAGCCCTGTCAGGAGGAGATGGATGACCTTGAGTCTGCATATAAGAAGAATAATGATAAAGGCCTTGTTATACTCGGAGTTGATGTTAGGGAGGAGAAAAAGGATGTATTGGAATTTCTGAAAAGATATAAGGTAACCTATCCTATACTCATGGATTTTGACGGAAAGATTGTTAAGGATTATCAGGTAATGGGCGTTCCAACCACCTATTTTATAGACAGGGACGGCATTATCAGAGACAGGATATTTGGCGGCATGAATGAGCTTGTTATAGAGGCAAAACTGGAAGATTTGCTTAAAGCCACAAAATAAAATTCTACCCTATTGACAGATATAAAATTAGGAGTATAATTTTTAAAATAATTGTTTGTTGTAACTTATCGTCATTCTTGCGAAAGCAGGAATCCAGAAAAACAAAAAAACTGGATTCCGCATCAAGTGCGGAATGACAGATTTCATTTAAGAAAGGGGGTGAGATAATGAAGAGATTTGCTATTTTAGCAGTAATCTTGGCCTTTCTAACAGTGCCTGTCTTATCCGGCTGTCAGAACAAACAGATGCAGCAGGAGAATGAGAATCTGAAAAAGCAGGTAGAGACCTTAAAAGCAGATAAGGGCAAGTTAGATGCACAGGTAAAAGACCTTTCAGCAAAGGTAGATGGACTTACAAAGGAAAATGCAGACCTGAAGGCAAAAGCAGAGAAGGCAAAACCTGCAGCAAAGGCGCCAGCAAAAAAGGCACCGGCAAAGAAAAAGTAATAATTTATAGTTTTTGGGAGGAATATATAGGGCAGTCTCAAAAGGCTGCCCTATACTTTTTTATTATTACCTTGCCAAATAAACCCGCATATATAAGTAAAATTTCTTGACAGAAAACCTGATAAAATGTTACTTTTACAATCCATTGAAACTATGAGGAGAGCAGTTTGAAGATAGCTATCACAGGAAAGGGCGGTGTAGGAAAGACCACACTCGCTGGCATATTAGCAAGGCTCTATGCAGATGAGGGCAAGAAGGTTCTGGCAGTAGATGCAGACCCAGATGCAAATCTTGCGTCTGCACTTGGCGTATCTAAAGAAGATGTTGAAAAGATAGAGCCCATTGCATCTATGGCAGATCTAATAGAAGAAAGGACAGGCGCAAAGGTCGGCTCCATCGGCGGCATCTTTAAACTAAACCCAAAGGTTGATGATATACCTGACAAAGCAAGTTATAAGCTGAATAATATAAAACTGATTGTAATGGGAAAATCCAAAGAGGGCGGCACTGGATGCTACTGCCCTGAGAATGTCTTTTTGCGAAGGTTGATACATCACCTTGTCTTACAAAGGGACGAGGTGGTTATAATGGATATGGAGGCAGGCATAGAGCACTTAACAAGGGGTACAACGAGCGGTGTAAATGCCTTTATAGTGGTTGTTGAGCCTGGCCAGAGGAGTCTGCAAACAGCAGGCAGTGTAAAGGCGCTTGCTACTGACATAGGTGTTAAGAAGGTGATGATTGTTGGAAACAAGATTCATTCTGATTCTGATAAGGAGTTTATAAAGAATGCCCTTCCTGATGCAGAGGTAATAGGATTTATATCATTTAATCAGGATATTATCAAGGCGGATTTAGAAGGAAGAACGGCTTATATTCCGGGAAGCAAGTTAGTTGAAGAGGTAAAGGCAATAAAGGAGAATCTTGACAGGAGATATTGATATAAGGGAAGAAAAAAAGAGGCTCAGAAAGGAGATAATAGATAGAAGAAACAACCTGTCTATTACTGAAAGATTTGACGCAAGCAAAAGGATAAAGGACATGCTCTTTAGCCTCCCTGAATTCAAGGATGCAAAGAGGGTTCATTTTTTTATTTCATTTGGCAGCGAAGTGATTACCTCTGAGATGATAAAGGATGCAATCAAGATGGGCAAGTCTGTAGTTGTTCCATTTGTAGATAGGGAAAAGAAGGAGTTGAGGCTTTCTGAAATAAAGGATTTCTTCAAAGAGATTGAAGCAGGATACTGGGGAATCTTAGAGCCCAAGAAGGAATACAGGAGAGAGGCCTCAATTGATGATGTAGATTTAATGGTTATGCCGGGTGTTGCATTTGATGGGAAGGGACACAGGCTCGGCTATGGCATGGCTTTTTATGATAAGCTCCTATTATCAAGAAAAAGTAATATGCCTCTAATAGCAATTGCCTTTGATATGCAGGTTGTAGATGATGTGCCGTGTGAGAGGCATGATATTTTGATAGATAAGATAGTCACAGAAAAAAGGGTGATTGAGGCAGGGAAGTAAATATTTTTCTTTTGAATTGTCATTCCTGCGAAAGCAGGAATCCAGAGTTTTTTGCATTTCTTTTATTTGGATAAGACTGGATTCCCGCATATGCGGGAATGACAAATTAGCATAAGTAGATATAATATTATGGACAAGAAAAAGATAGTAAAAGGCATACAATTAATAATAGAAGGCATTGGCGAAGACCCTGAAAGGCCGGGCCTGAAAGAGACGCCCTCGCGTGTTGCAGAGATGTACGAGGAGATATTCTCCGGCATTTCTACTCCAACAAATACACTCTTAAAGCCGATATCAGGCATCAAGCATGACGAGATGGTGTTGATAAAGAATATCCACTTTTACTCCATGTGCGAACACCATTTGCTTCCATTCTTTGGAAGGGCGAATATCGCATATATACCGAGCGATGGAAAGATTGTCGGCATAAGCGACCTTGCTAAGGCGCTTGAGGTCTTGGCAAAAAGGCCGCAGATACAGGAGAGGCTTACTAAAGAGCTTGCTGATCTGATCGTCGCAAACTTAAAACCAAAAGGCGCAATGGTTGTTATTGATGCAGAGCATCTATGCATGTCAATGCGGGGTGTTAAAAAGCCTGATGCAAGGATAGTAACATCAGCAGTAAGGGGCATCTTCAGGACAAGGGAATCAACAAGGCTTGAAATGCTTGAGCTGATAAAAAAGGAGTCAATATGAGCAGAGAAAGAAAGCAGGAGCAGATAGTAGTACAGCCGCCAATTCAGCCTCCTGGGCAGAGGCCAGTAATAATGGCAATAAGAAGATGGCTTCTGATAATGGATGATATTGTCCATGTGGTTGTGGCAATAGCGCTCCTTGGCGCTGCAATAATGATGATTCTTTACACAATACTTAATTTGCGTTCTTTAGAGCTTCAGTCAATCTTAATGGTTATTAACGATGTCCTCCTTGTTTTGATTATCATGGAGGTTTTATGGACAGTGCTCCGTTATCTAAAGAGGCAGAAGTTTTCTTTAAATCCCTTTTTGGCTATTGGCATAATATCAAGCATCAGACGCATACTTGTAATAGGCGCCCAGATGTCCATTGGCGAGATGTATGACCTTGATAAGGTAAAGGTTCTCTTTATTGAGCTTGGGATAAACACAGGTATTATATTGGTATTGATTGTAGCGTATTATATATATAATAAGACACCACTGCAGGAGTAAGCAACACAAACTCATTAAATTTTATTACATGGTAAAGTAATGTTGATAATTTTAAAATCCCCATTAATCCCCCTCTTTGGAAAAGAGGGGTTAGGGGAGATTTATTTAACATAAATTAATGTGTTTGTATCAGTAATCCTCAAGACACAAATAAATAAGGAGGGTGGAAAAGTGGCCGCACAGATAATAGATGGAAAAGCGATATCAGCAAAGATAAAAGAGGAGATGAAGAGGGAGGTTGCAGAATTAAGGGGGACAGGCATTTTTCCCGGACTTGCAGTAATATTAGTAGGAGAAAATCCTGCATCAGTGGTGTATGTCAGGAATAAAGGCAAGGCATGTCATGATGTGGGCATACATTCAGAGGAGCACAGGCTTACTGGAAATACATCTGAAGAGGATCTGTTAAGGCTCATAGACAGATTAAATAAGGATGACAAGATAAATGGCATCCTTGTCCAGCTTCCTCTTCCAAAGCATATAAATGAAAAGAAGATACTTGAGGCAATATCACAGGATAAAGATGTGGACGGATTTCATCCGTATAATGTTGGAAAGCTGATGATCGGCGAGCCGATATTTGCGCCATGCACACCCTATGGTGTGATGAAGATGCTTGAATATTCAAATATTGATTTAACTGGAAAGAATGCAGTGATAGTAGGCAGAAGCAATATTGTTGGAAAGCCAATGGCAATGCTTCTTTTGCAAAAGAATGCAACAGTTACCATCTGCCATTCAAAGACAAAGGATTTGGCAGGCGTATGCAGAAGCGCAGACATCCTTGTTGCAGCCATTGGAAAGGACAGGTTTGTCAAAGCAGATATGGTAAAGGACGGGGCTGTTGTTGTTGATGTTGGCATAAACCGCCTCCCTGATGGAAAGCTTGTCGGCGATGTTGACTATGATGCAGTAGCACAAAAGGCAGGATATATTACGCCTGTGCCAGGGGGTGTTGGGCCGATGACAATAACTATGCTATTATATAATACAATACAGTCAGCAAAAAGGGCAGCAGGGAAGGGCATTCAGATTTAGTGATAGGGGTCATCTGCTGCGTTGTCGCTTCGGCCTCGCATCCTCACATACTAACTTGTATGCTGCGGTGCGAGTCCTCGCTCCGCCTTGCATCTGACCCCTCTGACTAAATCTGAGCGGGACAATTGATGGCAGTTATTTCCCCTTTTCTAAATGGGGGTATATAAAAAATTATTATGAGGTGAAAATATGATAATCTCAAAGCAAAAAAACCTTGATGAAATACTTGAGGCTATAAAGGATAATAACAGCTTTTTTCTTGTCGGCTGCAGCGAGTGCGCCTCCTTGTGCGGCACAGGCGATGAGGCAGCCTTAGAAGATATGAAAAAGAAGTTAGAGGAAAAGGGCAAGAAGGTTACAGGCTATTTTGTTGCAAAGACAGGCTGTCAGGTGCTTGGGACAAAGGTGGAGTTGAAGAAATTCAAAAATGAGGTTGAAGGCGCTGAGGCCTTAATAATCATGTCCTGCGGAGCAGGTGTGCAGGCGGCAGTTGAGATATTTAAGGACAAGCATGTATACACTGCAAATGACACGCTCTTTCTTGGAAACATGACAAGATTCAGGGTATTTGACGAGAGGTGCTCACTTTGCGGCGAGTGCATAGTAAATGAGACCGGAGGCATCTGCCCTGTTACAAACTGCCCAAAGGGACTGCTCAATGGCCCATGCGGCGGGATGAACAATGGCAAATGCGAGGTAGACAGGGAAAAGGATTGTGTCTGGGTGAGGATATACAACCGTTTGAATGACCTGAAAAGGCTTGACTTGATTGAAGAGATTGCAGAGCCAAAGGACTATGGCAAGCATACAAAACCATCAGCTTTAAATAGCAAGAAGGATTAGGGGGGGATATGAGGAAATTCAAAGAGGCATTAGAAGCAGGTGAGTTTCTTGTTACAGCAGAGTGTGGGCCGCCTAAAGGAACAGATTTAAATGAGATGCTAAAGCATGCAAAGGATCTGCTCGGCAAGGTGCATGCATTAAATGCAACAGACAATCAATCCTCTGTTATGAGGGTATCGTCATTAGCCATCTGCAAATTATTGCTGGAAATGGGACATGACCCGATATTTCAGCTTACCTGCAGGGATAGAAACCGCCTTGCTTTGCAGTCTGATATACTTGGCGCGCATGTGCTCGGCATAAAAAATATCCTCTGCCTGACAGGCGACTATGTTACAGCAGGGGACCACAAGGCAGCAAAGCCTGTATTTGATATTGAGTCTTCACAGCTCTTGCAGGTTGTAAATACCTTAAACAGCGGCAAGGACATGGCAGGCAATGAACTGCATGGCGCAACAGAAATGTTTCCGGGCGCCACTGTAACTCCAGAGGCAAAGCCAATAGAGCCGCAATTAATGAAGTTCAGGAAAAAGGTAAAGGCAGGTTCAAGGTTCTTCCAGACACAGGCGATATACGATATTGAGAATTTCAAGAATTTTATGAAAGAGGCAAGGAAGCATAATGTTAAGATTCTTGCAGGCATACTTGTATTAAAATCAGCAGGCATGGCAACATTCTTAAACAACAATGTCCCTGGCATTACTGTTCCTCAAAATCTCATTAACGAGCTAAAGGCAGCAGGAAAGGAAAAGGCGCTTAGCACAGGACTTGATATTGCCGCAAGGACAATAAAGGCTGTGCGTGATTTATGCGACGGCGTTCACATAATGGCAATAGGCATGGAGGACAAGGTGCCAGAGATAATGAAGCGGGCAGGGCTGTAGCGGCCATTTATTCATATTAATTTACATTGCCAAATTAGAAAGGAAGCTTGGCACATCAATAGTAGAAGATATAGAAGGCAAATAGATATGAAGGCTTTGGCGTAAGAAGAGGATGTAACGGGGAAGAAAAGGTGTACTTTAAATGGGTGCCCCCAGTGTCCATCAGTAAAGTAGACAGTATATCAGCCTACCATTAAGGGATGGGGCGTAGTGTCAGGCAACATTTGGCTCATATAGGTATACAGGAACTTGAATGATTTTTGTCGGCTCTTTTTCTTCTTGAATAAGGTGATCAATAGTTTTTGCTACTTCCGGTTTTATAATTTTTTCTCCACACTGAATACAAACACCTACTGGAACATTTTCAAAAATAAATAATTTTCCTTTCCATCTGATTTCGCGGAAAATGAGACTTTCCTCCACACTTCCGCCGCAATAAAAACAATCACTATATTTTCTCATAGGTCAATGCCTCCATTACCTGTTTCTTATGTAAGGGTCTCTCCATTTTGGCATAGTTGGAACATATACTGTAACAAGAATCAAATGCCCTGACGGGTTTCTACCACAAACAACATGTACCGGTATGCTGTCAGATGTAAAGCCCACTGTCAGGCAGCTTTCTCCACGAGGGTCGTTTGGATATTGTTCCAAGATCTCACACTGTAATAATACAAATTCTACTTGGGAAATAGTTAAACCATCAGCAATTCGCTCATCATCTGCATGAAGCGATATTTCATAAGTCTGTTTCTGAATTTCATAGCGGATAAAATCAAGTGTTATGCTCATTTCCGTCTATCACGATGTTGCCTGAGTTTTTATTTCACATATATTAATAATATTCTATATCGGATAATAATGTAGTGTCAAGCAGTTTATATCCAGTGAATCAAGTCCGCAGCGCAAATGGGGAACCACATTAACCATTCATAACCCCATTTACTGTGACTCCATCTGCTGCTTGACTCCATTTGCACCAGATTTATTACTTTTTTTGAATTGATATGAATATAGAAAGAAAATAAGAGAAGAAAAAAGTGTTATGTCATGGAAAATATAGATGTTTTGCTCTATCTCCTCGTCAAGGGATGGCTCTTCAAGCAGCCTCTTAACAAGCGGGCTTTCAAATTTTACAACCTTTTCCCAGAGACTTGCATCTTTCAGCATATCCCTTACATCTCCCTCTTCAAAGCCCCTGCTTTTAATAAGCCTTCTCGTGCTGCTTCCAAAGCTGAGCGACGGCCTCGGCTTTGGCTTAAGGCCGTCTACGTACCGCAGCTTATAAAGAAGCGGGCATTGCTGGTACAGGCTGATTGAACTGTAGCTTAATGGACGCATGGTTTGTCTCACGGCTATTTTAGCACTATTATATATTTTGTAAATAGTATATTAAACTGACCAAATAATCATTGACGGTTTAATTATTGAATGATAAACTAAAAATATTATGAGGGTTACTATACCAGACATCTTAAAGAAGAAGGCAGAGGGAAAGCGGATTACCATGCTTACAGCATACGACTTTCCCTTTGCCCAGATTGTGGATGAGGCTGGGATTGATATTATTCTTATCGGCGATTCCCTTTCTATGGTTGTTCAGGGGAATGATACTACCATCCCTGTTACAATGGATGAGATGGTCTATCACACAAGGCTTGTTTCTAAGGCAGTAAAGGGTGCAATGGTTATCGGAGACATGCCCTTTATGTCATATCAGATAAGCATAGAAGAGGCTGTTTATAATGCAGGCAGGTTCTTAAAAGAGGGCGGCGCACAGGCAGTAAAGCTTGAAGGCGGTATGCCTGTGGCAGATACAATAAGGGCAATTACAAAGGCAGAAATACCAGTAATGGCGCATATTGGGCTTACACCCCAGTCTGTCCATAAATTCGGCGGGTATAAGGTTCAGGGAAAGGACCCAAAGGTTGCAAAGAGGCTGTTGGCAGATGCAAAGGCAGTTGAAGATGCAGGCGCATTTGCCATTGTTCTGGAGGCTATTCCCGCGTCTCTTGCAAAGCAGATTACAAAGACAGTAAAGATACCAACCATTGGCATAGGCGCAGGCAAATACTGCGACGGCAATGTCCTTGTGCTATATGATATGCTCGGACTTTTCAACAGATTTGTTCCAAAGTTTGTTAAGAGATATGCAAATCTGAGGGAAGAGGCATTAAAGGCAGTAAAACAATATAAAGAGGATGTTGAAAAGGGCAGGTTTCCAGCAGAGGAGCATAGTTTTAAATAATGGTTTAACGATAATATGAATGTTGTTTGCGAGATGAGGCCAGTTAAAAAAAGATCTAAGACCTGTGTAAAGACATATAGATTAATAAACAAGGTCAGAGGCACAATTGATAGATACAATATGCTCAAAAAGGGTGATATTGTTCTTGTTGCTGTATCAGGCGGGCCTGATTCTGTATGTGCATTGGAGATTCTAAATGAACTGAAGGATGAATACGGACTTACCCTTCATGTGGCGCATCTGAATCATAAATTCAGAAAAGAGGCAGAAAAAGAGGCAGAGTTTGTCAGGAAAATGTCAGAGGAAAAGGGTATTGCTTCAACCATTGAGGCCATTGATGTTAAGGAATATTGTATAAAAAAGGGACTTTCAAAGCAGGAAGGGGCAAGAGAGGTTCGCTATGATTTTCTAAAAAAGACTGCTGATAAGATTGGCGCAGCAAAGATTGTTACAGGCCATACAGCAGATGACCAGGCAGAGACATTCTTAATGAGGCTTATCAGGGGTTCAGGCGCTTCTGGTCTTTCTGCTATCCCGCCTGTGCGCGGAAGAATCATCAGGCCATTGATTGAGATAAAGAAATCAGAGGCGCTCGGGTTTCTTAAAGAGAATAATATCAGATATGTCAAAGACCCAACAAATATCAGACCTGTATATCTTCGGAATAAAATCAGGCTTGAGCTTTTGCCTTTACTGGTAAAAAGATTTAATCCGAATATTGCCTCTGCCCTTTGCAGGGAAGCAGATATATTGAGGGAAGATGAGGCATTTCTCAATGGCATTGCTGATACTATCTTTAAAGAGATGGCGACAGCTCAGGAGAAAGACAGCATTACACTGAATTATCTTAGATTTAACAGACTTCACCCCGCGATTAAAAAAAGGGTTGTAAGAAGGGCTGTTGTTGAACTGACAGGGGGTTTAAAAAGGATTTCATATCAGCATATAGCCTCTGCAATAGATGCGATAAAGAATACAGGCAAGGGGATAGATTTGCCTGATGATATTAGAATAGAGAGGGATTATAATAGCCTTAAGGTGCGTGTTGGAAAGGCAGGGTCAGCAGGCATTCAGGAGGCTGTTCAGATTGAAGTGCCGGGCATAACAGAGGTTCCATATTTTAATATAAAGTTAGAGGCAATAATCAATAATAGGGCTGCGGTCTCTGAAAAGGCTGATACTGGCTTATTTGACCTTGATAGAGCAGCGCTGCCGTTATTTATAAGAAGCAGGAAAGAGGGCGATTATTTCTTTCCTGCAGGCATGAAGGGCAGAAAGAAACTGAAGGAATATTTAATAGACCATAAGATACCGAGGACTGAGAGAGAAAAAATTCCTGTCCTTGTAGATAAAAATAATGGTATACTGTGGATAATAGGGTTGAGGATGGATGAGAGGTTTAGGGCTAAGAAAGATACAAAAAGGAGATTGGTTATCAGGATAGTCTAAAAGCGGAGGAGACCTATGGAGAGGCTTTACGGCAAGCCACTGCTGAATCAGGAGGATATCCACAAAAGGGTAAGGGATCTTGGGCATCAGATTGCAGTAGACTACGAAGGCAAGGATTTGATTATGATAGGCATATTAAAGGGCGCGTATAATTTTTTCTCAGACTTAACAAGGGCGGTAATGCTTCCTGTAAGGATAGATTTTGTTATAGCAACAAGCTATGGCATGGCTACCACAACATCCGGCGCAGTAAGGATAATATCTGACCTGACAGAGGATATTACAGGCAAGGATGTGCTGATGGTTGATGATATAATTGACTCAGGTGTTACAACGGATTTTATGAAAAAGCACCTCCTTTCCAAGAGGCCGAGGAGCCTTAAGACCTGCGTTCTCCTTGACAAAAAGGAGAGGAGAAAGGTGGCTATAGAGGCGGATTATGCGGGTTTTTCAATACCGAATAAGTATGTTGTCGGCTACGGCCTTGATTATCAGAATAAATACAGAAATCTGCCGTACATAGCTGTTCTTGATGTAAACGAGGCCCAAACTTAGCACAGGAGGCGTCTGCTGCCTGCCGCCATGTTTCACAAGATTAGTTTGTGTTGAAAAAGATGTTATTATTTGGTATAATTCTTTACAGTTTTATTTTTATCAGGGGACTATCAGGAGGATTTAACAGATGAATTATAAAGGTCTTGGCCTGTGGCTTGTGGTTGGTCTGGTGATGATACTTATCTTCACCCATTTCAGCACAGTTAAGCCGCAGGAGGAAGAGGTAATATTCAGCGATTTTATAAAAAAGGTTGGAAATGGCGAGGTTACCGAGGTTACCATAAAAGAGAATTATATTATGGGAAAACTTAAGGACAACACCAAATTCCGCACCTATACTGCAAATTATCCTGACCTTATAAATGAGCTCAGGGAAAAGGATGTAAAGATAACAGTAAGGCCTGTAGATGATAATAAATGGTATGCCTTTTTGCTGAATTGGGGGCCCATGCTCATCTTATTAGGCATCTGGATATTCTTTATGCGGCAGATGCAGACAGGCGGCAATAAGGCGCTCTCATTTGGAAAAAGCCGTGCAAAGCTCCTTAATGCAGCGCATAAAAAGATAACCTTTGCTGATGTAGCAGGCGTTGACGAGGCAAAGGAAGAGGTTGTAGAGATAGTTGATTTCTTAAAAGACCCGCAGAAATTTCAGAAGCTCGGCGGAAGGATACCAAAGGGTGTTCTTGTAGTAGGCCCTCCTGGGACAGGCAAGACACTACTTGCAAGGGCTATTGCAGGCGAGGCTGATGTTCCATTCTTTAATATAAGCGGCTCTGACTTTGTAGAGATGTTTGTAGGCGTTGGCGCATCACGGGTAAGGGACCTCTTTGAACAGGGCAAGAAGAATGCGCCATGCATTATATTCATTGATGAGATTGATGCAGTTGGAAGGCACAGGGGTGCTGGCCTTGGCGGCGGCCATGATGAAAGGGAGCAGACATTAAACCAGCTCCTTGTTGAGATGGACGGCTTTGACACCAATGAAGGCGTAATCTTAATAGCTGCTACAAACAGGCCTGATGTCTTGGATCCGGCGCTTTTAAGGCCTGGCAGGTTTGATAGGCAGATTGTTGTATCAAGGCCGGATATCAAAGGCAGGCTGGGTATACTGAATGTGCATACAAAAAAACTGACACTATCAAAGGATGTAAACCTTGAGGTGATTGCAAGGGGAACACCTGGGTTTACTGGCGCTGATTTATCCAACCTTATTAATGAGGCAGCCCTGCTCGCAGCAAGGCGGTCAAAGAAGCATGTTGAAATGAATGATTTTGAGGATGCAAAGGATAAGGTATTGATGGGTGTTGAGAGAAGGAGCATGTTTATAAATGAAGAAGAGAAAAAGAACACTGCATATCACGAGGCAGGCCATGCCCTTGTTGCAAGGCTTATCCCTGGTACTGACCCTATTCATAAGGTGACGATAATCCCGCGCGGAAGGGCGCTTGGGCTTACACAGCAGCTTCCAACAGATGACAGGTATACCTATCCGAGGGAGTTTCTGCACAATACCATTGCAGTGCTTCTTGGCGGAAGGGCAGCAGAGGAGCTTGTGCTGAAGCACATGACAACAGGCGCTGGAAATGATATTGAAAGGGCGACAGAGCTTGCAAGAAAGATGGTGTGCGAATGGGGAATGAGTGATAAACTCGGCCCGCTGGTTTATGGAAAGAAGGATGAGGAGATATTTCTTGGAAAAGAGATTGTAAGGCACAGGGATTACAGCGAAAGCACTGCAGTTGATATAGATAATGAGATAAAGGAGACTGTTATAAAAAATTACGAGAGGGCAAAGAGTCTGCTGAAAAAGAATATGAAGGTGTTAAAAAATGTTGCTGCTGCCCTTTTAGAAAAGGAGACACTGGACGGCTCTGAGATTGATGCAATAATACAGGGTCCTGTAACAGCATAAATTGTTTTTCCTTCCTTTGTATAAAAAGCAGGGCAGCCTGTCAGGCCGCCCTGCTTCTATTCATATTAATTTCAAACAGATACAATAATGAAAGCTGTTTTTAATATAAGATGCGGCAGACGCATCCTTAATCTTAATAAAAGGCCTTATATAATGGGCATACTTAATATTACTCCGGATTCTTTTTCTGACGGCGGTCATTATTTGAATATAGACAGCGCTGTTGAATGCGCAAAAAGGATGGCTGAAGAAGGGGCGGACATTATTGATATTGGCGGAGAGTCTTCAAGGCCAGGGGCAGAGCCTGTTTCCTTAGAAGTAGAATTGGAGAGGGTGATTCCTGTTATAAGGGAGCTCTCTGATAAAATAGATATACCGATTTCAATTGATACATATAAGACAACGGTTGCGAAAGAGGCATTAAAGGCAGGCGCCTCTATAATTAATGATATAAGCGGCCTGCGGTTTGACCCGATGATGGCAAATATCGCTGCAGAGGCAGACTGCCCTGTTATAATAATGCACATGAAAGGGACGCCAAGGGATATGCAGAAGAGGCCTGTATATAAGGATGCGGTAAGGGAGATTATAGCATTTTTTAAGGAGAGGATATCCTTTGCTGTAAAGAATGGTATAAAAAAGAATAAGATTATCATTGACCCTGGCATTGGGTTTGGAAAGACAGTAAGTCACAATCTTGAGATAATCAAACGGCTAAAAGAGTTTAAGAAACTTGGTGCGCCGATACTCATTGGGCCTTCAAGAAAGTCATTTATTGGCAGGATACTAAATGAACCAGTAGACAAGAGGCTTGAAGGGTCTGCTGCTGCTGTTGCAATTGGTATTGCAAATGGGGCTAATATTGTAAGGGTTCATGATGTGAAGGCGATGGCAGATGTAGCAAGAATAACCGGTGCAATCTTTAAGGGGTGATAGTGGAAAATTTTATTGATATAATAAAGACCATACGAATATGGGATATCTTGGATATCCTGATTGTTGCCTTTGTGCTTTACAGGATATTTTTGATAATAAAAGGGACAAGGGCTCTGCAGATGCTCGTTGGCATTGCTATACTCCTTGTTGCATTTGTTGCATCAAGGTGGCTTGAGCTGTATACAATAGACTGGATTGTCCAGAGTTTTTGGTCACAGATAGTTATTGCATTAATAATACTATTTCAGCCTGAGATAAGAAGGGCGCTTGCCCAGATGGGCCAGAATCCGCTTCTCCGCACTATTTCAGCAATTGAAGAGACAAGATTTATAGAGGAGATTATAAGGACCGCTGTCTCTCTGGCTAATAAGAAGATCGGCGCTATTATTGTATTGGAGCGGGAGACAGAATTAGGGGATTTGATTGAAATGGGGACAGCCCTTGATGCAAAGGTCTCAAAAGAGATACTTACAAGCATATTTCTGCCCTATTCGCCGATACATGACGGCGCTGTTATTATAAAAGACGGCAGGATTGCTGCAGCAGGCTGTTTTCTGCCTCTTACCATGAGCGCAGCAGTCAGCAAGACCCTCGGCACAAGGCACAGGGCTGCAGTAGGAATAACAGAAGAGACAGATGCAGTAGTAATTGCTGTCTCAGAGGAGACAGGGACGATTTCTGTTGCGGTAGAGGGAAAACTTACAAGGGAGGTTGATGCTGGAGGATTGAGACGCATCCTTACAAAGATATTTATTACAGGCAGAAAGGAGAAGGGCACTTTTGCTAAGAGACTGGGCAGCTTTTTTTCTTCAAGAGAAAAAGCTTAGCAGGTAAATAATTATGGATATCAGAAATCTCATACTTAATAATTTTCTAATAAAGCTATTCTCATTGCTTTTTGCTATAATCCTGTGGCTCTTCGTCACCTCTCAGGGGAAGCTTGAGGTGAACCTTAATATACCGCTTGAGCTTAGAAAGGCGCCCTCCAATATGCTGATTGTAGGCGATGTTGCTGATTATATTGATGTGAGATTAAAAGGGAGGCAGAGTGTTATAGGAAGTTTACCAGCAGGCCAGATTAGCGCCTACCTTGATTTATCTAATGCGCAAATAGGAGAGAATGTAATATACCTCTCAAGTGAAAATGTTGTGATGCCGCCGAATATTGAAGTTACGCGAATAAGCCCTAAATCTATTAGGATAAGATTAGAGCAAATAGTAAAAAAGGATGTTAATGTAATACCTGAAATTATCGGGACGCCTCCTGCCGGATATAGGCTGAAGAATATTGAAGTCAACCCTCAGACTGTTGCTGTTGAAGGCGCAGAAGGCGTGGTGAACAGATTGTCTGCAATAAAGACAGAGCCTATTAATCTATCAGCAATAGAAAAGAAAGAAACAGTATTGGATGTTAAGTTAAAGCTCAATGGCAGGGATATTAAAGTTATAAATGGCGGGTATGTTAAGGTGAGGATTATATTATCTAAGTAAAGGAGTGATGATATGCGGAAACTTTTTGGTACAGACGGAATAAGGGGTGTGGCAAATATTGAGCCGATGACAGGCGAAATGGCAATGAAGCTCGGAAGGGCTGCCGCGTATATTTTTAAGAATAAGACAGGAAGGCACCGCATTGTTATTGGAAAGGACACAAGGCTCTCAGGCTATATGCTTGAGTCTGCGCTTACATCAGGTATTTGCTCTATGGGTGTTGATGTTCTTCTTATAGGGCCTCTGCCGACTCCTGGCATTGCCTTCATAACAAGGGCATTAAGGGCGGATGCAGGTGTTGTAATCTCTGCCTCGCACAATCCTTATGAAGACAATGGAATAAAATTCTTTTCAGAGGATGGGTTTAAGCTGCCGGACGATTTAGAGTTTGAGATAGAGAAACTTATCTTTTCAGGCAAGATAGATTCCATAAGACCCACTGCAAAGGACATGGGAAAGGCATACAGGATAAATGATGCAGAGGGGAGATACATAGAATTTGCAAAGAACTCTATTCCTAAAGGCATGGACTTTGAAGGCGTGAAGGTCGTCCTTGACTGCGCAAATGGCGCTGCATACAAGGTTGTGCCAATGATGCTGCGCGAGCTTGGAGCAGAGGTTGCTGCAATCGGTGTTGAGCCGAGCGGCATGAATATAAATGACGGGTGCGGCTCCCTTTATCCCAAAAAACTTCAGGAGCTTGTATTGGAGAAAAAGGCTGATATTGGGATTGCCTATGACGGTGATGCAGACAGGGCAATATTCTCAGATGAGCTTGGAAGAGAGGTGAATGGGGATCAGATAATGGCGATGTGCGCCATTGAAATGAAAAAACAGGGGAGGCTGAAGAACAATATATTAGTAACTACTGTTATGAGCAATATGGGCCTTGATATTGCAATGAAGGAAGCAGGTATAAATGTAATAAAGACAAAGGTTGGGGACAGATATGTGCTTGAGGAGATGGTAAAAAAGGACTGCAATCTTGGCGGCGAGCAGTCAGGCCACATAATACATCTTGATTACAACACAACAGGAGACGGTGTTATAACAACCCTTCAGATATTAGCATTAATGAACAATACCAAAAAGAAGCTGTCTGAGCTTTCATCATGCATGACCATCTTTCCGCAGGTGCTGTTAAATGTCAGGGTAAAAGAGAAAAAGGAATTTTCATCAATTCCAGAGGTTTCAAAGGCTATCAAAAGCTGTGAGGATCGGCTTAAGGACAGGGGAAGGATTTTGGTTAGATATTCTGGCACTGAACCATTAGCCCGTGTGATGATAGAAGGAGAAAACGAAGGCAAGATAAAAACAATGGCAGAGGAGATCGCCGGTACAATTAAAGAGGCAATAGGGTAGAAGAAGAATAAGAGAATAAAATTACCTTTTCATCTTTCTATATAAAAGGGGATAGGCCTTATAGCCTATCCCATTTTATATTTTAGATGTATTATTCCGATGTTGATGCTTCTACGCTATGACTTTCTAATTTATTGTTCTGGATTAACAACCTTTAGGCCTTCGGATTGGCGGTTTTATAAAGAATAATATCACTGGTGACTACAGTGGGATTTAATTCAGAAAGCTCTAATGCCAAAGCAAGATGGATTGAGTCATAGGTGCGGAGTTCAGAATATGTAAGAATAAGGATTTTAGCAACAGTAATTATATTGTTATCAACTTCAATAAAGTGATAGGTGTTTTCAGATATGTCTTTTTCAAATCTATATATGGCGGATAAGAAATCTTTATTGGAAATTTCACCAATCCGATATTTTTTTACTGAACGCGGAATAAATCTCTGGAATGGCAATATTGCTTATAACGGTGACATTATCTGTATTGGTGATTATAGAGTCAACTTTTTCAGAACCAGATTCGGGTGAATATCTTTTTACAAGGGCGCTGGTATCAAGGTAGTAATAGTGCATCAGGATTTTCTGCGTTCTTCTATTATATCTTTTAAAAGCGGGGTTTTAATGGTTGATAGCTGTTTTCTTAATTCAGTAATAGATAATTCTACCGCTCCCCTTTTTTTAAGAAGCGGAAGGATAGTAGAATTTATAATTGCCTGTGTTGATTTGTTAAGCTTTTTTAAAACCTCTGCACTTTCAGGATGGGTTGAGGTTATTTTGTCATATTTTTTTATGGTTGTAGTCATGTTAAAAACTCCTGTGTATTGTTTAAAAGATACCAAAGAATGCTTTTAATGTCAATGTGTTTTCAAATTAGAAATATAAAATCAATGGCTTTTCTGAAAGGACTGGAAAAAAAGGCAGAAGGCAAGGATGGGGTGATATGTTCAGCAGAGGACGGTTACTATCATAGATTGTTTTTAGATATTGACAAAAGAAGCAGGTGCAGGTATATAGCAGATTACTGATAGCTAATAGTTAATGGCTAAAGCTGTATCCGAAAAGATAACTCAATTATACAAAAGGATACACTGCAATTGATAATGATGCAGAAAGAATACTTATTATCTTTATAAGAATGGGAACGAAAATAGAAAAGATGAGAAAACTTTTTCTTAAAAAGGTAATGCAGGTTACATAATTAGAGGTCTGCACACAGTGATTAATGCTGGCATGGGGATTGCTATTTAAAATTCAGGTAATAGGCAAAAGGTCAAAGGAAACAACTATAGCCCATAGCCCCGTGCCTATGACCTGTTTTAGCTGATGGCTGATAGCTATTGAAAGGAGCTGATGAAAAGGATTGGGAGGTATCAAAGAGTCAATGTATCAGGGTATCAGAGTTTTTAATACTTTGACACTATGACACTATGTTACTTTGTCACTGTAGTTATGGGTATTAAACTTTAAGCTGAAAGCTGATTGCTTTAGCAGGAGGAGGTGAGGAATGAGGATTGATATAGAGAAAATAAAAAATTTTACAAACATAGAATTAAAAGGAAGGGCATTGTTCTTTTCTTTTAGAATTGTGGTCTTGTTTCTATTGCTGTTCCAACTGCCATTAGGACACCTATCCTATGCGGATGCTCAAACGAAGGAAATAATGACATATCCTGATACACCAGAAGGAGTTGTGGAAGCATATGTTAAAGCAGTTTTTGATATGATAGAAGTAGAAAAATTAGCCGATGGTAATGTAGAAGGACGAACAAAATATTACGCTCAAGAAGCCCTTCATGACCCTACACCTGGTTATGATTGTCTTCCTATTGCATTAGGCTATCAGATTAAAAAATCCAAAGTAGATGACAATAAGTCAACAGTTGAGGTTGTATACGACGATATGGGAGAAGATATAGGAGATTTGTGTGGTGAGAGTTTGGAGAAAAGAAAAAAGTTTAAGCACGAGGTAATATTTCATTTAGTAAAGGAAAAAGGTCTGTGGAAAATACGTTCGCCCGATCCAATGTGTATTTCTGTAAATACAGCGATTAGACTATCGGAATACTTGATGAAGAATCATCCAGAACGAAAAGAAAAAATAAAAAAGACCATTAGTATTTTGAAGAAATATTTAAAGAATTCAGCAAACTAAACAAACAAAATTTACAAAAAGGGAAACAAGAAATAGGGGTCAGGTCTTTAATCTTGACATTAGGATATTTCTGTGATACAAATAAGTTATGGCGAGGCCGTTGAGGATAGAATATAGCGGTGCAGTTTATCACATAACAACGCGTGGCAATGAAAGGAAACCAATATTCCGTGATAACGAAGACCGTGAAACC